>JAEEGG010003810.1_pt1 | contig 37281 bp, 32 predicted proteins | sample 9134161 | NCBI WGS metagenome assembly JAEEGG01 (sample SAMN16246543, study PRJNA631951) | gut metagenome | biome: gut microbiome; feature: rumen; material: CR-attached | host: Bos | place: Iran: Karaj | collected 2018-10
CACTGTTCAGCGTACTTTTTGATTTGGTAGAGGTAGTCGTAGTTGTTCTCGTTTTCGGCGGGGAGGATTTCGACGAGGAAGCAGCCGTCCTTGAGCACGCGGGCTTTTTCCCTGAAGTCGTCGAGTGTGTACCTGAAGCAGTCGTAAGTGGCGAAGTTGCGGTCGCCGCCCTTGTTCGACTTCTTGTCTAGCCAGGGGTGATCGGTCAGGATGCAGTCGATGGAGGCGTCTTCGAGCATGGAGAGGTCGCGGCCGTCGCCTTCTATCACGACGCAGCTTTCGTCGCCCTCGATTGTCCTGTACAGGCCCTTGGCGACCCGCTCGAATTTTACGCCGAGGTTGTCGTAGATGCGCGCGCGGACGGATTCCTTCGGCTTGTCGGAGTTCTCGGAATAGGCGTCCTTGAGCGAGAATTCGCCCTTGTCCTTGAAACAGGAGTAGATGGTGTTTGCGAGTGATTTCATGCGCAGAAATATAGATCCGGCGGAGTGACAATTTGTGACAGGGAAAGGCCCATGTTCCGTTTTGGAACATATGAGTAATAGTAATGTGCAAATTTTGCACATTACTTTTCCATTTATGATTTTAAACCTCTCGAATTCGAGGGGGTAACTGTCGCAAATTTTGCGACAGTTCAATCCGAATTATGGAACCGTTGTTGTGATCAGCGAAGAAAAGGGCAATTTGCATTTTTTGCAAATTGCAAACCCAGACAAACCCGTAAAACCAATAAGCCGCTTTAAGGTCACAATTTGTGACCTTATAAAAGACGCCATCTTTAAAGTCGCAATTTGCGACTTTGAACATAAAACTTGAAGTCACAAAATGTGATTTCAAGTTGACCAGCGCCGTTCAAGGTCAAAAAATTTGACCTTGGAGTCTGCGAAATTCGTCGAAAATAAGCGATTTTTGTGCGGAAAGACAACTTGATGTCGAAAAATTCGACTTCAAGTTGGGGTGAATCTATCACATGTGCAAATCTTGCACATGTGTGTGCTGCAGCTGACGCAACTAGTTCCGTTTTGGAACTAGTTCAAAAAGTAATATGCAAATTGTGCATATTACTTTTTCACTTATGCTTAAGCTTATGATTTTTAAACTCCTCGAAATTTTCGAGGAGTTGAGCGGGCGAGCGGGGCGTTGCGGGGCCGGCGCCTGAGGCCTCCACCATACGGGGGCCATGCGCACTAGGCAACAAGTTGCCAAGTGCTGTCCGCCCGCAGAGGGGGTGTCCGGAAGACTTGCCCTGGACCCTATCGCCTTCGGCTCCAGGGTGACAGAAGGGCAAGGCTGCAGGCAGGGGGAGGCCTCCCCCGCCGAAATATATTAGAGAAATCTCTTGACACGGGCTGCGCGAGGATGTATATTTAGTGAACGGGTGTGCAGGTTTGTCCTTGCATATCCGACTTGAGATTACGACAATCCCCGTGACAGTCGGCATAGGCCTCCGGGCCCGTACGTGCATCCGCGATGGGGCGCATCCACCTTCTTGTGGGTGCTGTTGGATAGCTGGCAGGAACACGACCTGCTCGAGTGTGCGGCGAGTCCGCGCCAGGTAACGCCGGGGAAGACCCCCGCCAACAGCACTGCAAGATCATCCCTTATAGAAATACGATAATCTTGAAATCACAAAATGTGATTTCAAGTTGGCTTCAAAGTCACAAACGGGGATTTTGAACGATGACCACAAAATTTTGAGGTCACAATTTGTGACCTCAAAAAGAGCGAAAACTTGATGTCGCAAATTGCGACTTCAAGTTGACATGCGCCCAAAAAAGGAGTTTTTAATGAAAAAAGACGAAAAACCGCTAGAACCAACTGTCGAAGACATGCCGATTACCCGGCAAATTCTTGTCATCCGAGATAAACAGGTCATGCTGGACCGCGACCTGGCGACACTCTACGGGGTGGAAACTAGAGCTATAAACCAGGCCGTAAAACGTAATTTAGAGCGATTTCCTGATAGAAATTGCTTTCAATTAACTAAAAACGAACTACCCATAGCTATAAAATCACAATCTGTGATTTTAAACGAAAGCGGCAACAAGCGCGGTCTACATATCAAGAAGATGCCCTTCGCCTTTACAGAGCAAGGGGTTGCCATGCTTGCTTCTGTATTGCATAGTGAGACCGCCGTTCGCGTATCGCTTCAAATTATGGACGCTTTCGTTGCTATGCGGCATTTTATGATGCAGAACGGCGGCTTCATCAATCGACTCTCTAACGTAGAAGCGAAAATCTTAGAACAGGACTCTCATCTGATAGACCATGACCGTAAATTTGACGAACTTTTCGAGGCGATGGACCGCGGCGAACTGCAGTCAAAGGGGCTGTATTACAACAACCAGATGTTCGACGCCTATGTGTTCGTGTGCGGGCTAATCCGGCAGGCAAAAAGACGGATTGTCCTCGTGGACCGCTACGTGGACGAGAAGGTGCTTGCGATGATGCTCAAGCGCGACAAGGGTGTGTCGGCGACCATCTACACCTACGACAAGAGCAAGGTCTTCGAGGTGGACCTGGCGACATACAATGCGCAGTATGCCGACTGTCCGCTCAAGGTTCTGCCGAGCTACGGGATGCACGATCGTTTTCTTTTTATAGATGATACGGCCTACCACTTCGGAGCTTCGCTGAAAGACCTGGGCACGAACACGTTCTTCTTCAGCAAGGAAGAATTCACGCTAGACGAGGTGCTAAAGAAGTCGGAAGAAATTCGATCTGAAAAGGAATTTGATGTCCAAAATTCGGACATCAAGTTGACCAGCTCCGTTCAAGGTCGAAAAAATCGACCTTAGAACCTGCGAAATTCGTCGAAAATATACGATTTTGAGTAAAAAGACCACTTGATGTGCAAAAATTGCACATCAAGTGAGAGTTAAATGCAAGTTGTCGGATTTTCCGACAGGTTCAGATAAAAGGAGAACTGTCCAGCTAGCCCATTTTTTCCTGCATCAGGATTATGACGTCGTTCCCATCAAACTCCGTGTCGAAGGCCTGCCGGTAGCTCGATTCCAGCGCCTCTCCGGGGGTGCAGTTTTCCCTGAACAGGACCATGCCGCTGTCCTGGCATTCCATGTCCAGTTCGCCGGAGGCTCTTGACCCATGCGAGTATCGCGCCGCCGAACGTGTCGTTTTCCATAGTGCCTCCGCCCCGAAAGATAGATAATGTTCGTGACAGAAAATGACAAGAAATGAAGCCCGACTAAACGTTTTCGTAATGGCCTTTGCAAGAGAGGATATCGATGAACTCGCCGTTGATCCTATAAATCAGTCGGTTGGCGTCATCGATTCTGCGGCTCCAGAATCCGCTCAGATTGCCTTTTAAGGCTTCGGGCTTACCGATTCCTTCGAAATGGTTGCGCTCTATGTCTTTTACAAGTTGGTTTACTCTTTTAAGAGTTTTTTTGTCTTGAGCTTGCCAGTAGAGGTAATCATCCCAGGCTTTATCGGACCAAATCTTCTTCATTAGTCGTCTACCTCAATGAGTTCGTGCTCCACACCCTTCCCGGCGTTCAGCTGCTCAATGCCTTTCTTGAGGGCCTCGATATCGCTTGCGTTGTAGCGGGCGGCGGGTTCGCGGACCTCGAAGGGGATGCGACGCTCGTTGATGACAGTCTTGACGAACATGTAGATGGCCGCAGAGGAGGACAGCCCTACATTGCTGCAGAACTTGTCGAAACGTTCCTTGTCCTTGCTGTCGATGCGTGCGGAAACGGTTGACTGTGCCATGATAACGCTCCTTGTTTCTATACTACCAAATATACATTTTTTTTCTGCAAAATGCATTAAATCTCATGTATTTTTCTGCAATATTGTGCAAGTTGCATTGTTTTGCGGAAAATTTAACACAATTGTCGCACCGCTGGCGCGACAATTCCTATTTCGGCTCGCGCTTTTCCTCTCTTTGGTTAATGGTTTTTATTTCAGCAACTGCCAAACGCCTTTTACTTTGGAATGCTCGGAATTTATGTAGCCGAGTTCTTTCAGGTCGTTTACAGCTCGCTTGATTGTTCTTTCGCTAACGCCAAGGTTATCGGCAAGCCAAGACAACCTTGCCTTCGGATTGATTTTTAACGCCTCGAAAACATCCTCTACAATTTTCGATGGAAACACAGGAACCTTTATTTTTGTCCCTTTTCGTGTCCCTTTTTTTGTCCCTTTTTGTGACGGCTTTTTTGACGGTTTTTCGTTCACGTTCGGGAAGTTTTCCTCGTTTGCGCGGCCATACAAACCGCCATGGTTCATGATTTCGATCCGGTCATCAAATTGGTAAAACTGTATGGGGCCATGCGAGGTGTAATCCCTATGGCAAATTGCGTTCATCAGCAACTCACGAGTCGCCCAATCGGGGTAATCCACCACAGATTCCTCTCGCAACGCGCTGATAGGTATGGGGCGCCGGTTTGCAATGGTCGTCTTGATGAATGTGTCGAGTTCCGGCAGTTGCGGAATTAGAAAAAAAACTCCACCAAGCTGGTGGAGAATTAGAGAAACAACTCACCCTTCCTTGAACCCTTCCAGCACTTTATACAGCAGGGTGTAAAGCGTCTTGGCTTCGGTGTCGGAGAGGTTCACGCAGCTGGCCATGGACTTGGGGACGCCCGCGGCCTTGCGCTTGAGCGATTCGCCTTGGTCGGTGAGGCTTACGGAAAGGCAGCGCTCGTCGCTCTGTTCGCGGGTGCGCTGGATGTAGCCCTTGGCCTCGAGCTTTTTCAAAAGCGGGGTGAGCGTGCCGGAATCGAGAAACAGCTTTTTGCCGAGTTCAGAAACATTGCACTTCTTTTCTTCCCACAGCACGAGCATCACAATGTACTGCGTGTACGTGAGGTCGAGCGGTTCCAGGTACGGGGCGTAGCGGCGCGTGATCTCCTTGGACGCGGCATACAGCGGAAAGCACAGCTGGTTTTCGAGTTTTAGCTGGGGGCAGTTCACGGCATCTCCTAGAGCAACTTCTCTACGCAGGCGCGAACGGCGTCCATGTCGGCGGTGGGTTCGAAGCGCGCGACCACGTTGCCTTCACGGTCCACGACGAACTTGGTGAAGTTCCACTTGATGTCGGGATTTTTCTTGTAGTCCTTGTCGATGCTCTTGAGCAAAAGCGCCATGGCGGCGGCCTTCACGCCAAAGCCGAAACCTTCGAAACCTTTCTGCGATTTCAGGTAGGTGTAGAGCGGCAGTTCGTCGGGGCCGTTCACGTCGGACTTTTTCATTTGCGGGAATTCGGTGCCGTAGTTGAGCGTGCAGAATTCGTGGATTTCGTCGTCGGTGCCGGGGGTCTGGCCCTTGAACTGGTTGCAGGGAATGTCAATGACTTCGAAACCCTTGTCGTGGAAGTCGGAGTACATCTGTTCGATGGGCTTGTAGTGCGGGGTAAATCCGCAGCCGGTCGCGGTGTTCACGATGAGCATTACCTTGCCCTTGAAGTTTGCGAGCGGGACCTGGTTGCCCTTGCCGTCGGTGAGGGTGAAATCGTAGATGTTTGCCATGATGAGCCTCCGTTTTGGGGGTATTGTTGGCGGTGTTTTACCGCGTTTAATTGTTTACAATTTAATTTTATAAAATTTATTGCAGAAAGTCAATAGGTATAAGCAAAAAATAAGCTTTAGACCGCCTTTTTTGCCATGGAGGGGTGATTTTCACATTTTTCCGACGGAACGCATTATTTTATATACAAACGGGCGTACTGCCGGGCCCCGCTTAATCTATATTCAATATCATGAGACCCGCTAAACTTTCCATACTCGCGCTTTTGGCATTCTGTGCGCTGCTCCATACCGGCTGCGCGTCCGTCTTTTTTTCGACTGTCAATATCCAACCTGTCACCATCGTGGCCGACGACGATGACGAATACGACTTCTATGTCAACGGAGTGCTGAAATGCGAGAACACGAGCGAGTGCACAGTCTACCGCAGCACGTATTCACGCTGCCAGATGACCATCGAAGCGGTACGGGACAAGGTCGTGCTGGGCACGGAGAAATACGGCTACTGGCATGAACCTTCCTTCATCGAGCAGATGTTCCGGGACAAGGATGACGACGAAAAAGAAAAAAAGTGCCCCGAGGGCATTTTCAGCGGGGCGCAAGCGGTCGTAAGAATCGACCAGGAAATCAAGGAACGCGTGAACGCCGCCAGGGAGAAGGCCTGGAGAGAAGGCCCTAACGCCTCGTGGGATACGTCGCCCCTCGGTTCCGGTTCCGCGGAATAATCCGCTACCGCTACTTGGAAGCCCTGACCTGCTCGAGTTCGTCCTCGAGCTTTTTCGTCTGGGCGTTGTTCGCGTCGATGATGTTCTTCAGGTTCTCGATCTCGGTCTCCCTGGTCGAGAGCTTGTCCTCGAGTTCCTTAACCTTGGCTTCGGACTCGTGCTTCTCCTCGTTGCTCTTGCTCAGCTGTGCGAGCAGGCTGTCTGTGGAGCTGCGGAGCTTTTCGGCCGTTTCCTCGGCGTCCTTCACGGCGGAGCTGTCGCAATCGGCGCCTTCGGCGCACTTGCACCCGAAGAACTTCTTGTTGATGGCGATGGCTGCGACGGCACCGAGGGCGAGTCCGGAAATAAAGCTGCTGGTCTTCATAGAAAAAACTCCTTGATTCGTTCTTATGCTTGAAATATCTATAAATATTCCCCAAAAGGCAAGCGCAAATGTGAAAAAAGTGACGAAAAAACAAAAATCCCCCGGATCGCTCCGGGGGACCTTTGCAGCGGGAAGAGCGAGATTCGAACTCGCGATAGGATTAAGTCCTATACGTCCTTAGCAGGGACGCGCCTTCGGCCAGCTCGGCCATCTTCCCATCTTGGGGACACTAATTTTACTTAATTTTCGCCCGATTTTCAAGGGGGTAGGGCCAAAAAAAGCTATATTCGGCAAAAAAAGAGGCTCTGCGCAACCCGCAGGGTCCTTTTGGCGATTTTTATGGCAGAAGAAAGAAAGAAGAAAAAGAAGAAGCAGAGCTCCAGGCTCGTGAAGTTCCTGAAGATTATGGCGGCGTTCGCCCTCGTGGGGCTCATCTGCTGCATTCCCGCGTATATTTTCGTGTTCAAGGTGCTCCCCGACCGCGACCCCGACAAGCAGTTCAACCGCGAGACTATCCTCCAGGTGCTTTCTGGCGAGACGCGCGTGTACTACCGCGACGGCAACGAGCTGCTCGGCGCCTTCTTCGATGCGAACCACCGCCTCTACGTGCCCTACGGCGACATCCCGAAGGATATCGTGAACGCGCTCGTGGCCGCCGAGGATGCGGGCTACTGGACGCACAACGGGTTCAGCCTGCAGGGATTCCTGCGCGCGATGGCCGCGAACGTGAAGAGCGGCCACATGCGGCAGGGCGGTTCCACGCTCACCCAGCAGACGGCGAAGAACGTGCTCGGCCGCGAGGAGAGGAGCATCAAGGCCAAGTGGAAGGAACTCATCGACGCGCTCAGGCTCGAAAGGCATTTTTCCAAGGAAGACATTCTCGAATTCTACCTGAACCAGTTCCACGTCTCGGGTACGGGCAAGGGCGTGGCGATTGCCGCGCAGTACTTTTTCGACAAGGAACTCAAGGACCTGACGCTCGCGGAATGCGCGTTCATCGCGGGTTCCGTGAAGGGGCCGTTCAACTACGACCCGTTCATCCAGCGCACGGAAGAGCGGCGCGAGAGGGCCATCAAGCGCGGCGAGGAACGCCTGCGCTACGTGCTCGGCCGCATGGTGGAAGAGAACTATATCGACCAGGAACAGATGAACGACGCTCTCGCCGAACCGCTGCACTTCAAGCACGGCAACTTCCGCTTCAGCGTCTCGACCACGCTCGAACGTATCGACGAGAAGCTCTCCGGTGAATACTACCAGAAGCTCTTCGAGGAGAAGGGCATCGGCGACTGGCGCAAGGCGCAGCTCGAGATCGTGACGACGCTCGACGTGAAAAGCCAGGCCGCGGCAAAGCGCGCGCTCCAGAACAACATCAGCAACCTGCAGATGCAGCTTGGCGGTTTCGTGCTCCCGAAGGCGCAGTTCGCGAGCAAGGCGGTGAACGCGCGCAAGGGCGACTACCTCTACGGTGCGGTCGACACGGTGCTGTACAACGAGAACGGCTCGCTCAAGGCGCTGAGGCTCGGGTTCGGGCAGCTCAAGGGCGAGGTGGGCGAGGAATCGCTCAAGGAGTTCGGCAAGCAGGTGGGCAAGGACCCGGCCGCTGTGCTCGGCAACCAGATGAAGAAGGGCGCGATCCTCCTGGTGAGCGTCGTGGACGAGAACAAGGTGAACGGGTTCGTACCCTGCAAGATAGAGACGGAACCTGTGCTGCAGGGCGGTCTCGTGGCCATCCAGAACGGCAAGGTGCTCGCAAGCCAGGGCGGTTTCCACAATACCGACTTCGACCGCAGCTTCAAGGCATTGCGGCAGCTGGGCAGCAGCTGGAAGCCTATCCTCTATGCGCTCGCGCTCAAGCACAACTGGAACTACATGAACCCGCTCGAGAACGATTTCAACGTGTTCCAGTACGTGAACCAGTTCTACTTCCCGCGCCCCGACCACAAGAACAAGGGTGACGTGGTGAGCATCGCGTGGGCGGCGACCCGCTCCGAGAACATCGCGAGCATCTGGCTTCTGGACCACCTGCTCGACAGGCTGAACCAAGAGGAGTTCGACGCGGTCGCGGCCGAGAACGGCTACGCGCAGCTCCCCGACGAGGATTCGAAGGCGTACTTCGCGAGGCTGCGCGATAAGTTTGGCCTCACCATGAAGGAGGAGGTGCGCCGTGAAATCGAGTTCACGAGGGCGCAGTACAAGCTCGCCGCGCTCTATGAGAGCGAAGAGAAGTTCGACAAGGCGATGGACGTGCGCAACCTGCGCTTCGGCACCTACAACGACGTGGCCATGAAGCAGGCGAAGAAGGACGACAAGATCAAGGGATTCATCGCGCACAACTACAAGGACTACGCCGAGATCCTCCGCAAGCGCGAGATGCAGGAACTCGACCCCGATATTTCGGAAACGCTGCCACCGCTCGATTCCGTGAAACTGTTCAGGAACTTCACGCTCGCCGACATGAAGCGGCTTTCCGCCATGATCGATCCGGTGAATTCCGAAATCGACTACCTGCTTCCCGAATATATCCGCTATTGGCCCGACTTCCGCCGTTCGCTCTCGATGGCCGAATATGCGCGCTTCGCGCACGAGATTGGGATTAACCAGAAGTTGCAGAAGGTGTTCAGCATGCCGCTCGGCGTGAACGAGATTACGCTCGGCGAAATCAGCACGGCGTACCAGACAATCCTTTCGGGCAAGGTGTACAAGTGCAAGGACGGCGAATGGAACGAGCCGTGCCTCATCAAGGAAATCCGCGACAGGAACGGGCACGTGGTATTCAGGAACACCGTGGAATCGAAGACGGTGCTCGACGAGAACATCACCTCGCAGATGGGCGCGATGTTGCGCTCCGTGTTCACGAACGGTACGGCCAGGAGCCAGAATTCTTCTATCGCGGTGGTGAGCGCTGACGGAAAGACGAAGCTGCGCTACCCCGTGGTCGGCAAGACCGGTACCACCAACGACTACAGGAACGTGGCGTTCATGGGCGGCATCCCGACGTACGTCTACGAGAAGGAGGGCTTCGCGCTCGATTCCGTAATCGCCGTGGGCAGCTACGTGGGCTTCGACAACAACAAGCCGCTCAAGTCGGGCAAGACGCGTATTGCGGGCGCCTCGGGCGGCCTTCCGCAGTGGGCTTCGTTCGCGAAGGACGAACTCGAGATTCTCAAGGTACCCGACATGGTGGACTTCTACGACATATCGCTTCTCGCGACGGGCGAGGTGCCGCTGCAGCTCGCGAACGAACGCGGCGAGATTACGGTTGACCCGATGACGGGCCTCTACGTGACCGAAGCGGGGACGGCAGGTCGCCCGCTGCCCTGGCTCGAGGTTCCGGGATTCGTACCGCCGCAGGTGCAGGAGATGGCCGCCGAATCCATCGCGGAATCGGGAATCATGACGAGCCTCCCGATGCCGATGGGCGACGTCATCGCCGAATCTTCTTCTAGCCAGGAGGTGCCGGCCAGCGCCGAGCCGGCTGCAACGCCGGCCGCATCGCAGATGCCTGCGGATTCCGCAGCCACGGCGCAGTCCCTCGCGGATCAGGTTCCGCAGGCGGCACCGCAGCAAGCTGCGCCGCAAGCCCCCGCGCAGCCCGCGCCCGAGCAGGTCCCTGCCCCGGCGCCTGCCGCCGAAACCCCGGCCGCAGCGCCCGCGCAAACAGCAGCGCCCGCACAAATTGCAACGCCTGCGCCGGCTCCTGTGAAGGCCCCGGCCGAAAAGCCTGCCGAAATGCCGAAGGACGACGACTGGGATTTGCCGGAAGGAATGGACGGCGGCGCATTCGTGCCTATCGAGGCGGAGTAACCTATGACAAAAAGACTTGAACTTGCAACCCTGATTGCGGCGGCAGCGCTTGCGCTCAGCGCCTGCGCGGGGAATGCTCCGTGCCCCGCTACGGAAGCCCCGGTGCTGCAGCCGGCAGATATGCCCGCTGCCGATGTTGCGACGGCCGATGCGCCGAAGCAGGCGACCGAAACTGTGCAACAGGCCTCCGAACAAGGCAAACCGCAAACCACGACATCGACGAAGGCTGCTCCATCGAAGACCGCTACCGGCGAAGGGCAGGTCGCCTTCACGTCGGACGCGCTCGACCGCTACAGGCTTTCGACTCCGGATTCCGTGCCGGTCGTAAACGGCGACAGGGGTGCAGATAACGTTGTATGCACCTCACCGGAAGCAGCCGCGATTGCTGCACCCGACCCTTACACCGACTTTCCGGCCCTCGCCGCCCGCGTGTTTGCACACGCCGACTCGCTCTACGCAGTTGGCCTCACCGACTCCGCGACGGCCTACCTGCAGCGCTTTCGCGTCATCAAGCCGCTCTGGGGAACCTGGGAGTCGCAGGCCGATTCCATGCTGAACGAGTTCGGCAAGACGCGTGCCGAAAAAGCGAAGGAATTCGAGCCGCTGGTGCTCACCATCCAGAACATGAACCGCGTGAAGGCTGCCTACAGCATGGTGGCAGAAATTGCGGACAGCCTGATCGCGCTCGCCCCGGGCGATTCCCTGGAGAACTGGGCCAAGGTCCAGAAGCAGAACGCGTTCGCCAATACGCTCGAGAAGGCGAAAAAGGAGTTCGCGCAAATCAAGTCCCTGGCCGATGACCAGGCGCAATTCGCCGAGGCTCTCAAGAAAATCGAAGAATTCCGCATGCGCTACGGCGACTTCGAAGAGACACTCCGCATCCAGGAATACACCGACCACGTCAAGGAAATGATGCAGTCCGCCGATGCCGAAGCGGCGAAATACTGGGAAAACCACGATCCCGCTGAAGCTCTCGCGAAGGCCGACACGCTGATTGCAGCGTCGAAGTTCGCCGAGGCCAAGTCGCTGCTCATCAAGCTCAAGGCGAGCAAGCTGCGCAAGGAAGCGAACGCGAAGTATAACGAACTCGCGACCGCGTTCTGCAACGCCCAGCGTAAAACAACCTCGCAGATATTCGCGAAGGCGCAGAAGCTCAAGGATGCCGCCAAGAAGAAAAAACTGCTGCAAGATGCCATTGCACCGCTGGAAAAGTGCCTGGCCGAATATCCCGAAAATCCCCAGAAGGGCAAGGTGCTCGACAACAAGAAGTTCCTCGAGAAGGAACTCGCGAAATGATTGAATCCGAAGTGTGGCAGTATGCGCAGTACCCGGCGTTCTTCGTGCTGGGCGCGGTAGTGAGCCTCATCAACAGCATCGCGGGCGGCGGTTCCACGCTCAGCCTCCCCATCATGATATTCCTCGGCATGCCAGCGACCGTCGCGAACGGCACGAACCGCATTGGGCTCATCATCGGGAACTTCAGCAGCGCGTTCAACCTGATGAAGCACGGCTACCTGAACAAGAGAATCTTCGTGCAGCTCGCGATTCCCACCTTCCTGGGCGCGCTCGTGGGCGCATGCTTCCTCGTGCGCATTGGTGACAAGATGTTCCAGGCGATTCTCGCGGTCGTCATCTGCGTCGTGGTGGTCATGAGCAACCTCCGCAAGGACATCCTCGGCAAGCCTCCCGCGACACCACCCGAAAAGCTCACCTGGAAAGGCGCGCTCGGATTCTTCGGCATAGCGATTTACGGCTGCATCGTGCAGGTGGGCGTAGGGTTCGTACAGATTTTCGGGCTCACGCGCTACACCGGAATGGACGCCGTCCACGTGAACGCGCTCAAGAACTCGCTTACCAACGTATTTCTGCTCGTGAGCACCGTGGCGCTCGGAGTCATGGGAAAGATCGACTGGCCCATCGCTATCGTGATGGCGGCAGGCGCCTGGCTCGGCGGCTACCTCGGCAGCTTCACGCAGAGGAAGAAGGGCAACAAGTTCGTGCAGCGCTTCGTGAGCGTCGCGAGCGTCACCATGGCCGTGTTCCTGGTGGCCGATTTGATCATGAACTAAGCGAAGCAATCAGTTCCGCGGCGATGGATTCGTCGCCGGCGGCGAGCAGCTCCTTGCGTTCGCGCGGCAGCTTCTTGATGCGGGCTTCCAGGCGCAGCGCCTGGCCGTGGCTTTCGAGTTCGAACTTGCGCAATATGCATTCCGGCGGAAACGCCTTGGTGAACTTGGCGCCCTTGCCGGATTTATGTTGTTCGAAACGCGCCTCCACATCGACGGCGTAGCCCGTGTAGATACGGCCTCCCGCGCATCGCAGCATGTAGACGAAATGGGGCACCTGGATGCCGGGGCTAGCCTTCGCTCTTCGGCTTCGACACGATGTTCATGTATATCGTACCGAGAATTGCAGCGCAGAAGCTGCCGAGCAGAATGCCGAGCTTCGCGGAATCCTGGCGGTCGCCCACGTCGAAGGCGAGGTTCGCCACGAAGAGCGCCATGGTAAAGCCGATACCCGCGAGCATGCCGCCGCCCCACAGCACCTTCCAGCTGTAGCTGGGCTTCACCGAGATGCCAATCTTCACGGCGAGCAGGCTGAAGAGGAATATTCCGATAGGCTTGCCGAGGATAAGCGCGAGCGCGACGGCGCCCATCACCGGGACTTCCACGCCGCCCAGCTTGATTTCGACACCCGCGTTGCTGAGCGCGAACAGCGGCATGATAAAGAAGTTCACCCACGGCACGAGGGGCTTGAAGAAGCGTTCCTGCATCGAGATGCTCTCGCGTGCGCCGCGCTTCAGCAGCGTAAACACTTCGTACTGTTCGTTGCGGTCCTTCGCCTCGCCCGAAAGCACGCCGCCCACGTCGCCCGCGAAATGCGCGAGCTTGCCCTTCGCGAGCACGGGCTTCGCCGGCACGGAAAGGCCGAGCAGCACGCCCGCGATGGTCGGGTGCACGCCGCTCTTCACAAAGAACGCCCACACCGAGATGCCGATAAGGCCGTGCAGCAGCAGGTTGCGGACTCCGATGCGGAACAGCACGTTGATAAGGATAAGGAGCGCGAATCCGGAACCGAGCGCGATAAAGTTGATGCCGTCACCGCTCGGGTACCCGATCGCGATAACGAGAATGGCGCCGATGTCGTCGGCGATGGCAAGGGTCAAAATCATCACGCGGAGCGCATGCGGCACCTTCTTGCCGAGAATGGCCATGCAGCCCACTACGAATGCGATATCGGTCGCCGTCGGAACGCCCCATCCGTGGGCGGCGCTGTTGTCGCCATGCGGGCAAAGGAGCAGGTATATGAGCGCAGGGAAAAGCATGCCGCCGGCAGCCGCAATCACGGGCAGGCTCGCCGCCTTCGGGTTGCGGAGTTCGCCGTAGGTCATTTCGCCCTTGACTTCGAGGCCGATATTGAAGAAGAATACCGTCATCATCGCGTCGTTGATGAGCCAGTGCAGGTCGGCGGAACCGACCCAGCTGCCTATCGTGAGCGCGAACGGCATGTGCCAAAAGTGATGGTATGTTTCGGGACTCAGGTTGGCCCAGAGGAGGGCCGCTAGCGTCATGATGATAAGCACGATGCCGCCTGTCGTCTCCACCTTCATCAGGCGTTCGATCGGCGTGATTATCTTCCGGACGGGGGTTTCCGGGAACAAATCTTCAATTTTGTCGCTGCTCGTTACTTTTGCGGACATATCTACCTTGCAAATGAGGGGTTGAATGATTCAGCCTTTCACTTACTAAAATAATCATTTTTTTCCGTTCTGATGGGAAAAAATGCCGTACAGGGGGGCAAATAGATGACAAAGTGCAAAAATGGGGGGAGGAAAGGGGTGCAGAAGTGGCCTCTAGGTTTATATATTTAGAACAAATGTTGTACCGTATCCTCATATGCGTTCTTGCGCTGCTGCCCTTCGTCGCCTGTTCCGATGGCGAATCCTCCAACCCGTCAGGTTCGGATGGGGCTTATGACGATACCCCGATGCCATACTATGTGCATGTGTCCTTCGAGTACAATATTGTCCCGGAGGTCGTGAATGTCACTTTTCTCGATTCCTCGTTCCAGGTGATAAAGACGGTCCCGGCGAAGCCGATGGGCGAAGGATACCTTGTGGACCTTTTCGTGACGGATCCTGTTGCCGTGCACGCGGCCTATCTCAGGATTTACATGGCGACAAGCAACAAGGAAATGGAATTTTCGGGATATGCGAAGGTGGACGACTATAGTCCGCAGCTGAATATATATACGGCAGCGGTTGTCGGGACAATCGAAAAGCTGATGGACGAATTGTCGATGTCCTACGATTCCGCGTGGGCAGAAGCCTATGCGAGGCTGGATGACTTTTTCGGGATAGATAATTACGACTATAGGAATCGCGGCTATAACAATACCGGCTACGAGTTCCTTCCCTATATCTACTGCCGTTACTTTGTCTCGGATTCCGTATTCTATAGCGATTTCAGGGAAATGAGGAAGGCCATCGAGGCGGGGGAGTGGGGCGATACGCTTTTCCGCGTCCGTGCGGCCGATGAACTTGTGCGGAGCTTCAATATGATGGACTGGGATGGCGTGAGAGGGATTTCTATCAACCGTCCGTTCGATTATGTCCCGAATTTCTGGGAAAATGCATACGGGATGGAATACTGCACGGCGGACCGCCTCGGCGATTCGATTGCCAATCCGAACCGCAGGAGCGATTTCTACGATACCGTGTTCGTGTGCGACCGTCCGCACGATTCGACCTTGAATGTGGAACCCCACTGGAGGACCGTGACGGATTTGGAAAGAAAACTGGGGATGTGCGTGTATGGCAACGAGAGGGTCGTCGAGATAGATTCTGTATTCTACCATTGCGGCCTGATCGACTGGGAGGAAACGGACAACATGGATGTCGTCATCAGGAATACGTTCGCGAAATGCGATTCGTACCGCCTCGGCGATATCTATGAGTTCCGGAACACGCCCTATATCTGCCATTCGTACACCTACAGGGATACGGTCGGAATCTGGCCGGGGTTCGGGTATGCAAGCGCCTATGTGATGGGCTACGAGTGGACGGACAGCCAGGCTGTCATCGACTCGGTCTATCCCGGTGGCATCCCGGATACGGCAACGGTCGAAGAAGAGGAGAAACCATGGGAAAAGCTTTGACATCGTTGCGCGCATGGGCCTTGCTGCTTTGCTGCGCCGCGCTGATGGTCGCGTGCTTTGGCAGTGAAACGTACTATGCGGGCGACTGCCGGGACCTGGACAAGGAATTCGGGATGGAAGAGAGTGCTGACAGCCTCGATTCGTCAGTTTACAGCAACGTGAATCGCGAACTTGGAGGAAGGTTCAATCTGGCGTCCAATCTGGAACCGGTACAGCTGGAAATATTCTCGCTCACGACCGACCTGAAGAAATTGAAGTCCGTTACGGCCCGCATTGAGCGCAACAGGATCGAGTTTACGTACAAGGCGCCCGCCATGGAGTTCCCGACGGGACTTGCGCTGCTTGAATATACCTGCCGCTTCAGGGACGTGAAGGAGTCCGAGGAAATGAAGTTCAGCGCCTACGCGAACCTCGTGAACACTGGGACGGTGAATGTCGATTTTTACCATGCGCTCGAAAGCGATCGCCTGAAAAAGCTTGTGCAGGAGAAAGGCGAATCCTTCAACTTGGCGAGGAAGCATGTGTACGGGGCTATCCATGAGCTGCTGGATCCGGAACGGGAATTCGCGTATGAAATCTCGAACACCCCCTACGGCACCGATACGCTCGAGGCCCTGGCGTACCAGTACTGCCTTTTCTTTAACGGGGATTCGACGTTCTACAGGAACTTCAAGAAGCTTTCTTCCGCGGTCGGCGGTTCCAAGAGATGGGACGATGTCCTGCCTGCAAAAAAAATCACGGATGAGCTTATCGAGTACTACGGGCTCGAAGAATCCCGGTGCGATACGGCCGGCTCCGCGACGGCGAACATGACCGATCTCGCAAGGCGCCTTTACATTGCCGCAAAGATGATTGTGGGTGTCGACGCGCTTCCCGCCTGTAAAGCCGATAGCATCCCCGAGGGCGGAGACAAGCCTGCGGATACGACATCCAGGGATTCTGTCGTTGAAACGACGGTGGAGGATTTGTTCGGCGCATGTACCATCAACCGCAAGTGGGAAAAGGTGGAATTTGCCGAGGGCGAATATTATGAATGCCGCAACATGGAGTGGGTTCCCATTGTGGCTCCGGCCTATTTCGGAGACGAGGGCGAGGGCGGCGAAATCGTCAAGTACGGCGATAAGTATTTTATCTGCAACGGCGGTTTTTCGTGGTCCGCCCTGACTGAAGAGGAGGTTGTGCCGCCCGTCGAGGACTTGCGCCGCTGCGTGGAGTACCAGCTTTTGCTGTATGGGGACAAGGTTTATCGTTGCGATTGGTTGCGGGAGCGTTGGTACGAGCTGCCCGCGGATAGCGTTCCGCTGTACAAGAAGAACGGTTACTTTTGTACAGACACCACGGATGGCAGGATCGAAAACGTGGAGGGGACCTATTGGACTTGCAACGGCCAGATGTGGAGGAAAATGTACTCCACCGATACCATACTCTATGTGCACAGGGTCGAGCACGAGGGCGAATGCGATAACGGCAGCAAGGGAACGCAGATATACTGGAAGGAACCGCTGGAATCCTATATCGCATGCGATGCTGGCAAGCGCGAATGGGACCTCATGGGTGTTACCAGGGACGAATACTACGGCAAGGGAGTGTTCGACGGGGGCGTATTCGTGGATGACAGCACTGTCGAAAAGAGGATAGGCGATTTCGTGTTCGCGTTCCAGAAGATAAAGGGATACGCCTACCGCTACGATATGGACCATGTGACGGCTACCGTCGGGGAAAAAGAATACGGTGCCCTGTTCAGGAACCAGCAGCCCTACCTTTCGGGCAAGCGCGGCGAAAACCCGGTCGCGATAGATGGCTTTAGCGGGAAGAGCGCGAGTTTCGATGGGTTTGTCGCCCGGTATACGCATCCGGAAAGTCCGTATCCGGCGTTCGGAGCGCAGCTGACGCATGTGGGGGAGGATTCGTACATGGACTGGAATAAGGCGGAAGGCTTCTGCCCGGCTGGCTACCATGTCCCCGATACGAGCGAATGGAGTGCGGATTTCCTGAAGATTTTCCCGGTCGATGCGCGCGACAACCAGGATAGCCCCCTGAAAGTACGCTATAACGGCACGACCTACCTCTACGATATCTACTGGACTTCGGCGACGAAGGATTCGGAGACGCACTACTGCTACGAGATCCGTTACGAGGACAACAATGGCCCGCTGAGCCGTGTCATCGAGTGCCCCGACGACCTCTATCCCGGCGTGCAGACGCTGTGCTTCAAGGACAGGGGGGATGAATGATGAAATTGTGTATGAAGACATTGCTCCTGATGGCAGCGTGCTGCATGTTCGCCTTCTTGGGCGCGTGTACCGATGGAGAGCCGGGCGTTTCGAGTGGCGGCAAGTATATCGAGGATAGGGAAACTCGCGAAAACCGATGGACGGCGCTGGGAGGGACTTTTGAGTTGCCTGCGCCGCTGGTTCCGACCGGTATCGAGGTGACCCTGCTCGACGAGAACCTTGACTCGATCGGGAACGTCGATACGAAAATGATGAGGGAACGGGGCGGCTTCATTGTCTTCGAGTCCGATTCCATGGTGTTCGCTTCGCCTCTCCTGCGGATAAGGTATACCTGCGCTTATAAGGATTCCTCGAGCAGGCTCAAGATGGAATTCGAACAGTACGTGGACATGGACGTGACGAAGCATCCGGTGCTCAGGCTTACTGCCGGGCTCCTGAGCGAACGTACGGAATTCCTGGTGCAGGAGGACGGGTTCTACCTGACCCGCGCGAAGGAGAAGGCGCTCCGCGAAATGTATGACCTGCTTGACTACGAAAACAGGAAGCAGGTGAATCTGGACCAGGATTCCGGTTATGATATCCTGTTGTCGCTGGAAGACTTGCTCTATAAGCTGTGCCTTTCCGAAAAGCCCGATTCCACGTTCTATGGCTGCTACAGCAACTTGCGCTCCGCTGTCGGTAGCGGAAAAACGTGGCGCGACCTCCTGTCCGAAGATGAATTTGCGGACAACCTTTTTGCCCAGAATGCAGCTGAGGAATATAGGGAAGTATGGGTGACGTCGTTTGGACTTCCGGCCTGCGACAGCGCAAGCTACAAGGATACCGCGAGCGTCAAGAACAAGAAGAGCGTGTATTACAAGCGTATTCTCGTCTGCGATAACGAGTGGTATGGCAACTCGCGTGTCATCAACAAGTTCAAGTGGCGCCTGCTGACCGATTTCGAAACGGAGAGGGGCGTGTGTACCTTCGCCCTGCGCGATACGGTCGAATATAACGGTGCCGCCTACGTCTGCGATTCCGCGAAGACGGACTGGAGCAAGATGGCCGACAAGCAGGGAGTACCCTACCTGTATGGGACATGTACGGATGAGGTTGAGGGCGACAGCGTGCTCTACGATTCGACCTACTACGCCTGCGTTGCGCATAAGGACTACTGGCATCCGGATGGACAGTACGAATGGACATCTCAGATTCCCGAGGACGAGCGATGGACCAATCCGGTGAATGTCTTTGTCCGGAAGCATGAGGGCCTGTGCAACGAGAAACGCGACATGGAAACAGCCGTTGTCGATGGCAAGTATTACCAATGCTACGAAAATGCCTGGGAAGAAATCGACAGGTTCACCTACTTCCTTGGCCGTTGCAATAGCCTGACCTTGAACAAGAAGGCGCATCACGATTCGACGGGCTACTTTGAATGCAAGGGGACTGCCAGGAGCTCTAACTGGGAAGAGGTCCTGATACCCAACTACTACGGGGATGTCTGCAATGCGGGTCTCGAAGGATACGTGAAGGAATACGACGGCATTTACTTTATTTGCAGGACCAAGTGGAGCGGTTCGAACTGCTGGTGGGAAATCCCGTCAATATCGGAGCTGCCTGTACCTGTACGTAATGGGAACCTTTGCGAAAAGGCGAACATGGGCGAGGTCGTCGAGTACGACGGCGTCGGCTACAAGTGTTCTTTCCCGAAATGGACAAGGGCTTCCGAGTACGAATTGAGTGTCCGCCGTGCTATCGTGCGCAACAAATTCAAGACCGACTACTGTAGGGACGGATCGAACAAGACGAGCCTCTTCTGGGACGATGCGGATACCACGCTCTACGGCTGCGTCGGCAGCTATACGGATGCAAATTACGGATGGGGCCGCGTAAGTCGGGGCCTTATAAGCGCTTCCTTTGCCGAGCTGGATGATCCGAAGAGTCTTGTCGGAGGCGTATACGAGGGCAATGACGACTACGTGATAACCAGGAACGGTACGAAGTACACGTTTAACCACTCGCAAACGAGTAGGAGCGGCGATCTCTACAGGGTAATCTGGTTGCGCTCCGTGACTCCGGAAAGCGGCACCCCGCTTGAAATCAGGGGCTATTCCAGTACCATGGTTATCCGTGCCCCCATCGGCGACAGCACCGTGGCTCTCGACAAGGTCGAAGGGAAGACGGCGGTGTTCGACGGATTCTTTGCGGACTGGAAGGACAAGATCATAGAATCGACCCGCTGCCCCGATGCGACGCTTCCCGGAATCACCTGCGTCTCGGATTGGGATGAGTCGACGTTGGATGTGTCGTTCGAACATTACAGCGAAACCGCGTATTCTACCTGGGAACAGGCGAAAGCGCTGTGCCCCGAAGGCTCGCGGATCCCGAGTGCGGAAGAATGGCTTTACTCGAATTATGTCCAGACGTTCTACCTGGACCCTGCGCTGGTTGTCAAGCAGAAAAGGAATTCCGGTTACAACGGGACTTTCTCGGCGAGGTACGATATCGTGTGGACCAGTACGGAGAAGGACTCGGACACGCAATATTGCTACGAGTATGTCAGGAACGCGAACGATCGCGTTATCGCAAGCGGGATTATCGAATGTCCCAAGAACCTTTACCCGATGGTACAGGCGTACTGCGTTAGCGAGGCGAAAAAATGATGACGGGTTCGAAAAAGATACATCTGTTTCAGATGGCGGTTGCCGCCTTGTCCATGGCGCTCCTTGGCGGCTGTACGCTGACGGAATACGAGATTGAGGAAGAGGGCCATACCTGGAGGCTGAATGGCCTCGCGAATGATTCTGTTGCCGTTGTCAAGGTGACTTTTGACCAGTGGGGAACGGAACACGACCACCACTTCATGGGATACGATGACGATTTCCACTGGACGAAGGATACTCGATACTACCAGGTGACGATGAATTCGTATGGGATTGCGCGGTCCGATTCTTCGGGCAAGACGCTTTCCGAAAAAAGCAGGACGGATGAATACGGCCTGCGTTTCGACAGGCTTGACAGCTATTCCCCTGCATGTGGCGTTATCCTGCTCGACAAGAAGAAACGAGAACTCGATACGCTCGAGATAGACAACTGCAGCTGGGACGAAGGCGATTCGGCAAAATTTGTCGGGAGCTACGTCAAGGTGGACAGAAGTTTCTACCTGGTGAAGGATGGCAGGTTCCCGAGCCAGAAACCCGCCTACAGGGTTGATTACGTCGGCAGGAACATCAAGTTTACCGATGCCAATGGCGACTACATTATCTATGGCGGAAAGCCGTAGCCTTTGAGCCGGCTGTATTTTACCTTGCGAGGTGCAGCTTGCGGAGCACCTTGCCGAGGAGCTCGTTCAGGATATCCTTCGCGTCCTTGCTGCCGAGAAGGCGCTGGACGATGAGCGTGAGCGTGAAGAGCGCGATACCCGCCGCACAGGCGTAGACGACAAGCACCACGAGGCTTGTATCGCGGACAAACTCGCCCGATACTCGGTCGAGACCCACGGCGGCGCAGATCATGATGCCGAACGCGACAAGTGCGCGGAGCATGTTGAGAAGGGCGTCCTTCATGCCGTCGGTACCGTTCTTCTTCGCCCACATGAAAATCATCGAGATGACCTGGAGGATGGCGCCCGTGGCACCGACGATAGGCACGCTCTTGATGCCGAGCCCCGCTTCGGGAGCGCCGAGCAGGATGTACGCGGGAATGGTCGCGGCGAAGATGCCGGTGTTGAGGAGCGTGGGAACCCACATGCGCTCGCAGGCGTAGAAGCTGCGCACGAGCACCGCCTGCAGGCAGAGGCCGAGGCTCACGGGCAGGTACCAGCGGAGGATTTCGGAAATCGATTCAGTCGTTTCACGCAGGAAGGCGCCGCGTTCGAAGAGAATGCGCACCGCCGGGAAGCTCAGCGCCCATACGGCGACGACTGCCGGAATCAATATGCAGAACATGCGCGAGAGGCTCTTCCAGATTTTGCGGTTGAGCTGCGGGAAGTCGCCTTCCTTTACGAGGCGCGCCATGTCGGGGTAGCTCGTGACGGATACGGAGAAACCGAAGACGGCGACGAGCGTGTACATGACGCGGTAGGCATAGTTGAGACTCGAGATGCCGCCCGTACCGAAGTTCGCGCCGAAGCTACGGATGATGAACTCGAGGCCGAACATGGAACCCACGCCCAACGACATCGGGAGCATCATCTTGAAGTATCGTACGATATCCGGATGTGTCGGCTGGATGATGAGATCGTAATGTACGCCGCCGCGCTTGGCGCCGAAAATCTGGAGCGCGAAGAACCCGATGAACGCACCGACCGGAACACCCCAGGCGAACCCTTCGAGGCCGTAGTCCGTCCCGGTGTACTTGGAAAGCATGATGCCCGCGGCACCGCCGCCGACAATCGCCACGTTGTAGATGAGGCCCGTGAGCGAGGGAATCAGGAACTGCTTGCGCGTGTGCTGCACGGCGACAAGGATGCTCCCCACGAAGATGAATATCTGGCCCGGCAAGATGATGCGGCCGTAGTACGTGGCGCGCTCGATGAGTTCCGGCGTGGCGCCCTCGACGGTCAAGAGCTGCAGGAGTTCCTTCATCCAGATGAACGCGGGAACCACGAGGATCAGGAGCACGAGGCCGAAGGTGTTGAGCACGTTGCTGAAGAACTTCCATCCGCCCTTCTCGTCGCCCGCGACCTTGTAGCCCGTGAAAATCGGGATGAAGATGATGGAGAGAAAGCCGGTACTCACCACATGGTTGAGGATATCGGGAATCATGAAGGCGAGGTCGAGTGCGTTCTTTTCGAGCGAGACGCCCGCGGCGTGCGCGAGGAGCATTTCGCGGAAAATACCGAGCACGCGGCTCAGGAGCATGGAGACGGCAACGATGATGGCAGCTTTGTTCATAAAAATTTTTTGCCTATACGGCAACCTTGAAATCGTTCAGTAGAGTGCATCGCGGAAGCTTTCCCTGCTGTTGCAGGCGTTCCACGAGGATTCCGGGGCGCACGTGTAGCGTCCGGGAGAAATAGCGGATGCAGCGGTCTTCCTCGAAACGGCCGCAGCAGATGAGCCTGCATTCGTCGGCCTCGGCGAGCAGCAGGTCTTCGGCGAAACGACGCAGCCCGGGATCACAATCGGCACCGGCAACGGAGCATTGCCCTGCGGGCGGGGCGGCGAGGAACGTGGAGCGCTTGGGCTTAGTGACGATATGCCAGGCGGCGCGGCACACGTTTTCGAGCAGCGTAGAGTCGGTCATTCTCGTCGTAGGAACCTGGATGACAGGACGTTCGCCGACCCAGTAGGCCGCGCACGAAGGATATGGGGCCGTGACGAATGGCTCTACCTCGATAAAGGAGATGCTACAGCCACGGAGCGCCGTGGCTATTGAGGCCCGCAGGTTGCCCGTGGCGTTACGCCTCAGCGCCTTCAGGTTGTAGACGAGGAGTTCCCTGTCGATTGCAATCTTGTTTGTAATCCTCGCGCTGCCACATGAAACGAGCGTTTCGCCCTGACGAATCCATGCGGCGTAGGTCTGGGGTGCGGCGGTCCCGAGCGCATAGCCGTAAGATTTCTCGAACCCGGCGGAGCCCGCGATGCCCATGAAGCGAAGGACACCGAGTACGACGCCTGTTCCGCACGTTTCGTGCGGAATGTGCCCGCGTTTCTGCAGGGCCTTTATGGGGAACTTGCGTATCCAGGGGAGCATCCGTTCCGCCCAGGCCCTCTCCTCGCGGGGGGAACGCGGCACGTAGCCTTCGAGCTTTGCTCCGAAGGCTACCCAGGCGTCTTGCGCGATACGCGGCCAGTTTCCCGCATAGCGCAATTCGCTGGGGGTGCAGCCGAGCCGATGGCAGAAATATTCCTGCGTTATCCGCTCCCGGTTGCAGAAGTTTTGGACGCTCCTTTTAAAATCCATGCCCTAAAAATACCTTTTTTTAGGCTCCGCGTGCTGGGGGGGGGCGGCGCGAGTGCTTTTTTGTTTGTATCTTATGGATATGAAAAAGGTCCTACTGCTGCTGCTTTCCCTGGGTGCTATCCTCTATGCGGAAAATATCCAGGTCGTCGCTCCGTCCGGCGCGGATTTTGTTGCGCCCGACGCTCCCCAGGTTGTCTATTCGCTTGTGCGTGCCGCGGTGAGCCAGTCGGGGAACACTCCGGTTACGGACAGCTCGGATGTCCAGCTCCGCACGAACATCATGACCATGGGCGCATCCTATATCGTCGTATGCGAACAGGTCAAGTCGGGTGTGGTCGTCGGTTCGGGCAAGCAGAAGGTCGCAAACGTCGATGCGCTCGATTCCGCAATCGAACTTGCCGTGCTCGCGGCCCTGGGTGTCGACAAGACGCAGGAAACTCCGGCTGAACCCGCGCCCGCCCCGGACCCGGTCGCCGCCGCCCCGGCTGCGGATACCGCTGCAGCTCCGAAGAAGGAACCGCTTCCCGTGAATACGTCCGTCATTACGGTCGAGGTGGAGGAGGCTCCTGTGCCGAAGGGCGAGGAAGTCGTGGACGAGAAAAGGCCGACGCACAACTACAATAGCTTTGGTCTCGGCGTTGCGCTGTGGCATAACTATGATTACAAGAAAGACCCCGACGACGATGGCGACCGTTCGGAAGAACGTTCCTGGTCGGCAACATTCGCCATCCATTACGCAAGGCTTTTCGAGGTGTCGCCGCACGCGGCGATTACCATGCTGAACAATGCGAACTTCGTGCTTGGGAAGGGTTGGGAAATCCACGAGACGTTCCTCATCGGTGGACGCTACTACGTGAACTCCACGACCTTCTCTCCATTTTTCGGAGCGGGGCTGGGCATCGGCGGCCAGGTCGATAGCCACTACGAAAACTTTTCCGAGAACCTGGCCGTGGGCGTTGCCGGCGGAGTGGAAGTCGGTTTTGTCCTGTTCCGCAATTCCGCCCTGCAGCTGGAACTCGGCGCGGCATGGGATGCCCTTTGGGACGGATTCGACTCGTTCAAGCGCCGCTTCGGTTCAGGAACGCTCTACATTTCGTTGAACTACTAGTGTAACCGGGCTACTAGTCTTCGTAGGCGAAGGTGCCCTTTTCCTTGAGCTTGCCGTTTTCGTGGTAGAACTCCCAGGAGCCTACCCGTACGCCGTGGTTGAACATTCCCTTTGCCTTGAGGTTGCCGTTGCTGTAGTATTCCTCGTAAAGGCCTTTGGGGAATCCTTCCTCGAAGGTGATGCGGCTTTCAAGCTTTCCGTTCTCGAAATAGGTTTCCCAGTTTCCGTGGAGCTTGTTCTTGACGCACATGCCCTTCGACATGGGCTTGCCGTTGCTGTAGAAACTCTCGGAACTTCCTTCGATAAGGCCGTTCTGGTAAGAGATCTTTTCTTTGACCTTGCCGTTCTCGTAGTAGTTCTCGAAAAGCCCGTCACGGATTCCGCCCCTGTAGAAGCCCTTGCTTGCGAGCTGTCCGTTTTTGTAGTAGACTTCCCAGATTCCGTCACGGAATCCGAACTCGTCAAAGACTGCCGGGGTCGAAATGCCGCTGGCCACATAGAAACGCAGCGATACGGTGTCGATCAGCGCCTGTTTTTTTATGGCTTCTTCCTTGGCGAGCGAATCTGCGATTTCGGGATCCGTCACTTCGGTGTTCGAAGTTGCGTTCAGCACGCTGTTCGACTGCTTCGGGGCGGAAGCGCAAGCCGCAAGGAGGCAAGCGATGCCTCCTGCCAGCCCGAGTTTGAATAAATTAGCTTTTCTTACCATCTGTATCCTGCGCTGTAGGAGCCCTTGCTCTTGACCTTGCCGTTTTCGTAGTAACTTTCCCACACGCCTTCACGACGGCCCTGCTTGTAGGAACCCTTTTCCCTGAGCTTGCCGTTGCTGTAGTATTCCTCGTAGAGGCCTTCCGGGGCGTTGTTGACGAAGGTCGCCTTGCTTTCGGTCTTGCCGTTCTCGAAGAAGCTTTCCCAGGCTCCGTCCTTCTGACCGTACTTGTAACTGCCCTTGGTCTTGATCTTTTCGTTCCTGTAGTATTCTTCGTAGAGGCCTTCTTCGCGTCCACTATTGAAGGTGACCTTGCTCTGGACCTTGCCGTTGTCGTGGAAGCATTCGAACAGCCCCTGCTTGACGCCATTTGTGAAGGAACCCTTGCACTTGACTTCGCCGTTCTCGTGGTATTCTTCGTACATCCCGTTCAGTTCGCCCCTCGTGTAGGAACCCTTGCTTTGGACTTTGCCGTTTTCGTAGTAGCTTTCCCAGGCTCCGTCCTTGATCCCGGTTTGCATGTAGGCCGACGAATCGGAAATGAGGGGTTCCGCTTGGGAGACCGCGAAGGCTGCGGCGACGATGGTCAAGAGGTGTTTGATATTCATATTTTCTCCATGGAGGTTTTTCTAAAAATACATTAAAAAGAGAATTTAAGGTAGCGTGCAGTAGCAAAATCTCCGAAAAAGTCCACATTTGACATTTGGGAGTTTTGAGGGTATATTTATTATCATGAAAGAATTGGTTCGGAGTATAGTATTTTCGGGCGCAACGGCCGCGTGTCTCGCAGGCCTTGCCTCCCCCGTTCACGCACAAACGAAGGTCGTGGTGGACCCGGGCAAGCGCTACCAGGTTTTCGAAGGCTGGGGTACGAGCCTTTGCTGGTGGGCCGTGAAGGCGGGGGCCTGGAGCGAGGATAACCGGAGCAAGCTCCTCGGCGCGATCGCCGACCCGGACACGGGCCTGGGCTACACGATTTTCCGCTACAATATCGGCGGCGGCGACCAGCCGGGCCACAACCACCTGGATAAGGGCGACGGCGGCGCCAACGTCCCCGGCTACAAGCCTACCGAGAAGGGCGATTTCGACTGGACGGCCGACCCGTACCAGCGAACCATCGCGATTGAACTTGCCAAACGCGTGAAGGACCCGATTTTCGAGGCGTTCAGCAATTCGCCCCCGTGGTGGATGACGAAGAGCGGCTGCGTCTCTGGAAGCAGCGACGGCAGCGACAACCTCAAGTCCGACTACTTCGACGACTTCGCGGACTACCTCTCCGAGGTGGCGCTCCACTTTAAGAAGGAATGGGGTATCACGTTCCGCACGGTGGAACCCTTCAACGAGCCGAGTGCCGGTTGGTGGAAGGCGAACGGCGGCCAGGAAGGCTGCGGCTTCAAGAACAACCAGACGCAAATGATCGTGGAACTCGGCAAGGCGCTCAAGGCGAAGGGCCTGTTCCCCGAGACTTCGGTGAGTGCCGCCGACGAGACGAACATTGGCGATGCCCTGAACCAGTTCAACAAGTACAGTTCCGAAGCGCTCTCTTACATGTTCCAGGTGAACACGCACAGCTATTCCGGTGGCGACAACCGCGCCAAACTTTTCAATGCGGCGTTCGCGAAAGACAAGAAGGTGTGGCAGTCCGAAACGGGCCCGCTCCACAAGAGCGGCGACGAGAACATTGCGCTCTGGATGGCGGGCGTGATTCTTGCAGACCTGCGCGACATGAAGGCGAGTGCATGGGTGGACTGGCAGATCGGTGACCCGGCCGAGAACTGGCGCAGCCTCGCGCTGAACCACAGCAAGCAGACATTTACTCCGAACGCGCGCTACTACATGCATGCCGCCTTCAGCCGATTCATCCGGCCGGGCTCGCGCATTATCGACAGCGACAACGGCAATACGCTTGCGGCTGTGCGGGGCGACAGCGCGCTCGTGCTGGTGGTCCGCAACAGCGGCAGCTCCGACGTGAAATACGAATTCGACTTGCGCGGGTTCGACAGAATCGGCGCAAGCGCCAAGGTGTACCGCTTCGAGCTTCCGGGAAGCCTCACTCCGCAATCCGACATCGCGGTCGCGGACAAGGCGCTCTCGATGACGGCGAAGGCGAACACGGTGACCACGATGGTAATCGAGGGTGCCGGGGGCGGCGTCTGCAAGCCGGATACCATCGTCCCGTACGTGAAGGTTCACGACGGCGGCTGGAACGAGACGACCGAGGTCGAACCGAACAAGGGCGACTCGCTGGTCATCGGCCCGCACCCGTGGGAAGGCGGACGCTGGGTGTGGAGCGGCCCCAACGACTTCAAGTCTACCGACCGCGAGATCCGCTTCAAGAACATGGACGGGACGATGAGCGGCTACTACAAGGCCGTACATACGAACGCCTCGGGCTGCGAGAATTCCGTCACCATCAAGGTGGTGGTGGACGACCCGGAACATCCCTTCGTAGAACCCGACACGACCGATACCACGGAGACCATCGGGCTGCGAGACCTCGCACAAGAAGCGGGAGTTCGCCTCGACAGGCCGCTGCAGGTGTTCGACATGCAGGGGCGGTTCCTCGGAACGAGGTTGCAGGCAATCAAGAACGCGGGAACGTATCTCGTACGGCAAGGATCCCGCATGCAGCGTGTGCAAGTGAAATAATTTTTCTATTCTTTCGCGCATGCTTTTTCGGACCGCTGCGCAAAAGACCGTATTCAGCCTGATCGCCGTACTGTTTGCCATTACGACGTGCAAGGACTGGCTCGACTTCTACACGTGCGGCGCGGTGAACCAGTGCCTCGTCGATGCGGGCGTACTGCAGTACGTCACCAAGTGTTCGATGTCGCTGTTGCTTACGGTGCTTGCGTTCATCGTGTCGCGCGATGCGATTTCCGGTCGCGACCGCAACCTGCTCCGTGCCGCATTCGTATTCTCCTTCCTCGCCGATTCCTGCTTCAGCATCATCAAGCTTGTCGGGCCCGACGCGCGCGACCTCAGCGATATCCTCGGCATCGCGCTCTTCGCGTTCTTCCAGACGATCCTCATCTACAGGCACTCGCGCCGGTCGGAATCGGACAAAAGCTTCCCCGTGCTCCTCTGGTTCCTGTTGTTCGTGACGGTGCTCGCGGTCGTACTTTTCTGCGCGGGGGCTATCGGACTGACGCTCGACAATGTCACGCTCGCAATTGTTGGCGTGTACAGTTTCTTCCTCATCGGCTCCCTGGTGGTGGGTATCCTCGCCCCGCGCAAGGGCTACTTCCCCGCGACAAACGCACTGTGCATCCGCTGGGGCATGGTTGCGTTCTTCATAGGCGATGCGCTCGTCGGACTCTCGCTGATTTCGGGAGAAGACCACAGCGCCGTGCAGCTGACCGCCTCGATTGCGAAGAACTTCATCTGGTGGTTCTACGTCCCCGCGCAGCTCATGCTAATCTGCGCTTGCAAAAAGCCGAAGGCATGACCTTCGGCAAAATCAGGGTACAAAAAAAGGCATCCGTCACGGTGGAACACTCGAAACTACTATTTTGAAAAGATAGCAGTGCCTTGTTGTTTCGTTTTTCACGTCGAAGCGCGCCTAAACTGGACACCAAGAGCCACGAGCTGATTATATCTTGTTAGATCGGGCGTTAATCCGTGCGATGCCTTTATGTTCTAAATATACCTTTATGGCGGGCTAAAATCAAGCAAAAAAACGTTTCATTTGTATTTTGTCTGTCAGGGTATTGTAAAAAACGGAAAAAGGCCGCCCGTGGGCGGCCCAATGCGCATAAGGAACCTCTACATCCAGTCGTCCGACTTCTCTGGTCGCTCGAGCCCCTCGTCGAGGAGGGCGGCCATTTCCTTGACCCCGTTGTTGAGCTCGTCGCGCTCCACCTTGACCTGGTGCAGCAGCTTCTGCATCTCGAAAAGCCGCTGGCCGAGTTCCAGTGCGAGCAGCGCCATCTTCTTGCCCGTTTCCAGCTTGTAGCGGTCGAAGCTCGAATAACGCTCGTCGATGAAGTCGACGATTTCCTTGATGTCCCCGTCGGGAAGGTCAGTCTTGATCTGCAACCGTTCGCCGACTACAGTCACGCTGACGGGCCTGTGTAAGTTCATTTCTGCCATTATTTCATTCCTACGCCGAATGGATCGTCATCCATCAGCCACCTTAGCCGAAAAAACCGGTTTGCGAGCCTCCATTGCTCGCGAAAAGGTCCGGTTCCTTCTCATTGGCGGGGTGGATCTCGATGGGTTCTTCTTCTTCAGCGGCCGCATCGTCGGCGAGCTGTTCCTCGGTAACTTCCGGCGCGGGCTCGGGTTCTGCCGGGCTGTCAGCGACGGGTTCGGGAGTCGGTTCCGTGTTCTCGGCGGCGGGCTCCTCGGCGTTTGCCTCGGATTCTTCCGCGAAGGACACGCGCACCGGGATTTCGGTGCCGAGTTCGGTCTCGATGGTGGAGACCATCTGCTTGAAGCGTTCCTGCGCCTGCAAAATTTCTTCGCCCTGCGCCTGGATGGTCTCGTTGAGGCCCGCCTTCTCCGCGTTGAGCGACTCGATGGCGGAATCCTTCTCGGCGATGGCGCCGTTCAGTTCCGCGATTTTCCCGTTGAGGATGGTCTCGTTCGCCTTCGAGGCGGCGAGGTCGACACGCAGCTGGTTCGCCTGCTCCTGTACCTGGCTTACCAGCACGTCGCGGGAGGAAATTTCGCCGTTCAGCCTAGAAATCTCGTTCTTCGCATTTTCCAGGTTCTCGTTGCCCTGGTTCACCAGGTTCTGCAGTTCGAGGACTTTCGCGTTCATGTTCTCGAGGCTGCGGTTGAGGTCGTCGATGGCGCCCTGCTTCTGGTTGATGGTCTCGTCCTGGGCGGCGGCCTGGTTGGCGCGGGCCTGGAGTGCTGCCTTGCAGTCCGCCAGTTCCGTGTTCGCGCTTTCCAGCAGGATGTTCTTGTCCTGCAGTTCGGCGCGTGCCCCTTCCAGTTCCCCCTTCAGGGAGGCGACCTCTTGGCGCAGGTTCCGGACGGTCGCGAGGACCCCGTCAACCTTCTGCGAGAGGAGATTTATGTTTTCTAGGTTCATTTTGGCTCCGTGATAAGATCTTTGGAACAGTTTCCTTTCAAAAAGATATATAAAAAAATGCTCGAGCGGTCAAATTAATTTGTAGTTTTGCAATGTCCCATGATCCAGGTCAGCGAACATATCGAGCGGCGCCTCGCCGAGCTCCCCGCCTTGCCGGGCGTCTATATCATGAAGAACGCCCAGGGGAAGATTATCTACATCGGCAAGGCCAAGGTGCTCAAGAACCGCGTAAGGAGCTACTTCGACGGCTCCGACCACGGCGGACACCGGGCCGCGACGCTCATGCTGCCCTATATCCGCGATATCGAGTGGATTATTACCGAGAGCGAGTCTGAGGCGCTGATCCTGGAGGCGAACCTCATCCGCAAGCACACGCCCAAGTACAACGTGCTCCTGAAGGACGACAAGCATTTCCCCTACCTCGCGTTCTCGGTGAACGAGCCGTTCCCCCGGCTGTTCCTCTCGCGTGCGGTCAGGAAGGACGGTTGCCAGTACTTTGGCCCCTACATGAATTCCCGCATGATCGCCCAGCTGCAGGATATCGCGGCCCGCCTGTTCAAGATTCGCGAGTGCAAGCTGAAGCTCCCGCTGGCAAAACCCGCGCGGCCCTGCCTCAACTACCATATCGGCCGCTGCGGCGCCCCGTGCGCGGGGCTCGTGACGCAGGAGGAGTACCGCGAGTCGGTGCAGGAGACGCTGATGCTGCTGAACGGCAAGCGCGACGACCTGATCGCCCAGTGGGAAGCCGAGATGCAGGCGGCGAGCGACCGGCTGGATTTCGAGACCGCGATGAAGAAGCGCGATGCCATCCAGGCGCTGCAGGCGACGGGAGTCCACCAGAAGACGGACGTGACGGATGCGCGCCTTTGCATGGACGTGCTGAGCCTCCGCCGCAACGGCACGATGGCGGCCGCGGTGATTTTCGAGTACAGGAACGGTGTGCTGAGCGGGCGCCGCCACTACCGCCTGGAATGCAAGCTGGAAGAGGACGAACTCGAAATTTTCCGGCAGATGCTCGTGCAGTGGTACATGGACGTTGACTTTATCCCGGGCGAGATCGCGACCGACGTACCTCTCGGGGCCGGTGACGAGGGCGCCATTGCCGGAGACTCGTCGGATCTGGAATCGCTCGCGCAGGCCCTGGCCGAGAAGGCGGGGCACAAGGTGAGCATCACGAACCCGCAGCGCGGCGAGAAACTCGGGTTCCTCAAGCTCGCGGGCGCGAACGCCGACATGATTCTCGTAGAAATGCGGGCCGAGGTGCAGAAGTACAGCGAGATCGACCAGAGCGTATTCGAACTGCAGAAGGTCCTCGGGCTCAAGAAGACGCCATTCCGCATCGAGTGCGTGGACATTTCGCATTTGAGCGGCACGAACACGGTGGCGAGTCTCGTTGCCTTCAAGAACGGCAAGCCCGACAAGAGCAACTACCGCAAGTTCATCATCAAGACTGTAGAAGGCGTGGACGACTTCGCGAGCATGCGCGAGGTGATGACCCGCCGTATCCGCCGGCTGGAAGAGGAAGGAACTCCGATGCCCGACCTGTGGGTGTGCGACGGCGGCAAGGGCCAGGTTGACGCCACCATGCAGATATTGAAGGAACTCGGGCACGATACCGACCTGCCGCTCATCGGGCTCGCGAAACGCCTCGAAGAAATAGTGTTCCCCGACGACCGCAAGTCCATCGTGTTGCACCGCACGAGCCCTGCGCTCAAGCTGTTGCAGAACGCTCGCGACGAGGCACACCGCTTCGCCATCACGTACCAGCGGAGCAAGCGCAAGAAGGACCTTGAAGTGGAATGGCTCAAGATGCCCGGTGTGGGGCACGAGACGCGCGTGAAGATCCTCTCCAGATACAAAAGCGCGGAGGCCTTCATGGCTGCTCCGCTCGAAGATATCGTCGATCTGTTAGGGAAAGTCCGTGGCAACAGTGTCCGCGAGCAGGTCGCGAAATACTGCGCCGACTTTATTACTCCTGAATGCAGCGAACGCTGAAGAACTTGGTCTTGGAGTCGACCTGGAAGAACTTCTGTTCGGCGTTCTCCCCGGCGTATTCGGGTTCCTTCTCCACGATGATGACCGCGTAGCCCTCGCCCTTGTTGGATTCGAAGTTCTTGTCTCCGTCCTGCGGGGTAGCGCTTGTCCAATGGAATCCCATGTCGCCGGTAAAGTCGCAGCTGCCATCCTTGCAGCGGCCGCTGTAGCTCCACGGGTAGGCGTCATCGGCAAAGAGCGCCGTCACTTCGTCGCGGTTCGGCAGCCTCCAGCCCGGCGGGCAGGCCTTCGTGGCGGAGACATAGGCGTAGAGCCTTCCGTACTCTTCGCACATCGCGTCGTTGTCGTCGAAGCACATGCTGTTTCCGGTCTTGAATGCGAGGTCCTGGGCCATCCACAGCTTGCCGCCGACATTGTGCAGCTTGTAGCTCCTGCCGTCGCGGTTGTCGACCATGGTGTTGCCGTTCACGGACGGCGGTTCGACGGATGCGGACGATGCCGCGATGATGATTTCGTCGCTAGCGCTGGATTCGACCGACGAGGAGGAAATGAAGTCCTTTTCGCAGCCTTCGGTCCAGCAGAAGATGCCGCTGCTGTAGTAGGAGAGTTCTTCGGAGTTTCCGGAAGAATCCTTCACATGCTGTACGATGGTGACCGTATCCTTCGAGGTGGACGAGCCCGGCTTTGAGCTGTCGCTGGAAGTCTTCTTGTCGCTTGCGGAACTGCCGGGGGCACTGGAATCGGAAGAATCAATTTCGGACGTGTCTCCGCCATCCGGGGGGGTAACCGGGCTGCTCTCGTTATCGGAACAGCCCATGAAGAGCGCCACTGCGCCTATAACCACACATGCAAATAGTCTTTTCATATCCCCAAATATACTTTACATAAGGGGAGGTTAACAGAAAAAAGTTTTTTACTATATTTTTTATCACTATGAGCAATGTTGAAGTTTTCGACACTACGTTCGCCATGACCATCCTGGTCATCATGGCCCTTTGCATCCCCGCGATTCTCCTGCTGGCCAACTGGTTCCTGCACCCGGGGAAGATCAAGAACGTCATCATCAAGGGTTCCGCCTACGAATGCGGCCTTGCCCACGTTTCGGGTACGGCAAACGAGCGTTACCCCGTGAAATATTACCTGGTCGCCATGCTTTTCCTCGTTTTTGACCTGGAAGTGGCGTTCCTCTACCCCTGGACGGTCCAGTTCCTCGCCGGCGGCTGGGAACTCCTGATCGTGCTCCTCGGGTTCCTGTTCATCCTCGAAGCGGGCTACATCTACCTGTACAAGAAGGGCGTGCTCGACTGGACGAGCATCAAGGATTAACGGTCCGACAGGCTATTCTATCTCAAAATAAAAACGCGGATTCCACCCTGGAGTCCGCGTTTTTCTGTATACAGATGTCTTCAAATGCGCCTTTCGACCCGTGATTTAAATCACCGGAAAATGCAGGCGTTTTGAGGGCCGCGGCTAGAAGGCCTCGCGGAAGTAGAAGGTCATGCCGAGGCTCTTGAAGTCTACCCACGAGAACTCGGCGCGGGCATACAGGCGTTCACTCTTGTTGAGCGCGAACTTGCCTCCGAAGCCGACGGAACGGTGCCACTCGTTGCGCAGCAGCTGGCTGAAGTAGGGACCGACCTTGCCGCCCTCGAAGAAGATGTCGCCCGCGAGCCTCCAGAAGAGTTCCTTGCGGAGTTCCACCTGCATCATGAGCGCCTGGTTGTCGCGGAAGTACTTCATCTCCACGCCGCGGAATCGCTTGATGCCGTCGGGGCCCGCCATGTACTCGAAGGGTACGTCGCCGTCGGAGCGCTGCCACATGAGGCCGACCGCCATCGAGGTGTTCCAGATGGTCTCGCCGTAGGTGCGCAGGTCGAGTTCCTGGTAGGTGAAGCCGAAGTCACCGATGGCGTCGGTGTAGAAACGGTGTTCCCATTGCAGGTACATGCCGTGGCGCGCCCAGTTGGGGTTGTCGCGCGTGTCGACCGTGAGGTGGTAGCCGAGCGCCGTGCGCCAGCCATCCGGGTTTGCGGGGAGCGCAATATCGCCGTCGTATTCCTTGAATTCCATCACGCTGTGGTTGATGTCGAGCACCATGCCGTAGCGGAAGAACTGGAGCGAGGGCGGAAGTCCGAGGTTCGATTCCACGAGCGCCATGAAGAAGAACGTCTCGCGGTCGAAGCTGATGTAGTCGTCCATGTCGACGTCGTTGCCGATACCGAAGAAGTGCCCCACCCAGTTCTGGTAGCGGAAATCGAGCCAGCCCGAGATGCGGTCGTGCGCGAGGTAAAAATAGGGCGTGGCCGCGAACTGGAACTGCTTGCGCGTGGAACCGTAGGCGGCGATGTCGATCTCCTGCGAGTTGCCGCCCTTGAACGAGGAAGGGATGAAGAAATTCACCATCGCGCCGAACTGGAGCTCGGTCTCCTCGGTGTAGCCGAGTACGGGCACGGCGCTCCACCACTGGAAATGCGTCGCGGTGTCAGCAGTTGCGGAATCTGCAGGAACTGCCGTGCTATCGGTTTGCGCCAGGGCGGGCACCGGAAGCAGTGTCCCGATGAGCATGGCAATAAGTGTCTTGACGCGTGTCGTCACGGATTTCAATTTAGATAATTTGGAAGGCGGATTGAAGACAAATTTCGATTATTTCTTTTTTTTTAGCCCATTTACATTTTGTAAACGGAACACACCCCGTGCCGAGTGAGTTTTCCCTTTTTTGAATATATATTATGTTAGGTTTGGTTTAGGGTGTTTGGTAAAGGAGTAAGAATGAAAAGAGTCATTTATACTGCCCTTGCCATGGGGCTGTGCGTTGCGGTATCTGCACAAGTTCCGCTTAACTTCGATGTTGAGAATAGGGGTAAAGACCTCGGCGCCACTGCTGGCGAACTCAAGTCCAACAAGAAACTTCCCAATCCGTTCGAATTCCACGACGGTTCCAAGGTCACCAAGTTCGATGACTGGAGCAAGCGCCGTAACGAAATCAAGGCGGATATCGAAAAATACGAGATTGGCGACAAGCCTATTCCTTCCGACGTGAGCGCTACCTACAGTGGCGGCACCCTCACGGTCACTGTCAAGGAAGGTGGCAAGACGATGACGATCACGTCCAAGTTTAGCATCCCGTCGGGTGCGGGTCCGCATCCGATTATCATCGGCATGAACAGCGGTACGGGTTCGCTTTCTTCGAGCATCTTCAGCGGCTTTGTGCAGGTGCCCTTCAGCCACGACCAGGTGGCGAAATACTCCATGAACGGCCAGAAGGACACGAACGTGGGCTTCTACAAGTTCTACGGCAACAAGAACCAGAACGGTGACTATTCTGCATGGTCGTGGGGCGTGAGCCGCCTGATTGACGGCCTTGCGCAGATTGCCGACGAGTACCACCTCGACATGAGCAAGATTGCGGTGACGGGCTGCTCCTATGCGGGCAAGATGGCGCTCTTCGCGGGCGCCTTCGACGAGCGCGTGACGCTCACCATCGCCCAGGAATCGGGTGGCGGCGGCATCAACTCGTGGCGCACTTCCGCAGACTTTGCGAGCCGCGGCACGAACATCGAGAAAATTGACAACACGAACTACAGCTGGTTCATGCAGAGCCTGAAGAGTCAGGACCCGTACAAGCTCCCGCACGACCACCACGAACTCATCGCCATGATCGCCCCGCGCGCGGTGATTGCGCTCGGCAACCCCGGCTACGAATGGCTGGGCGACGAATCGGGCTACAAGTCCATGATGGCGGCGACCGAGGTGTGGAAGGCCATGGGCATCGAGGACCGTATCGGTTTCGACTTTACCGGCGGCCACGAGCATTGCCAGGCGGCATCGAGCCAGACCAAGTCGGTGACGGCGTTCGTGGACAAGTTCCTCCGCAACAAGGACGCCAATACCGACATTCACGTGAAGCCCACGAACGGCAAGGGTTTCAAGATTGACAACTATGGCGACTGGATTGACTGGGAAACACCGGATCTCCCGTACATGGCTTCGGTCGAGGATACCTCCAAGATCGATACTTCTAAGGTGGATACTTCCAAGACGGACACGTCTACCATATCCTGTGATGACGGGCGCCTTGCCATGCCGAAACTCGGTATGCACGTGACGGCGGGCCGCATCGAGGTGAATGGCGCTCCGGCCGGCGCAATCGTGAAGCTCTACGATGTGCGCGGTAACGTGGTGGCGACGCTGGGTGCGACTGGTGGCGACCTCCCGAAGGTCAAGGGAAGGTTCCTCGCTGTTGTCGAAAGCGCTTCTGGGTCACGTCTCATGACAAAGGCTATCATAAATACCGGATTCTAGAAATATGAACAAAGTAATCTTGACTGCGCAGGCGATGCTGTTTGTGGTTTGGCTCCTTGCCACGGCATGCCTTGCGCAAGACCCGAACCTCCATATTTACCTGGCCTACGGGCAATCCAACATGTCGGGGCAGGCGACCGTTACCGACAAGGACCGCGTTCAGGACCCGCGCTTCCTTGTGCTCCGCGCGGCGAACCATTCGAACCAGAAGGTGGGCGAGTTCTACCCGGCGGCACCCCCGATGGGTCACAGCCAGTCCAAGGTGGGCATCGCCGATATCTTCGGGCGCACCATGGTGGCAAACCTCCCGGATAGCATCAAGGTGGCTGTCGCGAACGTGGCGATTGGCGGGCAGAGCATAGACCTGTTCGACAAGGACCGCAACAAGGCCTACGTGCAGAACGCGAAGAACAAGGGCGACACGTGGTGGATCCAGTACCTGGACGAATACGGCGGCGACGTGTACA
>JAEEGG010003811.1_pt1 | contig 37279 bp, 29 predicted proteins | sample 9134161 | NCBI WGS metagenome assembly JAEEGG01 (sample SAMN16246543, study PRJNA631951) | gut metagenome | biome: gut microbiome; feature: rumen; material: CR-attached | host: Bos | place: Iran: Karaj | collected 2018-10
GCCCAAGTTCCACGAGCGCGTCGATTGGGCGTATATCATCCACCCAAGGAATCTCACTGTAAACGAGAAACGAATTTCCATCCCGCCCTATATGGCCATTTGCATCTGAAAACGCCGTTATCCCTTCGCATTGTCAAAGATTCTGGGGATTCTATGATTGCGCATTGTCAAAAAAGATGCTATAATCAGCCATAAGTCGGAAAAATTTTGAGTTATGGCTGATTATAAAGGAATCCGCTCACGGATAAAAGCAAATAGTTCCCAATCAAGACTGCATATTACCTCTTTTTCTCTACGCACGAATCAAGAATCTTAAGCAGAAATCTTTTTTGACACAATTGACATTACCCATTTGGTTAGTAAATGCATCTTCGATCATGAAAGCCAATCCATTAAGCACAAAGAAACAAATCTCCTGTTCTCTTTTCCGATAGTACTTTTTTTAATACCGTTCAATTTTTTCCCACATAAATAACTCTGCATCAGAAAACTCATATGTTACCACTTTGTCAAAAAAAGACACATCCCTAGAAACATATTTCGCTTTAATCCAAACATACGTAGGATAATCTAATTCTACAAAATCTTCATCATCTGAATATAAATATGCCTTATTAGTAAATCCTTCATAATACATATAATACTTATAATCACCACCTGAACATCGTCCGATTTTATCAAGTTTTATTTTTAATATTATGTCCATACCGATTGTGTATTTCTTTTCTGCCTTAATAGGATTTTTATAGTCATCAATCATGTCAGGAAAATATATGGCATTATCTAAGAAATAATTTCTCATATCCTCAATTTTGCGTTGTCGTTCAGCCTCTCTTCGTGCTTCTTGCGCTATTTCATAATCTCTTTTGCTTTCCTCCAATCTCAAATGAATATCCATTTCTATAAGTTCACGTATTTTATCCGTGTATTCATATCCAACAGGGGTACAAAAAGAATAGGTATCATCATTTTCAGTAACCCAAGAATGGCTACCAATTTGTTCTTTAATTAATTGCCAAGGATAAATTGACTTACTATATTTTAAGGATGAAAACTTAGTAAATGAAGAATTTACTAAAGAATACTCCTCTATGATTGTAACGGGGTAATCAGACAAATATTCTCCATCACAATTATCATACAATTCTCGAAGCGTAAATGTCTCTTCGCAAAATAGTTTTGGATAATCGATTTTCGTGTTTACTGTATTTGTCACCAGCCCCTCATCACTTCCTAAATAATAAAAAACCTTGGCTCTATCACCAATATTGAGGATAAGAAGATCTTTACCCATAGGATTATTTTCGTTATGAAACTGGATGGAAACGCTACTAATATCATAATAACTAGAAATAATCTTCTTAATGCCAATCGGTTCCATCGCTCCATTAATTCCATTATGGAAATCAATCTTTAGCCTTTTTAGCCTTACACCATTTTCACTAGGAAAGATTTTTCGAGCTGATTTACCGTTTTTCTTGAATTCAGTATCAATATAAATAGTGTCATTATTTACAAATAAGATATAATCTACCTGACGCAAAATATGGTAATCATTATTTCTGTAATAATCTATGGCTTTTTCAAGATTAGCCTCATTATCGACACAATTATCCTTATTATTTACACAAGTGCACATTATGCAAGCGGTAATTATGGGGAAAATACACTTGATTATATTATTCATTTTTTAATACTCTAAATTCGTGTCGAGCGCAACTTTAAACTGGTTCTTGTTGTAGAATTAATCATTATTGTATTCCGAATAATCATTCCAATCTTCCATTCTTTCTTGATAATCTTCATCCGATTCTCCGGATTGACGACCCCAACCGTCATCGAAATCGTCATCTTCATCATCGTAATTCTTGTAATATCTACTCATAACTTACATGTTTTTATTCGCCTATAGCTTCCTCGATTCGGCAGGTTTACAGATTCGTGCATAAGAAGGCTAGGAAACTTGAATTGCACCTATTTTGGCTAACAGGCTCTGGAAAACCTTTGAAGTAAAATAGACACGTTTACCTAGCCCGTATGTATCAACAGATTAACTGGTTGAATACAAATTAGACTGGCAAGCTCGTATCTTATATCCACTTCAAAATTTTCCAGATTTCGTTAGCCGGATACAAGCACAAATTGCCTTCAACTGTTCGGATTTGACTTCGTCGAATGCGAAGCATTTCTCCCCGAACAATCAGCGGCAAATATACGAAGAATTTGGAATTGCTATTATTTTTGAAAGAATTTTATCTGATTTTGAAAGATTTCTTTGCGAAGCAAATCACATAATAATAATGTGTCTGGACGGCTTCGTGCCTCGCAGTGACGCAAAGCGACAACAAGAGCCGTTCCGTTTGGGGCGGCTCGTTTTGCTTTATGCTTGCGCATTGTCAAAAATTTAAGGGTTTCTATGGTTGCGCATTATCAAAACCAACATCTTTTCCATTCGGATGTGATTTTTTTGGTATTTTTGCACCCAAATTAATAAGTAATGATTTATCAATCATCAACAAAATCAATTAACTATGAAGAAAAACATTAGAAAATTCGCCCCTGCAATGCTCGTTCTCGTAGCATTGGCAACCCTTTCGTTCATGGCCAAAGACGGCGTCACCCTTAGACTTCGTCCGCAACAAGGCAAGACTTACACTGTCACCACAAAGGCCAACATGATGACCATGATGGAAGTGCAAGGCCAGACCATGAACATGTCACAAAACTTGGAGACCCGACAGATCTTTTCAGCAAAGGAAGTCTCTGACGACCAATCCACCCTTGAGACTCAAATCGAGGCCATGAAAATGACCATCTCCCAGATGGGCATGAAGTTGGAGTATGACTCCGAGCACCCCGAGAAGACCAGCCCCATGCTGGCCGGTCAAACCCAAGAGATTGAATCGAAACTGCACAAGCCTACTAACCTCACATACAACGTCTTAGGAAAACACGTTGGCGACAGCATCGATGCTTCCATGAATCAGCTGGGTGTCATCATCGAATTGCCTGAAAACGAAATCACTGTGGGCAGCTCTTGGACTACCACCACCTCACAGGAAACCAGTGGCATGGAGTTCAAGGCCGATATCACCTACACCGTTAAGGCTATTTCGAAAAAGAGCATCGACCTGACCTACACCGGTAAAGTGAATGGTAGTGTTGCTGAAATCAGCGGCAGCTATGAAGGAACGGCCTCCATCGACCCGCAGACTGGTATCATGACCAATAACTCACAGAAACAGAACATCTCCATGACCATCAACGAGCAAGGCATGAGCATTCCCATGACCATCGTTGGCAACACAACTGTTGAAGTGAAGTGATGAAACAAACCCTTACCTTAATCACCTTGATGCTCTTGGCTTTTTCAGCCATGGCCCAGAATCCCAAGCCACAACCTCTCACGCAAGAGGAATTCGAGGCTTTGTGTCCCACCCCGCCCATGGGATGGAACAGTTGGAACAAATTCGGCTGCAATGTCAGCGAGCAACTGCTGATGGAAGCCGCCGATGCCATGGTCGCCTCGGGCATGAAGGAGGCAGGCTACGAGTACATTGTCGTGGACGACTGCTGGCAGGTGGACCGCGATGCCGATGGCAATATCGTGTGTGACCCGGAACGTTTTCCTCACGGCATGAAGTATGTAGCCGACTACATCCACTCCAAAGGGCTGAAGTTTGGACTGTATTCCTGCGTCGGCACCCATACCTGTGCAGGCCGTCCAGGCAGCATGGGACACGAGTATCAAGACGCCCTCTACTACGCCCGCAACGGCGTCGACTACCTGAAATACGACTTCTGCAATAACCGTGGCACCAACTCCAAGACCGCTTACACCGTCATGCGCGAAGCCCTGAAAGAAGCTGGTCGTCCCATCGTCTTCAGCATTTGTGAATGGGGCAGCACCAAGCCATGGGAATGGGCGCAAGGCATCGGTCACCTCTGGAGAGCCACGGGCGACATCATCAACTCTTGGGAAGGTCGCGCCGACTGGGGCGGACACGGCATGGTGCACATCATCGACTTGATGCAAGACCTCTACCCTTACAACGGTCCTGGCCATTGGAACGACCCTGACATGCTTGAAGTCGGCAACGGCGGCATGAACGCCATCGAAGACCAGAGCCATTTCTCCATGTGGTGTATGTTCTCTGCCCCACTGATGGCAGGCAATGACCTCAACAACATGAGCAATGACACCAAACGCATTCTCACCAACAAGGACGTCATTGCCATCGACCAAGACCCACTCGGCATCCAAGCCCATCTCTCCGTCGCCATGGGCGACCGTCAGATTTGGGTGAAGCAACTAACCAACGACGAATGGGCCGTTTGCTTCTTCAACCGTGGTGACGATACATGGAGCCTCAACTTCAACTGGAACGACATCCCCGAATTACGCAAAACGGGTGACAACTACAGCGTGTACGACCTTTGGCAGCACAAAACCATCGCAAAGTCGACGGCAAAGAATGTGATCTCCAGCATCCCCTCACACGGTGTGCTGATGGTACGGTTGACCCCTGTCAAGTAATTTACAAAAAGCATCAATAAAGAAAGCCCGCTGAATTGCTTCGGCGGGCTTTGTTGTTACGGGGATTGCAAATCCCCATCTCGAACCAGTCGGATTGCAAATCCGACTGAACTGTTTCTCTAATTCTTGACTTAGTTGAGCATGACCGGCATGAGCAACATGAGGAGGTCTTCGGCCTCGTTCTCGTTGCCCACAGGGGTAAGGATGCCAGCGCGGTTGGGAGCCGACATCTCAAGCTTCACTTCGTCGGAATCGAAGTTGCCAAGCATCTCCTGGAAGAAACGGGAGTTGAAACCGATTTCCATGTCGTCGCCTGTGTAGCTGCAAGTCAGGCGTTCCTTGGCCTCGTTGTAGAAGTCAATATCCTCAGCGGTAAGCATGATTTCCTGTCCCGTGATGCGGAAACGCACCTGATGGGTAGCTTTGCTGGAGAACACAGCCACACGGCGGATGGCCGAAAGGAAAGTCTGGCGGTCGATAGTCAGCTGGTTGGGATTGCTCTTCGGAATCACGGCTTCGTAATTCGGATAACGGCCCTCGATGAGGCGGCAAATCAACACATAATCGCCAAACACGAAAGATGCATTGGTCTTGTTGAACTCGATACGGACAGGCTCGTCAGCCAATGTGCCCAGGATGTTCTTCAATTGGTTGATGGGTTTCTTCGGAACGATGAATGAGGCCACCACATCCGACTTGACATCCATCCTTCTGTAACGCACCAGTTTATGGGCATCGGTGGCGACAAAGGTAAGGTAATTCTCTGTCATCTCCATCAGCACACCCGACATGATGGGACGAATCTCGTCCATACCCGTGGCGAAAACGGTCTTTTCGAAGCCTTTGGCCAATACATCAGCAGGGATTTCCCAAACCAAAGTGTCAGCCATAGCTGGCAGTTGCGGGAACTCGTCGCTCTTATGACCTGCCAGTTTATAGCGGCCTTCGCCAGCAATCAGCTCGACAGCCAAGGTGTTGTTATCCACAGAGATGGTAATCGGCACATCGGGGAAGTTCTTCATGATTTCGAGCAGCAGGCGAGCGGGAATCGTCACTTCACCCGTACCGTCCACCATATCAGGCACCATGTTGACCGTCATGGTCACATCCAGGTCAGAAGTCGTAATCTTCAGTTCGTTCTCAGTCAATTGAAACAAGAAGTCGTCCAAGATCGGAAGCGTGTTTTTCGAGCCGATGACACCGCTCAAGGCTTGGAGATTCTTCAATAACTTTAGGCTTGATACTATGAATTTCATATAGATAGATTATTTGATATTCTCCTATTTTGAATCGGTAAAAATACGAATAATTGCGACACGGAAACCTTTTTTTCGAAAAAAATCTCATCTATCACAACGATCCGACACTTATGCCTGCAAATTTCAGGCGGTTCAAGAAGTCGAGCATCGACTCGTAGGGCACCGCAACATATTGGAAACGCTTGTCATCCTTTGTCCTTGTGCGGTACTTCTCTTTCGTCTCAGCAAGCCTTTGGTTGATGTCGGAATAGGTGCAATGCACTTGGAACTGTCCGTCACCGCTATTATAATTAATAAAGGTCTGGAACATGTCGTCCTGGAAATAATAGGTGATGTTGCCCAATCGACGATCGAATATCACGCAACCATCCACGTATTTGTTGACGACATGACTACCGAAGTTGCCCAAACCAATCTTGCCTACCGAAACAAAAGCATGCATCTTATCGTTCCAGACCATCTTCAAGTCAGGGATGACGAGGGTATTGCAATAGAAATCAGAGGATTCCATTTGTGGATAGCCTTCCAATTCAATGGCTTTCGAGCGTTCTTCCGTCTTCTCTTCATCATTTTCGGAGCGGAAATAATGCAGATACTGCGTTTGGGTCAGGTCGATAGAACTGCCTTCGACATTGGAATAAACATCAGCCATAGCCTCAAGCGCCTTGTCGTCGAAAATCGGGGCGTTGAACACATTGAGGCCTTGCAACGTCAGACTGTCATTGGGATATTGCGTATAGTTGCCATGCACGACAAACTGGGCCAAAGGCGTTTCAAAGCCCAAGCCAAAACTGCCTTCACCATGGACAATGCCACGCGAATCCAAATCCAAATAAGTATCATATTGCGTTTCATCGGTCACCACAAAACGGAGACTGTCGGCATCAAACCACAAGACACCATTGACAGGAGCCGTTTCATCCAACTCCTTCCTACCCTCCTTGGGCGTGAGGAAAGAGCCGAAATAGCCACCATCGATGGCCAATTCATAATAAAGGCCATTGGTCATCCGAGGCTCGTCTTCACGAATGCGCTCCATATCAATGGGAATGCGAACATCAGCCGGATTGATAGTTGCGGACGAGGCAAACCAACGGTTCAAGGCAGCGATGGATTCCAAGTTTCCTGAATCCATTGAAGGAATCGGTTCATCCAAAATGATTTCCTTTTCTTCTGATTCAACAATCGTTGTGTCAAGCGGCATTTCGACAGGCTCAATGATCGCAGGCTCCTCAAAAGCGAGCAGGGCAAAGCGACCGTCATAATAGCCAAATTGTTCGGAAGCATCAAGTGTCAGTCGGCCTTGGAAGCCAAATTGGGTGTTCAACTTAAATTCCGAACTTTCAGCAAGATGGGCATAGCCGTGGGTGATTCCATTGACAGGTACGATGGTATCTACTTGGATAGGAGTGCTCATCCCATTAGCATTGGTATAGTTCCAAATGCCATGTGCATCATAGTAGTTGCGGCTATGGATATTGACAACGGCATCTTTATAAAGGTGGAATCCGTTCAAGGTATCGGCCAGCAACTCACCGCTGATGGGCTCCAACTTCGACTCCGAGTTGATGTCGACATCGTGCATATACGGAAACACCGCAGCATCAGCCACACGGATGATTTTCACGTCGTGGGCATGAATCACGTAGTTAGTCATGTCGTACTCCGCACTCATGCTGTAGAATTGCAAGGAATCCTGCTCGGGAACAAGCGAAATGAACTTAGCCGCATTGCTATGAATGGCCAGCAGCTCCTCATGGGAGGTCGCATTGGCATAAGCTCCGAAACTCTCCACGGGGTTATACAAATGCAAGCTATTGGTCGCCATGTCCCATTCGGCTTCTTTCAAGGAACAGACATACTGGTTCATCGGGAAGTCGAGGTTACTTTTTTGGTTAAGATAGTCATATTGAACCTTTTGCGCGTCAAAGTCAACATTGGCGCGATAGTTGGTCGCGGCAAAAGCTATGTTGCTGGTATCGGCAGAATAAAGGAGGAAGTTGGCTGAATCGGCCACGAAAGTCCTGGAATCCAAGGCAAAATGGTCGGAGTCAAACTCGGTAAGGCCAAACCGCAACTTGCCGTCAGCCGAATAGCCATCGGGCGAAAGCGATGTCTTGCCAGAGAAATAAGTGTCGCCATACATGCAAATCGGGTTGTCAATGGTCTCAGTGGTCAGTTCGGGCTTGCCGACATCCCACTTCATCCTAAGTGCGGTGGCATTGGCGGTTGGATATTTGGTACCGTCAGCTAAAGGTTCCAACCTGAATTGGTTCGTGATGGCAGTGACCGAGTCCAAATAGAACATGAAACGGTCGCCATTGAACGTAGCGGTTTGATAATCAAGCTGCCCGACGCCAAAAAAGCCGTCTTCGGAGAGATGCACCCTTTGATGGAATTGTCCCGAACCGTCAAACATCGGGTAAGTGTCTGTCTCCCCATCGCCAATCTGATGCTCAAAGCCCAACGAATAGTCGTCCATGACCACCAAAGGCTCCTCGATATTGGGCAAGATGCCTCCCGACACCAATTCGCCATCAAACCTCACCTTGCGCATCGCCAGGTCGTTGAGGCTGTCGACGACGAAGGGATATAGACTATAATAGAACTTGCCTTCCAAGTCATCAGCGGTCATCACCGAATCAACGCTACCGGGATGGAACACGCCGCCATTGATTTTACGATAGAACTTGAAACCTTCGGCTTCGCTATGGAAAATGGGATATTCCGGCGTTTCATAACGGCTCGACTTGTTGTCGCCATGGTCGATCTCCAACCGTCCCTGCAACTTCTCAAGCGTTCCATTGACGGGAATAATCTGGCGGTCACGTCTGGCATAGAAGCGCAACGAGTCCACCTTGGCCATCTCGATGGTGAAATCGTTGTAAGAAAACTTGCAATCCTTGGTGAAAAACTCGAACATGCCCGCCAAAATACCACCAGAGAACTTGAAATCACGGTTTTTCAAAAACACGAGACGGCCGTTATCCGGCACAATCACCACGCGTTTGCGGTCACTCAACGAAATGGCCGAGCCTTTCACGTCCTCAATTTGGCTGGTGATGCCGAAAACCAACAAGTCGTTGGTGGCCAAATCGAGGCGCACGTTTGGCTGACGATTTGTCGTGAAGGTATGTAGCTTAATCACATCGAAATCAATCGATTCGCGATAAGAATCAATCACATCGAAAAAGCGCGGCAACGTGGTCACCCATTTCGTCTCGGTATCATATTCCACATATCCCTCTGCCTGTAGCTTCAGCAACAGCGAAATCACCTGTTCGATAGGATACCCCAGATAGGAAGCCAAATCCCCAGAATAGAAACGCACTTGACGGTCCACGTTGTCGAAACCCTGCAAGAACTTCTCGATTCGAATCATGGGATGCGTTCCGTCTAAGCCTTGTAGTTTCTTGAAATCCTCGTAACGGAAATAATTCACCGACACCACATCGCCCTCGCTGTTGGGATTGACTCCTTCCATGCGACGGAAATCCACCGTAGGCGAGTCGATGTTCCAATACATCGCTTCGATGAAAAGGTCCAACCCATGAAAATAATCGTGGAACGGGGCATCGCCATAGTTCCTACCCTTTTCCTCGCGGTAGACCATCATCTTTCTGGTCTTGTTGTCATACCTGAAGCTCACATGGTTATGATAAAGCGAATCAGTCTCGGCACCGGCAACCGTGTCGAACAAATACAAGCGCATCGCCACATTATCGGAAACCAAAAGCTCGTCCACCGACAACAAGAAACGTGGTGCCACAGCCTTCATTACCACCTTGCCGTCTTGCCTAAAATAAAACGCAGCCTTGTTATTAACCCCGCCAAACACATCCACCTGGTTGCCCATCATACCGATACCACCTTCAAAATCGATGTTTTTCATCAAGTCAGTAATGGAATAATCCGAACGATAGGATTTTACGCGCGGGTACATTGTCTTTTCGTTGGGAGCATTCACCAGAACTTTGTCCTCATAACGGCACAAAATGGCTTGGTTAAAATGGTGTCGCTCATAAAAAGTCACCGAATCGATGGCATATTCCGAACGGCTCAAGTCGATCGTGTAATAGTCAGGCAACGAGACATATACCTTATCCTCAGCTATGCCGAAACGCGACCAATCGGCGCGACCGCCCATGCCTTCCCAACGATTGTCATCAAGATAATAAACGCCTTTCGTGTTTTTGATGACCGACTCGTCCTTCTGCGAGGCCAGCACCAAGGAACCGTCGACGGTCAGTTCAAAATGTTCACTTGAAGGGAAGCCCCACAACGCATCGCGCAAAAACCACTTGGAATTGCCCTTGGCAGATAAGGTCTTCTCGACAAACAATGCCCGACACGAAGACAAATACTTATCGATGCCATTCAACGATTTCTGCGCCTTGCCATCCGTATAAGCCAGCCAGTTGTTCACATCCTTGTGTTGGAGTCCAGCCGTCGGGATCCTTTGCAAAACCTCAACAAAATTAAAGATGTTGGAATAAGCCTTGCCTCCGCTCCTGGCGTGCAGCAACTCGCAAAGGCGCATCACCGTATTGGTCTCCTGATCGCTGTAATAGCTATCCCAGACCCCACGAAAGCCTTCCATAATCTTGGCAGCCTCTTCGCGGTCTTGCTTCGAGGTAGCCGAGTTAAGATAAGCCGTCAATTGGTCAAAAAAAGCTTCTTTTTCGGTGGGGAAAAACGCCTGGGCAAAACTCGAAGCCACTCCAAAAAAGAGTAAAAAAACAGCGATAAGGATTCCTTTTTTCATCGATTCAAATTATTAAAAACCAATTATTTAACAAACTCAGCAGCCACCCAATTGTTGCGACTCAGGTGACGACAATAACGCAATCCAAGGCGTTCGGCCTCCTCTTTGATGCTCGGCAAATCCTCCGTGTAGAAGCCACTGAAGAAAATGTGTGCAGCAGGGCACATGGCTTCGACATAATGGTGCATATCACGCAAAAGGATGTTGCGGTTGATGTTGGCCAACACAACGTCGAAGCGGCCTTGAATAGAAAGGGCATCGCCGAGAACGATTTCGATGTCGGAAATGCCGTTTAACCCAATGTTAGTGAATGCATTGCGGTAAGCCCATTCGTCATTGTCGATGGCAACAGTGCGTGCAGCACCCAATTTCTTGGCGAGAATGGCCAACACAGCCGTACCGCTCCCCATGTCGAGGACTTCCTTCCCTTGAAAATCAGTCTCCAACATCAGCTGGATGATTTGGGCCGTGGTCTCATGATTGGCCGTACCGAATGACATTTTGGGCTCAATGACTAGGTCGAACTCATAACTCGGGTCGGGCTCATGGAACGGTGCCCTCACGCGACAACGCTCATTGACCACCACTGGCTGATAAGAAGCCTCCCAAAGTTCATTCCAGTCCTTGTCGGGCATCTCTTCCACTTTCAACAGATGCACATCACTGAAAGCAGGGTCCGTCAGCAGGTTCTCTACCGCAATGTCATCACGATTATCGGCTGAACAATAGGCTTTTAGGCATCGATCTTCATCCATGAAAGAGTCGAAACCAATTTCAGCCAGCATCGTTATCAGCATGTCGTGTTGGATATCTGAAGACGGTGCAGTAAAAGTGTATTCAAAGGTCTTCATTACTCTTCTCCGATGTGTGAAGCTTGGTTGCAAATGGAGACAAAGTCGTCCGCCTTAAGCGAGGCGCCACCGATGAGGCCACCGTCGACATCGGGCTGCGAGAACAACTCGGTAGCGTTTTTGGCATTGCAACTGCCACCATAAAGGATGCGGATGTCGTCAGCCGTAGCCTCGTCATAATGTTCCTTAATCAGCGAACGGATGTAGGCATGCATCTCCTGTGCCTGTTCGGGCGTGGCGGTCTTGCCCGTGCCGATGGCCCAGACGGGTTCGTAGGCAATGATGGTGTCGTAGATGGCATCGCCGTCCAAGTGGAACAGTCCCTTCTCCAGTTGCTCCTTGACAACGTCAAAATGGCGGCCAGCTTCACGCTCTTCGAGCACCTCCCCCACGCAATAGATAGGCGACATATTGTTCTCAATCAGTCGGTTGATCTTCTCGGCCAGGATTTCATTGGTCTCGCCAAAGTATTTCCTACGCTCGCTGTGACCCACGATGCAATAGTCCACATCAATGGATTTCAGCATCTTGGCTGACACCTCGCCCGTGTAGGCACCCTTTTCGTACGCGCTGCAATTTTGGGCACCCACGTTGAAACGCTGTTCGTCGAACTCATAATCCGTCAGCATCTCAAGATAAGGGAACGGCGGACAAATGATGACTTCGCAATTCAGGTCATCCATCTCGTCAAGGCGGTCAAGGATATCATCGACCAAAGTTTCGGCCTCATCAAAAGTGAGGTTCATTTTCCAGTTTCCGGCTACGATTTTGCTTCTCATAACTATTTTGATTTAAAGATTTAAGATTCAGAATTTAAAATTCAAAGATTTAAAATTTAAAGATTTATAATTGACTATGTCGAATGCTTTGCATTTCAATGATTTAGAATATAAAACAATACATCCATAAAGAGGCAAAAATACAAAAAAAACGGATTCGCTTTCAAAATCTCGCCTATTTTAGTCAAGTGCACCACAGAACGCAAAAAATAGATAATTTTGCAGCATCAACAATTCAGAAAAATGAAAGCAAGGTTTTTGTTCGTCTTTATGGCATTGGTCAGCCTTTGCCATGCACAGGAAACGGAGCTTCCCGAGTATGTAACCGCCCGTCCGGGTTACACTTGGGGCGCCGAGGTGTTGGAGCATCACAAGCTCGCATGGGAAAACGGATTCCTCTTTGAGGCATCGCCTGATGGCTCCAAAACATTGAGTCTCAACAGTTCCATACTGCGTTACGGCCTCTTCCAAAATACCGAAGTCTATGTTGGCACTGGCCTTCAGGTGACCAATGACGGTCAAGGGTGGAATTTCAATGAGATGGGCTTTTCGCCGATGCTCTTCGGAACGAAATTCAAATGCTATGACGGAGAAGGCCTCATCCCCTCAGTCGGCGTGTTGGCCGAGTTTAGTTCATCACATATCGGGACAAAAGACCTGCTCCCCTCCCACCTTGCGCCAAGGCTGTACCTTTTGCTGGACCAGTCTCCAACCGAATGGCTTTCCCTTTGGTATAATGCCGGTTTGGAATGGGACGGTGAAAGTGCCACACCAACGACATTTCTCGCCCTCGGTGCTTGGTTTTCACTCACCGACAGACTTGATGCCTTCTTGGAGACCAACAATTACTTCCATCCTGAGGGGAACCAGTATCTGACAGCGTTTGGCTTCACTTGGATGGCCTCGCGACGAGTGCAACTGGACATCGAAGGCGATCTCGACCTGGAGAATTTAGGAAAGTATTACTCGGTTGGTTGTGGCGTATCGTGGTTAATCAATTAACCTCATTTCACACGGATCTTTCTACCCACCCAAAGCTTCGTGTCTTTCTTGATTTTATTGAGTTTACACAAGATTGACACCGTGGTATTGTTTTCCACCGCAATCGAGCTCAAAGTGTCACCTTTCTTGACCACATGATACTTGACATCTTTTCCCTTGGGCGGATTGTGCAACTCTACGATTTTTATGTCAGACTTGTTTTCAAGATCATCGTAAGCCGAATTCAATAGTTCATTCGACATGGTGTATTTCCTGTTCACCACACGCGAGGAATCAGTCAGGGAATGGGAAAACAGCCAATCATAGGTTTGCTCCAGATAGAAAATCCGGGCGAGCTTAGTATGATTCACCTTGTTGAGCTTGTCAAAAATCAACCGACTGGTATCGCCGCACACGTTCATGGAATCGACCACCCGCTCCGAGCAAGCAACCGGGACATCCCTGTCGGCAGTACCGTGGATAATCCAAAGTGGGACCTCTGTCAAACCACACAACGACTTCACAGTGGCGCCGCCACACATCGCCATGGCAGCGGCAACCTTATCAGGATAAGTGGCCACAAAGTCCAAGGTCCCGTAGCCGCCCATGCTCATGCCCAACACATAGAACCGATTCGTATCCACCCTATAATATTTCTTCACCCACTCATACAAGTCCATCAACTTGCTCGGGTCCCATGCCGTTTGAGCCTGAGGGGCAATAACAATCGCATCAATGTCGCGCCCCCTTTGCAAGGCGTTGATGCAACCATATTGGCGTACCATATCCAAGTCCTCACCAGAAAGGCTACGGCCATGAAGGAACAGCACCACCGGTTTCTTGGTTGACGTCTCATAATCGTCAGGCAAATAAAGCCAAAAGTCGTATCCGTCATTCAAGAAGCCACGGCAGGACATCAGCTGCGCCTTGCAAAACAAGGGCATGAGGCATAGCAGTAACAATCCTATTATTTTCGCTTTCTTCATCTGTTCACAAATTCAAGTTTACAACGGCAAACCTCTGTTTTCTCACTCGCATTTTCCTTCACTAAACGCACACAATACTCATTTTCAGCCGTTTGCTCACGATAAAAACTCAATTTGTCGCCTTGATGCGCTTCGGCAACGTAGGCAATCTCAAAACGCTTGAGATTATGCTCGCGATACCAGGCAATGTCCCACAGATCCAGCACATGCTCGATGTATTTCACCGAATTGACATGGCCGTTGATATCGATGTCATTGTAATTGATGTCAATCGTCTTGACCAACGAGGTGTTTTCCGACATCTTCACGCGACCGCCTTTCTCGATGGGACACGGCTTATCAGTCACAATCCAGTTTTTGATGGCACCATCATCGATGGAATAAATGTCGGTAGGCTGACGCGTCTCCGTGTCGATCATAGCCCAGATGGAACGCCCGTAACCGTAAACGCGCCCTTCGCCATCCGACACGCAGAAGTTACGGCTCGTAAAGAACCGCATCGCGCTCTCCACCCAAGTTTCGATGGTGAAGTTTTCGTATTGCGTAGGCATCTCCGTCACCTCAATGGCCAGACGCGACAGCACCCACGAGCGCTTGATGGTCATCAGGTATTTCATGCCGAAGCCACGGTCGGTGGAATGGAAGTCGGCGGCATTAAGCATCTGATTGCCCAAATGTCCCAGAAACATCCGTCCCGAAAAATCGCAGTGGAACGGCTCTGCCATGAATTCGTATGTTCCGATTTTATTCATTATGAAATCCTTACCCTCGGGTCGATGAACCCATAAATAATGTCAACCAAAATATTGACGATAATCAGCATGACCGCGATGAGCAGCACCGCACCCATGATGACGGGGAAATCGTATTTGTCCAACGCGTCGACCACCACAACACCGATGCCTTTCCAGTCGAAGACGTACTCCACAAAGACAGCACCTGCCAACAGTGATGCGAACCAGCCCGAGACCGCCGTCACCACAGGGTTCAAAGCATTGCGCAAGGCATGGATGCAGATGACCCGGAAAGGCTTCAAGCCTTTGGCCCGGGCCGTGCGCACATAGTCCATCGACATGGCCTCCAGCAAGGAGGTGCGCGTCAACTCGGTCACCACAGCCAGAGGGCGCATCCCTAAGGTCAAGGCGGGTAAGATGAGGTTGCGCAAACTCAGGAACTCTCCCCTGCCGTATTCGTCGACGGTGTAGAGGCTTCCCGTCATGCTCAAACCTGTGTAATGTTCCAACAAAAAACCGAAAATCCAAGCCATGAGAATGGCGGCGAAGAACGAAGGCAACGACATGCCGATGGTGGTGATGAACAAGGTCAACTTATTGAGAAACTTGGTGTTGATGACAGCAGCCAAAATGCCAATCACCAAACCCAAAACCATCGCAATGGAGATGGACACCGCCGCCAACAGCAGGGTATTCGGGAAAGCCTCACCCAAGATGTCGGAGACCTTTCGTTTGCTTTGGTACGACATCCTCAAATAAGGAGCCTTCAGCACGACGGCCGTAGAGCCAACGGCTGCAAGCTTGGCATAACGGCCAATCTTTTCCAACTTCTGTTGGCCTTCCGAGACATCGTAGAATGAAATCGGGACCAGGTCGTTGAGATAATCAACATATTGCTTTCCAAGACTTTGGTTGAGTCCCAATTCCTCGCGGATGGCATTCACCGACTCTTGGTCGGCACGCTGGCCGAGCATCATTTGTGCAGGGTCGCCAGGCAGGATGTTGAACAGGAAAAACACCAGCGTCGCGACGCCCCAAAGCACCGCGATACCGTACAACAACTTCCTGACGATGTAAGCACCCATAGTATCACAAAACCTTCAAAGCCTTTTTGAAGTCGACTGAACTCCATTTGTCCTTCACTAAGCCGTTATCCAGCCAGATGAGACCAGGATTGGAACGCACTATTGGCTTGATTTCCAGCTCGTCGGCATAATACACCTCGTAGAGGAAATCGTATTTCTCACGCAGCTTTTCCACATATTCAGGTTCATCGGCAACCGTCCAAATCACAGTAAAATCTTGCTTTTCAGCTGCTTCAGTAATCTTTTTAATCTTCTCCCATTCCTTTTCGGTCACTTTTGTCAAGTCATGGGAAGTGAACATCAACAGGTTTTCGGTGGTGAGGATGTTCTCGGTGACATCGTTACCCTCCTCGTCCAAAGCAGAGAATCCGAGGAAATTGGCACCGCCTTCCACCCTTTGGTCGACAAACTCCCACTGCGACATCCAGACCGAGTCGTTCCATGGATAGTTCGGCGACAGGTATTCTTTCGTCTCTCCAGTAGCTTTGTTTCTGTAAGTCAGGTAAATCTTACTCTCTTCCGCCGTTTCCGTAGTCAACTGCTTGCCCACCTTCCAATTCATGAAATCGACGACGGGTAAATGACGGTAGTTGTAAATCTCAAAACCCAAAAACACCAAAGCATAGAAACAACCCATGATGAACTGGGTACTAACCGAGAACCTACTAATCAAACGTTTGTTATTGAAAATCAATGGAATGAGAACAGCATCAATGACAAGATTCTTGTAGAAGGTCTGCCAATTGCTCATCTTGATGGCCGTACCGAAACAGCCGCAGTCGGGCACAAGGTCGTACAAAGCATCAAACAAGGTCGTTATGGTGAAAAACAGCATCAGCAAGGTGGCACCAAGCACAGCCAATCGCGGGAACACTTTGGTTATCAAACAGATGCCAACAATAAACTCAGCCAAAATCATCAACATGGCCAACACCAAAGCGAAGTCGTTGAGCCAAGTCATGCCATAGACCGCAAGATAGTCCAGCATCTTGTATTTCGTACCCAACGGGTCCACACCTTTGGTGAAGCTGCTGAAGATGAACAACGCCCCGACCAACAAACGGCACACCGTCAAGGCTGCATTGTCGTATTTCTTACTGAAAATAAATGAAGCAAGAAGGTTGAGCAGCAAAATGGCAAGAAACCACAGCTGGTATTCCGGCAAAAAATAGATGCCCACAGCCGAGGCCAAAGCCAATCCTATGCTAACCCAAGGAATAATCGTCTTATTTTTCATTTTCGTTCTTTTCGCTCAGCAGTATCAACGCGAACACTGCGTAGTTAATCATATCGTAATAGTTGGCGTCAAGTCCTTCGGAAACCAAAGTCTTGCCACCATGGTCCTCGATGCTCTTGGTGCGCAACACCTTGCTCATAATGAGGTCGGTGATGGAGCTCACGCGCATGTCGCGCCAAGCTTCGGAATAGTCGTGGTTCTTGCGCGTCATCAGCTCGTAGGCCTCGTTGGTTACCTTGTCGTACAACGCCGTAGCCTCTTCGGCTGTCAAGTCGGGCTGGTCGACCACACCGAGTTGCAGCTGGATGACACCCATTGCCGCATAGTTGACGATGCCGATGAACTCAGGCTCGATGCCTTCATCGACCAGACGCTCCGAAGTAGTCTGTAAAGTTCTGATTCTCTTTACCTTGATAAAAATCTGGTCGGTGATGGAAGGCGTACGAAGGATGCGCCATGCTGGACCATAGTCCTTAATCTTGTCGATGAACAACTTGCGGCATTGCGCCAAAACGCTATGAAATTGGGCTTTTGTATCTTTTTTTGGCATGAAAAATGTATTTTTGCAAAAATAATACTTTTTTAGATGCTGAGACTCATTTCAAGGAATAAAACCCTCCTTTTCGACCGCCCTGCCATCATGGGCATCCTCAATGTGACACCCGACTCGTTCTCCGATGGTGGCCGTTACAACCAGATGGACAAGGCTTTAAGGCACTGCGAGCAGATGATTTCCGATGGTACCGATTTTATCGACATCGGCGGTTGTTCCACAAGGCCCAACAACGCCATCGCCACAGAAAGCGAGGAGATGGAACGCGTCATCCCCATCCTGAAAGCCATAAGAAAGGCCTTCCCTGAGGTGTTCATTTCCATCGACACGTTCAGGAAAAACGTTGCAGAAACTTGCATGGACGAAGGTGCCGACCTCATCAATGATATCTCGGGCGGATTGTTTGACGAAGAAATGTTGCCCTATATCGGCCAAAACCATGTTCCCTACGTGATGATGCATTGTATCGGCACGCCCGAGACCATGCACCAATACACGCTTGGCGGCGACATCCATCAAACCGTGCTGGACTTCTTCTGCCAGCAGTGCAAGGTATTGGAAAGCTATGGCAACCAGCAAATCATCCTCGACCCTGGCATAGGCTTCGGCAAAAGCCTTGAAGCCAACTACCAGTTGCTCAGCGACTTGAACCGCTATCGTTACAACAATCTGCCCATCCTCATCGGCATTTCAAGGAAATCATTAATAAACAAGGTGCTGGGCACCACACCCGAAACTGCCGAAAATGGCACCACCGTACTCAATACCATCGCCTTACTGAATGGTGCCGATATCTTGCGCGTCCACGATGTGAAAAATGCGCACGAGGCCATCGAATTGGTCAAGACTTTTCGTAATTTTGCCGCAAATTTGAAACCATGATCGACCTTTTCATCCAAGTCCGAATTTTCGACATTATCGACATCATTTTGGTGGCTGCATTGTTCTATGGGCTGTACCGTTTGCTGAAAGGCACCTCAGCCATGAGCATCTTCATTGGTATTGTGGCCATCTTCCTCATCTGGCAACTGGTCAAGTTCCTACAAATGGAAATGTTAACCACCATCCTCGGGGCATTTATCAGCGTAGGCTTCATCTCACTCATCATCATTTTCCAGCCTGAGATACGGCGTTTCCTGTTCACAATAGGCACCCAAGCCCAGGAAGGCAAACTGACCCGAAAATTCAAGTTCCTGAAAGTCAGAAGCAATGTCGACCTGAACATCGATGCCATCGCCAAAGCCTGCATCAACATGTCGGAAATCAAGCAAGGTGCACTCATCCTGCTGACACGCAAAAACAACTTGGACGACATCGTCTCAACAGGGGTTGTGGTCAACGCCGACATCACTAACCCGCTGATTGAGAACATTTTCTTCAAGAACAGTCCCTTGCACGATGGTGCCATGATCATCCGCCACAACCGTATCACCGCTGCCCGTTGCATCCTTCCCGTGACGCAAAAGACCAACATTCCGGGTCATTACGGGCTGCGCCACCGCGCCGCCATCGGTGTGACCGAAGTCAAGGACTGCATCGCCCTTGTGGTTTCTGAGGAAACTGGTAACATCAGCATGGTTTCAGGTGGTGAAATCCAAACCGTGAAAGCGTCGGAATTAAAGGAAACGATCGAGAAAGAAATGGATGTATAAGAAATAAATCACTCATTGATTTCCACGAACCCGTCATCTTCACCCGCATACCGCAACTGCTTCTTATACGGGTCGTAGCGCAACAAAAGCTGATAAGTGTAGCCTCTTTTCTTCAGCTCATCCCCGACATAACTGTTCATCATGTAGTCGTAGGTGTAGCCTGCATAAAGCCTACCCAAATACACTGCATAGTTATAGACATCTTTAAGTTCCAGTGTATCAATGGTATAGTTATAGTCTATCTTGTTTTCCCAGAAAGCGTAATCCGTCTTGGAGTCAAAGCCATCCACGAGGTTGTGCTCGCAAAACTGCACGGGTTTCCAGTCGCCATCATTGATTTCGAACCATGAGGCCACATTGACCGTGTTTAAAGCATGCTTGTAGCTGTATTCATCCGTATCGCTAAAGAGATAGTCTTCATACTCCATGATGCGGCCCGAAATCTCCATCCTTGAAAGCATCACGAGCCAATGCGTCGAGTCGGCTTGCACCTGGTCGATGTCTTCAGGCACATAGACCGTAACACCATAATCGCTCATGGTCTCGGCGTAGGCATTATACATGACATCGAGGAACAGGTCCTGATTGAAGCCGTTCAGCACCTCGGTCTGCTTGCCGTATTGGGTATTATACTCTGTCTTCACCTCAGCACGCTCAGGAAAATAAACCGCAGCCGCTAATTCAGGCCGATTGGTCCGATATTTTTTGGCCAGCTTGACTTCAGTCTGACAGCCTGTGAGCGTCAATGCGAACAAAACTCCTATGAAAAACAGTTTCTTCATCATAAATCACCTCCAAACAAATCCATCTGCACGCCGTCGCCCTTGGGTTCAACGATTTCCAACGGTACATCAGCGGGATTGACCTTGATTTTCTCTTCATTCCCTGAAACTTCGGGCGTATGCTGCCCTTCGATGGACTCCGGAACCTCAGCGTCAGGAGCCTCGGTCTCTTTCTCGCTCGGTTCAGGTTGGAAAGGCTCCAAGAACTGCCAACTTTCAATCTCTCTCGTCGAGAGGCGCTTGCCTTTGGCCTTGTAGCTCTTGATGCCGATGAATTCTTCCACGTTGACCTCGTCGTCGGGGAAGCTGTTGCCTGCATCGCTAACCTTGTAGCTCAACAGCAAGCGCGGCATGACATCGGTACTCATGCCCAAATATTTCGCCTCGGGATGCTCGCCAATGAAGGAAGCGCGGTTGTTCAACTTGGTCTCGGCCTCGATGCAGAAACGCTTCAGGTACATCTTCTGCGTTTCACCTTCTATATAAATGACGGAGAAGATTTCATCCGGGTCGAACTTGCGAATTACCACCATATCATCGTCGAAGTGGGTGTTGAGGTCGAATCCCGAAATCTTGAACTCGCCGTTGGCAAAGATTTGCAGGATCTTATCCTCGCCCTCGAAGGCGCCAAGGTATTGTCCACGCTTATCCACATTCAATCGACGCACGGTGTCGTCAAACCAAATGTCGCGGGCGTTGAGTGTGGAAATGCCTTCCCCACCCTTCTTGATTTCCTTGACCTCGTACTTCGTAAGCAGGTTACCACGTGTGTCGCGACCTTTCACGGCAAGGTCGGCAAACTGGTAGTCCACCGTCTTTTGCTTCTTGTTGAACAGCACCAGCGTCACCTTGATGACCTCGGCCTCGCCATTGGGATTCGACGAGAAATAGCGCACCTTCGAGCCAGGTTTGCCTTGCGTGAGGTCGTATTCCTTATCACGAGTGACACCCTTCACGGCGAAGCGTTTCACATAATGCGGCGCACCAGTCTTGCCGTCGCGATAGACGACATTGTAGGTCGTGCGGTCGTCGTTCTTGTGAAACACATCGACATGTATAACTTTCTGACCAACAAAGAGTTTCGGCTGCAACTTGACCACAGCGTATTTGCCGTCCTCGTGGAAAACAATGATGTCGTCCATGTCGGAACAGTCGCACACGTATTCGTATGCCTCTTTGTTCTTCTCACGTTTTAGGCCCTCGCCTGTGCAAACGAAGCCCTCTTCCCTATTGACATACAGCTTCTCGTTATTAGCGGCCACTGCCACAGCAGAGATATTGTCGAAGTTGCGGATCTCGGTCTTGCGTTCGCGGCCTTCGCCGTATTTCTCCTTGATGTGCAGGAAATAATCGATGGTGTAGTCCACGATATGGTCGAGGTTGTACTTGGCCTCTTCCATCTTCTTCTCGATGTCGGCCAGCTGCTCGTCGGCCTTCTTGATATCGAACTTGGAAATCTTACGTACGGGTTTCTCACAGAGTTTCTCCACATCCTCTCGCGTAATCTCACGCTTCAGCAACTTGCGGTACTTGTCGAAACGGCGCTCGATGCCAGTGAGTTGGTCGTCCCAAGTCTCGTAGTCCTTGTTTTCCAGTTCTTTGTAGATACCCTTCTCGAAGAAAATCTTCTCCAACGAAATCCAGTGCCAGCTGTTCTCCAGTTCCTCGATGAGGATACGCAATTCCCAACTGAGCAATTCCATGGTGCGGTCGGTGCTGAGTTTCAGGATCTCACTCACGCCCATAAAAGCGGGATGCTGGTTGACGATGACACAAGCATTGGGAGAAATGGAAACCTCGCAGTCAGTGAAAGCATAAAGCGCATCAATCGTCTGGTCGGGCGATACGCCAGGATTGAGATAAATCACGATTTCGCACTGCTCGGCGGTGTTGTCGTCGATTTTCTTGATCTTGATTTTGCCCTTATCATTGCACTTCACGATGCTCTCGATGAGGCTGCCCGTGGTGGTGCCGTATGGAATCTCACTAATAACGAGCGTCTTTTTGTCCTGTTGGCTGATGCGGGCTCGGATGCGCACCTTACCGCCACGCAGACCGTCGTTGTAGTTGGTCACGTCCATCAGGCCACCCGTCGGGAAGTCGGGATAGAGCGTAAATGGCTCATCACGCAGATAAGCGATGGAGGCGTCGATGAGTTCGTTAAAGTTGTGCGGCAGGAACTTAGAAGCTAGACCTACGGCGATACCTTCAGTGCCTTGAGCCAACAGCAACGGGAACTTCACCGGCAGCGAGACAGGCTCGGCATTACGATTATCGTAGGAGCGGGTCCAGTCGGTGGTCTTATGGTTAAAGACGACTTCCTTGGCAAATTTGGAGAGTCGTGCCTCGATATAACGCGGGGCAGCGGCATCGTCGCCAGTGAGGATGTTACCGAAATTTCCTTGTGTGTCGATAAGCAGGTCTTTTTGGGCAAGTTGCACGAGGGCATCACCGATAGAGGCGTCGCCGTGCGGGTGGTATTTCATCGTGTTACCTACGATGTTGGCCACCTTGTTGAAACGACCGTCATCGAGTTCATCCATCGAATGCAGGATACGACGTTGCACAGGCTTCAAACCGTCCTCGATAGCAGGCACGGCACGTTCCAAAATGACATACGAGGCATAATCGAGAAACCAATTCTCAAACATGCCTTTCAGTGGTATCACATGGTATTCATCTTCTTGAGCCTGAGCGTCTTCCACACCCTCTATAGTCTCATCAATTGGCTGCTCATCCAAAGGTTCGTTTTCCTTATTCTCTTCGATATCCATAAGATTTTTCTCTGGCTTGCAAAAATAGGAAAAAAACGGAAGCTACAAATTGCCATCCATTACTTTTCGGTCAGTTTTTTATACATCTTGAACAGTCGCGACACAATCTCGCTCTCGGTGACATCTTTCGGAAAACCGTATGCCTCTAGCACAGCGGCATCGTTGGCGCGGTGGGCTTTTCGTAGTTCTATGGGCATGGTATTGTTGTCATACAAAATAGCCAAACTGCTTTCAGAATAAATTCCCCTTGCGTCAAGTATTTGTTGCGCAGTTCTTTCAATTGCATCACGATCTTTTTCCAAAACCATTGGCCAAGGGAATGTATTGTAAACAACATTTCCCGAATATCGGAAATCGCTCTTAAGGCGGCCTCCTACTACTTTCAGCCAAGACATGTGAACAGATGAAGAAAGAATTCCAAAATGATACAAAGTGGCATTGAGAATAATCGAACATGAATCAGCTGCAATCTCGTTTCCCGACATCATACCTATCGGTATATAAGGTCGCCTTTCTGAAGAAACACGTGGAATGATGAGATATGGGGCGTTTGTTTGAGGAGCAGAGAAAAACCTATAAGGTGTATCTGCCGATTTCCGGGTTGGCGCAGCTGTACTATTCAACCGAAGTTCGCGAACAGCCGACAGTCGCCGCATGATTTCCGGGTTTTTCGCATACAAATGAGGAGGCACATCCTTGAGCCACAGACAATAACGGATTTCATTATTGTTGATGAAATCTTTTGCTCCAATATATCTTCTGACAAAGGGTTCTATACTCGGGTCTTTCTTGATTAATCTTTCGCGTTCCTCCTCCGACAAGATAAGGTTGCCACCGTCTGTAGGTTTATTTCCCATTGTCATCATTGGAACATCGCAAAGTGGCTTTGGACGACTAGCCACGGTCACATTACCGCCTTCGGTAAGATATGGCGAAATGCTTTTCACAACATAGGTCTTATCCTTGTCGAAAATCTTTTTCTCTACTATACTGTCGTCGCAACTGAAGCCAATGATTACCACATGGACATGTGCCTTGTCAGCCGCCTCGCTGTTCCATACAAACGTCCTAAATGCGAAGTCGATATGGACGTTATATCGATCAAATAAGGGTTGCCATAACGCCGCAACTTGTTCTCCTTGAGTAACCGAATTCGTGGACACAAATGCGCCATGAGTGGAGGCGCTCCATTTCATGAACTTGCAACATTGGTGATACCATGCCCCAACATAATCGATGCTGTTTGACAAATTAACTTTGCCAAAAACAGCTACGGCATCCTCTTTTTGTTCCGAAGTCATCATGGAAGCCCCAACAAACGGAGGGTTCCCCATGATATAATCAAACTTCACATAGCGACTCCTTTTGGTTTTGTCAAATTGATGGATGTTAGGACTATGAAGATCAATCGTCCCAAACTTGACTTCGGGTTCGCTGGCGATAAAAGAAGAGCTTTCATGAGGCAAATACTGGTGTATATAGACCTCATCAGCATAAACGGTGGTCATGTCCTCAGGCTCTTCCCATGTCGACCAATCAAGTCTTAAGGCATTGCCTTCCCGAATATTCGCATACCGTTTCAACGGTAGCGGGTCGAGAATGAATCCGACTATCTCGTCGGTCTCCTGCATCATCTGTGACTCGGCGATCCAAAGGGCTGTTTGGGCCACCGCGCAGGCAAAGTCGTTGATTTCGATACCATAGAACTGACTGATACTCACCTTGATGGGGTCGGCCATCTCGCCAATAACACGGTCGGTGCCATAAATGATTCGCAACGCTTCGTTTTCAAGGCGGCGCAAAGAGGTATAGGATTCTGTGAGGAAGTTACCCGAGCCACATGCAGGGTCAAGAAACTTCAACGAAGCCAACTTTTCTTGGAAAGCAAGTGCTTTGTCCCTTTTGGCCTTTGCCATCGTGACGGCCTTAATATCTGCCAATTCCCTCTTCAGGTCGTCCAAAAACAATGGGTCGATAACCTTGTGGATGTTTTCGATGGAGGTGTAGTGCATTCCACCAGCACGGCGCGTTGCGGGATTGAGTGTGCTTTCAAACACGGCACCGAAAATTGTCGGGGAAATCAAGCTCCAATTGAAATCGTCAGATGCACGCTGTAGGATAAGCTCACGGATTTCATCATTGATGCGAGGTATTTCGATATCGCCTGAAAACATACCGCCATTGACGTAAGGGAATGCCGCCAGCTTTTCATCCATAAAAGGATCGCGTTCCTCTGGCTTGGTGTCCAACACATGGAACAACTCTATCAGCTTCGACCTGAAATCTGACGCGGAAAACTGTGACATGTAGTCGTGGAACATGTTCTTGTTTCCAAAAATGCCCGCATCTTCGGCATAAAGGCAGAACACCAAACGCACACAAAGCTTATTAAGGGCTTTCTGAGATTCCAGATTATTAGGGTCTTTGTACTGGGCAAGAATCTTGTCATACAACACACCGACTATCTCACCCGCCTTGATACTGACTTCCAACTCCCTCTTGACGTGGGCATTGGCATCATCCACCAAGAAAGCCAAACGGTGATATTCCTTTTCCAAATCAGCCAACTGAATCACTTCAGGCACGTCATTGGGATGCTCCATATCATGCACCTCAAAGGTAGTGAAGTTGCAGGCGACAATCCATCGGGGAGCCATCGACAAAGGCAAACCAGTGGCATAGCGACGCGCTTGCTGATATGGCGTGAGTTCCGCTCCATCACTTTGCTTAGCCTTGGCTGTAAGGTCGACATGCGAGCCTTTCTGCTCAATTAGGACTTTAGTAACACTAATATATGCATCAATAAAGTCGGAACCTTTTTCTTTGGTGATGGTCTTCACAGGAAGCTCGAATTGCATCCATGCCATCGGGTTGTCAATGCCAAAGACAATATGCAAGAGCTCCAGCCAAAAACGCTGGGTTTCGCCTTTCTCGTAACCTTTGCCCATCCAGTCTTTAGCGAATTGTCTGGCAGCTTGTTTCTGTGTTGTGTTTGCCATTGTTGAAACATTTAATTATGGCTCCAAAAATATGCATTTTTTCTGATTAAAACGTGTGTTTAGTCAAAAAGGAACAACGTTCACTTCCAAAATCTAAGCACCAAAATTTCTCCAAGCAAAGCCAGCAAAGCAATCAACGCAAAGAGCTTCCATTGTGAGTTTTGGTGCGCCATGGCCTCAACGAGGTCGGCGGTGGCAAAGTCGGAGGTATCGAGAACGGCGGCCACATCGAAGCCAGCCTTTTTTAACTGCGGCTCAATGTCGTCGCGGTTGGCAAAGACCATCTTCGACTCCACACGGCTTTCGTTCCATGCCGTCACTCGGTTCACACTGTCGTTGACCAACAAATCATAGAAGCCCGCTGAAGGCAGATTGTCATTCAGATAGAGATACACCTTCCCATTCCTGACCTCAGATGCGGGCATCTGCTGAAAGCTACGGTCGGCATTGGAAAAAAGGTATTGATGATCACCTTCTAGGTCCATGTCATTCAAAACCAACATCTTGTCCTTTCCGATAGTGTAGGAAAGCCTATTCAACTGCCCGCCAAGCAAAGCCATCTTGACCATCATGGGAACAAACAACGAATGGTCGGCAAGGTTGCTCCATTTCGGGTCGAGAGCCGTGGCCATCACAAAGGCCTGCCCGTGGCCTACCGTTTCAGAAAACAGCATCGGATCTCCGTTCTGCATAATGAGTAAGGTGTTGGGGATGCCGTTGCTCCTCATGCGTAGGTGCTTCCCCACCTTGGGCAAGTCGGCATGTTGGGGCATATCGAGAATCACGTCGCTGAAAAACTCATGCATTAGGGCCAAGTCCTGAACCACTGTGGCATTGGTATCAAGCTCCATAGCAGAAAGTCCCAATTTATTCATTAAGAATGCGTTATTCTTTGGCTCATCTTTCGAGGGAAACACCAACATCGCGGCACCTTCGGCAACACAATTCAAGAGTGTCTGCTGCAAGGTCTCGTTGAGGTTGGCCGTCTCATTGACGACGATGAACTGGGCTTTTGAGAGTTGGTCCAAGTCGAAGCGTGAAGGCTCCATCAACGTGTAATTGAATTGCTCGTCGTCCTCGAAAAGCAAGGCGCAACTGGTAGCCTCGCTGCCCAACTCCACCACGGAGAGACTTGGCCTCACACCCAAAACGAAGTCGTAAGTGTCGTCGAAAGTGATGGGGTGGTCGTTGAGCGAAACACTACAGCGTTGGTCGCCGGTGCCGTCCACCACAAACTGCATCACGATGTCTTGTGAACCGTTTTTCTCCACATCGACGGTTGTGGAAGCCACCATTGCGCCATTCATCGTGAAGGTAACAGGCAAGCCTTTCACTTCTTTGTCGCCTTCATTGACGATGCGAACGTTGAGGTCGTTGGTCAATCGAGGCTGAACGATAGGCGAAGCCAACCAAACGGAATCGATGTAAAGATTAGTAGTGAACTCAGGCATCATAGGAACCACCACCACTTGCATGGCGGTGTCGGCCTTGGCAGCCGACAAATCGAAAGTGTTTTGTTGGAAATCGGAATAAATGAACAAGGTTGAAGTAGTAAAACCATGTTGCTTGTACAGCATCTCGAAACGATCCACGACCTCGCCCATCGGCACAGGAGCGCCATCGGGATTCATGCGGTCGAGTTGGTCGAGCATCTCCTCCAGGTTCATCGGATACTCGTTCTGGATCTCGAAGCTGTTGGTCATCAGCAGGTAACGGTTCGAGGGATTGAGTTTGTGCACCAAATCACGCGCCGACTGCCGTGCGTCCTCAATCATGGTAGTCCGTTGCGACTGCCCTTTCATGCTCATTGAGTTGTCGATGTAGACACCAACGAGAGTATTCTCCGCATTGACATTCAACTGTTTCTCAGGACGATACGGGAAAGCAAAAGCCAATACCAATGCCGCAATGAAAAGGCAACGAAGCAATAGCGTCACCAAATACTTCAACTTCCTCGTCTTGGCATTCTCCTGTTGAATGGAACGCAGCACAGCCGTATTGCTGAAATACACCAACTTATGCCGCCTGAAGTTGAACAGGTGGATGACAATCGGAATCAATAGGGCAAGCAGGCCCCATAGCATATTGGGATAAAGGAATCGCATATCCTAAAATGAGGCTGCAAAGGTAAGCAAAAAAAATCAGGCGAACATCTTTTCGATAACGTCCTTGTACTTGTTGGTGATCACCTTGCGTTTTGCTTTCAGCGTAGGCGTGAGCAAGCCGTTGGCGATGCTCCATTCGTCTGCCAGCAGCACATACTTTTTAACTTTCTCAGTCTCGCCCAAGCCCTTGTTCAGCTCGTTGACTTCCTTGGCGAAACGTTTCACGACCTCTGCATTTTGAATCATCTCGGCATTGGTCGTATAAGGTATCTTCTCCTCGGTGCACCAAGCCTTCAAGTCGGTGAAGCTCGGGATGATAAGCGCACCAGCAAACTTCTGGTTTTCACCCACCACCAAACACTGCTCAATCAGCTTGGAAGCGCAGAACTTGGCTTCGATGACGTCGGGGTTGATGTATTTGCCGCCGGAGGTCTTGAAAAGGCTCTTGATACGACCCGTGATGCGCAGGCGATTGTATTGGTCAATCTCGCCCATGTCGCCCGTATGGAACCAGCCCTCCTCGTCGATGACTTCCTTGGTGAGTTCGGGGTGTTTGTAATAGCCCATCATCACGTTGTGGCCACGGCAACAAATCTCGCCATTGTCGTCAATCTTCACCTCGGTGCCAGGCAGTGGCTGACCCACATAACCCACTTCGCGGCCATGCGGATTGCGGTTGCTGACAGCGATAACCGGCGAAGTCTCTGTAAGGCCATAGCCCTCGAAGACCGGCATCTTGATGGCGGAGAAGAAACCAGCAATCTTTTGGGAGATGGCGGCGGCACCCGAAACGATGATGTCGAAGTTCTCGGCACCGATGTTGGCTCTAATCTTGGAATAGACCAGCTTGTCGGCGATGCTCAACTTCCAATCGTAGAACCAGTGGCGGTTAACAGCATCAATCTTGTATCGCTCTCCGAGGTGCAGCGCCCAGAAGAAGATGGCCCTTGCGATGCCCTTCTGCTTCTTGCCTGACTGGTAAATGGCCTCATAGAAACGCTCAAGGACACGTGGCACGGCGCACATCATCGTAGGATGGATTTCGCGCATGTCATTCGCGATGGTGCCCAAGCTCTCGGCGTAGTAAATCGACATGCCACGATACTGGTAGCAATAGTTCAGCGCGCGCTCGTAGGCATGGCACACGGGCAAGAAGCTGAAGGCCTTGTTGGAAGTATCGCTGATGGTATAATGGAAGTTGGGGAACTGATTCATCAAGTTGTGGTGCGAAAGCATCACGCCCTTTGGAGTACCTGTGGTACCCGATGTATAGATGATGGTGGCGCACTCCATCTCGTCGACGGCAGCTTTACGGGCTTTCAACTCATCGGCATGAGGATGTTCCTTGCCCATCTGAAGAAGTTGGTCGAAATAGGGATATTTCTCGCGGTCGACCATGGTGTAGACCAACTTCACGTTAGGCGCATCAGGCAGGATGTTGGTCACCTTGTTCATCACGCTGAGGCCGTCGATGATGACCATCTTAGCATCGCAGTCGTGAAGGATATAGCGATAGTCCTCCTCGCTGATGGTCGGATAAACCGGCACGTTGATGGCCCCGATCTGACTGATGGCCATGTCGAGCATATTCCATTCGGGACGGTTGGTCAGTATCATAGCGACCTTGTCGCCCTTCTCAATGCCCAACTCGATGAGGGCATAACTCAATGTGTCGGCATTTTCCTTATAAGATTGAGCGCTGTAGTTTACCCATTGTCCATTCTTTTTCCCAGCAAGGGCCACTTGCTGGTTGGGATACTTCTCCACATAATTATCGAGAAGATCAAAAACTCTTTTTATTCCCATATCCAAAAATTTCTCGTTCCAATTAGGGCACAAAAATATGGATTAATCCACATAACGACAAGTTTTCGGAAGAAAAGTTGGTTTTTTTTCAATCAAATGCACAAACACACTAGTGCCGCCAAAACCATCAAAAGTGGGATGATTTTGCTCTTGATGTTCTGCTCCTTGAAGCCAAAGATGCCATATACAAACGAAACGACAAGTCGTACACCATAGAGAATCAAGGGGATAAGCACCACGACAGCGGCTTCCTGTTTCAATCCGGTGAGATAAATGACATCGGCCACGGTGACGAAAACAGCCATGGCGGCAATGCCCCAACGCCATTCGAAAGGTTGGCTTTTGCGCTTCGGGAACCAGATGAAATAGAAGAGCAGAGCCATCATGAGAAAGTCGTAAATCGTGTACCACGCTTGAATGGTCGAAGGCGAAATGCTTTCCTTGCTGAGCAGGAATTTGTCGTAAACGCCACTCAAAGCCACCAAAACAGCCGATCCGAGCAGCATATACACCCATTTGTTCGACTTAAAATTGATGCCCTCCAGCTTGCCCGAACGGTTCATAAAATAGAACGAAATGATGGCCAACACCACACCCGTGCCCTGCAGCCAAGTCAGGCTTTCATGGAAAACACAAAACATCAGGATCACAGTGATGGCGGGGCGCAACTGATTGACGGGTCCCACCACGGTGATGGGCAAATGCTTCATGGCCGAGTAACTGAACATCCACGAACAAAGGATAAGAGCCGTCTTGCCCATGATAAGCAGATGTTGTCTTGCAGTGAGCGGTTCGATGTAAAGCTTCGACATAAAACCACCAGCAAACCATTCCGGCTGAAGATGCGACAACACAACAAGCGGCAGAAACAGCAGTCCGCTAATCAAAGTGCTGTAAAACAAGACGGGGATGATGGCATTACCCACGACAGTCTGTTTCTTGAAGATGTCGTAGAAGCCTAAAAGGAAGGCTGAGGTCAATGAAAGTACTACCCACATGACGTGTTTATATTGAAATTGGCCGCAAAAGTAGAGAATTTATTTGAATTATGAATGCGAAATGAGGCATAGCCTGCATCGCATTTAGCATTCATCATTTCACATTCCTAATTAGATCAATGTAAACCGGAAGATGGTCGCTGAAGCCGCCGAAGTATCGTGGTCCAATGTAAGTACGGAAGAGCTTCTTGCCATGATAGGCCTCGTCGTCCTCAAGCATGAAGTCGGCATGAAAGATGCGGGCACTACCTTCTTTATAATGAAGGCCTTCCCTATCGTCCATCACCGCTGGCGTGACGATAATTTGGTCGAAAATCTGCCAATCGGTTTGGTGTTTCAGTGTTCCTTCAAAATCCAAACCAACGTTTTTACCAAACAAATTGATGAGGCAACCTTCTTCCAACTCACTGGGATGCCGTGCACGCAGCACGTCGTAAACACTTGGATCAGTGGGGCAGTCGTTCAAGTCACCCATCATGATGACTTTAGGCTGATAACCTTCGGTGGCTACCGCCATGATGGAGTCGACTTTTGCCCGCAAAATCGCTGCTGAGCAAGAGCGCGAGCCAACCGTTTCCAACTCACCGCTATATCTTGACGGCCAGTGGTTGACGAAGACGTGGATGGTATCAGTATATTGGGTCGGCCCTTCGACAGGCTCAGGGACCTTAGCATTTGCGGTCGTTGAGCCTGTTGAAACGCCGCCTCCCACTGCAACGAATTTCGCATATAATATATCCCTCGAATGATATGCCGTGTCCTCAGGATTATAATAAGGAAACACCGTGCTCTCCACCAATTGGAAATGGTCAAGGGAATAAACAATGGCCGGGTCGATGCCACGTTTATCGGGACCTTCATAAAGCACCCAGCGATAATTGTGCTTCTTCAATGGCGTCTGCTCAAAAAGAGCGCTCAGTACATACTCGTTTTCCACCTCGCACATGCCTAAGATGCCCAAAGGTCGGTTCTCCGACATGGCCAAGATGGCCTTGTACATGTTGTTGCGTTTGCGGTAGAAACGAGTTTTGGTCCAATGCTGCATGCCATCCTCAGTGAAAGCGTTGTAGATCTTAGTGCTGTCCACAAAGGGATCGAAGAAGTTCTCCATGTTCCAGAAGGCGACGCGGACAGGCTCGTTTTGGGCAAAAGCAATATTTGCAATCACAAAACACACAAAACAAATCAGAACAAGCTTTTTTATAGCATCATAGGAAAGCTGCCAACCGGTAGCCTTCTTGCAGCGACACGGTTGTGTAGCCGCAACTCCTTGTATAGTTGTTTTGCAAGTTTTATAGGTTTTGTGATAAATCTCCATAACTCCTATTCTATTACCGCTGCAAATTTAGGAATTGTTTTTATTTTTGCGCCATGAAATCGAAATTGCTCATCCTGTTTTTGTTAGTCTCTAGTCTCGGCTTTGCCCAAAATGCCCATTTCTGGGACGGCATCGAAGCCTTCGATGGTCCCACGGACGATAATCCAGTTTTAGCCGCTCAAATCGATTTCTATTTCGACAAAATGGTGGCTCCCCTACCCGATTCCATCACTCCAGAAATCGACCGATTGGTAGAAAGGACCAGTTTCAACACAGACCTCCGCGATTTCATCCTCTGGCACCTGTTAGAGAAATACCGCCATCCCGAATACATGAGCCAGGACCAAGTATTCGTTTACCTGTATGACAACTATTACTCTCGATTGGAAATCAAGGATCTGAATACTGCAAATTTAGCTTTAATCCGCAACAAAGCCGAGGCATTACGAAGACTAGCTTTATTCAAGCTTGCTCCCGATTTCGCAATAAGCGATTCCGTTGATTTACATTCTATTGAAAGCGAATACACGGTATTGTTTTTCTTCGACCATGACTGTGATGTGTGCCAACAAGAGATGCAGGACTTGGATTCAATTTGCACAATGGATCCTGAAATCACTGTGCTGGCCATTGACATGAACACAAACGATGCTAGCGTTGACGCATTGTACAGCCTCTATGACATCGAAACAACACCTCTAATATACGTTCTTGATAACGAGAAGCGCATCATTGCCAAGAAGATACGGGCGAAACAAATCACGTTGGTGTTGTAGAGACGTACGGCCGTACGTCTCTATGGAACCAACATTTGTTTCATTTCAGGCAGGCATTTCACCGCCTCTTCAAACAATTTCCATTGGGCCCGCGTGCGCACCAGATTGTGGGTGGCATATTTTATTTTATAATAGGTGTTGCCGTTGATGTAATCCGTGAGGAAACGCACAGCCTGCATATACGGGAACAATGTGGCTGCGTAGGGAAGGTTTTCCTTCTCTATCGGCAACAAGAACGATTTTGTGCCTTCCAAATAGCCTTTTGCGAAAGCCTTGAAAATCTCCATATTGAAATGGATGTTGTCCAAATCAGGGTCATCCTCAGCACCAGTGTTGGCAGCCGAACGCAAAAAATCACCGAAATCAGAGAAGACGAAACTCGGCATGATAGTATCCAAATCAATGACACAGAGCACATTGCCATCCTTGTCAAAGAGCATGTTGTTTACCTTGGTGTCGCAATGGCAGATGCGCTTCGGCAACTTGCCCTCGCGATAGAGTCGCTCGCCCAAACACATTCTATCAGCTGCCTCTCTGATTTTAGCCACGAACTTCTGCACCTCCACCTCGCGCATCTGTCCCACACGGTCTTCAGCAACAGCATCTTCCAATTGTTTCAATCGGAACTCGATATTGTGAAAATCAGGGATAATCTCTCCAATCGGTGCATCCAAATCCGTCAGCAGCGACTCGAAATCGCCAAAGGAACGACCCGCATAATAGGCATACTCTGGGGTAACAGCCTCGTATGTATAGCTGTCGGCAATAAAATCCATCACTCGCCAATATTTCTCATTTTCAACGATGTAGGTCTTTCCGGTATCGGCTTTCAAAAAGTGCAAAACCTTGCGATTGATGTCAGCAACACCTTGACTTTCATACTTTTCCCGAATATGGTTGGTGACTGCCTCAATGTTGTTTTGCAGCATGTCAACATCAGTGAACACGGCATTATTGATACGTTGCAGCACGTATTTCGGCTGTCCTGCAACCATAATCTTATAGGTGTCATTGATGAGCCCATTGCCCAATGGCTGAATGCTTTCGATAGTTTTCGGGTCGACGAAATGGCTCGCGATAGTGTAAAGTTCGTTCATAAGGATAAAATTTTTGCGAAGATAGGGATTTTGAATGGATTATTGCTATTTTTGCCCTCAAATTTAATCCTCAACTTATGAAAAACAAGATTTTACACCTCATCCTCGGCTTTGTTCTGTTGACCATGGCCACCGCCTGTGGCGAAAAGAAAACCGCCGAAACTGAAGTCCGCAAGGGCAACTACCACATCGTGGACAACACCATTGTTTTCGATGAGCCCCAACGTATCGAAGGACAAAAGAGCGTCCTGCAATTCACCGTCGACCCCATCGAGAATGTCCGCATCGGCTTCATCGGCCTCGGCATGCGTGGCTATGATGCCGTAGATCGCATCACCTACATTGACGGCGTGACCGTCGTGGCCTTATGCGACATCGAGCCCGACCGCGTCGAGAGCGTTCAGACCAACATCCTTGAAGGCAGAGGCCTCCCACGTGCCGCCGCGTACACGGGTCGTGAAGCATGGAAGGAACTCTGTGAGCGCGATGACATCGACCTCGTCTACATCTGCACCAACTGGCAGACCCATGTCCCGATGGCCGTCTATGCCATGCAACAAGGTAAGCATGTGGCCGTTGAAGTGCCTGCTGCTACCTCCATCGAAGAATGCTGGCAGCTGGTCGATGTTGCCGAACAAACCCAACGCCACTGCATGATGCTTGAAAACTGCTGCTACGACTTCTTCGAGCTGACCGCCCTCAATATGGCTCAACAGGGCATGTTCGGCGAACTCATCCACGGTGAAGGTGCCTACATCCACAACCTTGAGCCTTTCTGGCACGAATATTACGAAAACTGGCGCCTTGAGTTCAACCAGAACCATACGGGCGACGTCTACCCCACCCACGGCCTCGGACCTCTCTGCCAAGCCTTTAACATCCACCGTGGCGACCGCATGAAGACCTTGGTCTCGATGGGCACACCTTCCTACAACGGTAAGAAAATAGCCAAGGAGATGATGAATGTGGACGACTTCGCCAATGGCGACATGACCACGACGATGATCCAGACCGAGAAAGGCAAGACCATGCTCATCGAGCATGACGTTTACACCTACCGTCCTTACAATCGTCTGTATCAACTCACGGGCACGGAAGGCTTTGCCAACAAATATCCTATGGAAGGCTTCACTTTGCTTGACGAAAAGCTTCCCGCAGGTTTCCTTGCCGAAGGTCAACACCTTAACCCACATGCTTTTGTTCCTGCCGAAGTGCGCGACAAGATCTTGAAGGAATACCTCCACCCCATCGCGGTCGAAATCGAGGAAAAAGCCAAGGAAGTGGGTGGCCACGGCGGCATGGACTTCATCATGGACTACCGCCTCATCTACTGCTTGCATAACGGTTTGCCGCTCGACCAGGACGTCTACGACGCCGCAGAATGGTCTTGCCTCGGCGAACTGACTGCAGCCTCCATCGCCAACGGCGGCATGCCCGTCGCAATGCCTGATTTCACTCGCGGTGACTGGAATAAAGTCCAAGGATATCGCCATGCGAAATAATTAGTTTATCTTTGCAGTCAAATACTATTTGAGATGAAACCATACAATGACGAAGAAGAGAAGTCTTCTTCAATCGCTTCGGAGCCACAGTTAGCCTATGGAAGCGTGACACAAACAACGCCCCTACCGAAGTGTTCCACTCAAGGAGTTCCTGAAGGATATATGACATTGGAGCATTTTGGAGAACTCTTTCATCAAAAACTTGATGACTGCTATGCGCACCTACCAAGTAATAATTAGTTACGCAGTTTTATCGGAATTGGAGGCAATGGCACAATACATTGCCTCCATTTATCGGCCTGAAAGCGGCCATAAGTATGTCAATAGGATATTAGGCCAATTGGCTGCCTTATCGTATTCAGCAGATGCTTATCAATACAGTCGTTTCAAAATGGCAAAATCCATCCATCCAAAAGCGAAAACACTAACCATTATTAACCGCAAATGGACTGTCGTTTTCCACATTGATGGTGATTTTGTCATTGTAGACAGAATCTTCCCAGCTAATACTATTTACTAGGCTATACTATTTTACTGTAACCGACCGGAAGAAAATCTCCGCATCTTTCCAAACAGTATAATCGCGGGCATAAAGTAGATTCAATTGGTTGAGGACATCGCTGTCGATGTCCTTTTCCATATAGGAAGCGGGATTGTATATGCCTTTGAGAATCTTAGGCAGCTTCTGTGTCTCATCGGCTGGCGAACAATAGCCCACCCAGGTTCTGCGACCAAACAAGACAAGGATAGCGTTTTTAAGGAAACGTATGGGCTGTTTCACCACCAAGGCCAAGGGTAGCCAGAAAACGAGACTGAACCCGCTCATCACGACATCGAACAGACGTTTGTTGCGGCGGTTGGCCACAGTGTCAATGGCTTTAATATCAACGGTATAAAGGTCACCGCGCGTGTTGATACTGTTGCTGCCGATGATGGACAGGCTGTCCTCAGGTGCAATCTTGTAATCCACATTAGTGGCATGCCAGTCCACCATCTTGTCGATGATGACCTGATGCGGCACATCCTTGGAGCAAAAGATGACCTCCGTAATCTTGTATATCTCAATGATGTCGGGCACTTGCGAGAGGTTGCCGATGAAGCCTTCGGGGGCCTCGCCTTGCGTTTCCGAACTCACCAAACCAATGAAATCCGGTTTAATCGAAGTGCTTTCAAGGATGGAATTCACACGCTGCGTCTCCTCGGGACTACCGATGACCAAAAAGCGTTTCTTCACTGTCCGTTTCGATTGGAAGTTCTCGTTGCCCAACAAGACACCAATCAAACGTGTGAGGCTCATTTCCAAAGCGAGCCATATCATGCCGAAGAGAATCAAGGCTCGCGAAAAACGGAGACTCTCGGGCAACAAGGCATACAACACCAAAATCACGGCACTACCAAAAGCCACGCCCAACACGGCCTTGCCAATATTGTAAGGCTTATCGTAGCCACCTGTAAAATAAGTGGATAGCAACCAAATCAAGATATAAATAGGCAAAACAACCGCAAACAGCACTGTAGGATAAGTGCCAACACCGCCATAAATGGTGCCATGCCCCCAAAAATAACTGATAGCCGCCAAACCACCATAACCCAACACGGCATCCAAGAACGGAATGGCCGCCTTATGGAAGAATTGCGACACCAAAGCAAAGAAGGCTTTGATGTAGATGGCCACATTAATAAGGAAAGAGAACGACTTGGCC
>JAEEGG010003813.1_pt1 | contig 37275 bp, 32 predicted proteins | sample 9134161 | NCBI WGS metagenome assembly JAEEGG01 (sample SAMN16246543, study PRJNA631951) | gut metagenome | biome: gut microbiome; feature: rumen; material: CR-attached | host: Bos | place: Iran: Karaj | collected 2018-10
ACACACACGACACAACGGGGTTGGATTCTGAGAAGGTACCGAAGTTGTGAGTGGTCTTTTCAAACTTTATCTGAGCGGGATTCTGGGCCATAGCCAGCATTAGTCCGCATACCAGCATAAATGCTGAAAGAATTGTTCTTTTCATAGCTGTTACTTTTTAATGGTTCTTCAATCGCGATAGATATATAAGTTTTTTTAGAACTTAGCCATCTTAATAGCCACCACGGCACACTCATCGCCCTTGTTGCCCAGACGCCCACCAGCACGGTCCTGTGCCTGCTGCATGTTCTCGGTAGTCAGCAGACCGAAGACCACGGGAATGTTGTTGGTTGCGTTCAGACGTGCAATACCCTGAGTGACACCTTGGCAGATGTAGTCGAAGTGGGGCGTCTCGCCGCGGATGACACAGCCTAGCACGATGACGGCATCGTAGCCGTCGTTGAGTGTCATCTGACGGGCTCCGTAGATGAGCTCAAAAGAGCCGGGTACGGTCTTCACGTGGATGTTCTCTGGCAGTGCCCCGTGCTTCTCCAATGTCGATACGCAGCCGTCGAGCAGGGCTCCTGTTATTTCAGGATTCCACTCTGACACCACGATACCGAAAATCATGTTCGACGCATCGGGTACCTTGGCGGCATTGTATTCCGACAGATTCTTAGTTGCCATATCTTGCCTTTTACTTCTTACATCTTACATCTTTCGATGTACTTGTCGATGCTCTGGTACTGCATAGAGTTGAAGTACTTCTCCTTGACCTCTTCGTAGAGCTTCAGAGCCTCGTCCTTCTTACCCTGGCTCTCCAGAATCTCACCAGCCTGGATGAGGAACGTGGGAGACAGCGAGTTGTTGTCAGCCATCTTGGCAGCCTTCTTCAGGTGCTCAACAGCCTTGTCCAACTGGTTCAGGTTTGCATAGGCGTTACCCAGTGCACCCTCTGCAGCAGGGCTAATCATCTGGTCACCCTTGCCACTGAACTGCTCCAGTGCGTTGACAGCCTCCTGCCACTTGCCGAGGTTGGCTTGGCAGATGCCGATATAGAGCTGAGCCAGATTGCCAGCGTCGGTAGCGCTGTAGTCGGCAGCTACCTTCTGGAAACCAACAAGGGCCTTGTCGTACTGCTGCTGGTCGAAGAGTTCCTGACTCTTGGCGAGCTCGGTGCTGGCCTCATTGGCGCGTGGCTCAAAATAATAGTTGTTTGCGAGAATAACGCATACGATGATAGCGATAACGGCTGCTACGCCGCCAACGATGGCCTTCTTGTACTTGTCGAAGAAGGCTTCGGTCTTAGTGACCTGCTGCTCCTCTACTGGAGCTGCTTTCTGATTGTTTGTTGCCATTTTTATTGTTTTATTTTTCGTTCTTTCTTGTTTCTAGGGCGTAGTCCCTGTTCGTGATTAGCCACAAATCGGGTGCAAAGGTACAAATTAGTGAGCAAAAAACCAAATAAAAACAAAAATTTTCGTATCTTTATATGAGAAATGATACTTCATTTGTACAGGCATAGATAATATAATAGGACAACAATGATTTGAAGGGACGTCATCTATGACTCGTTCCAACGGCATCTATGAGTGCTTTCGACGTCATCTACGACCCGTTCCGATGATACTTTAGGGGGGTAAAGTATCATCGGAACGACCGCAAGATGCCATCGGAACGGGTGCAAGGAACGTCAGGAACGACCCTAAAGTGACGTAACAAACATTAAACGTACATTATTGAACAATAAGCGTGCCTTATTGCCGAATAACGAACGAGTATTTTTGACTTCTTCGAAGGTACTTCCGCTCGAAAATACAAAGAAAAATAAGTTTTCCTTTTGCATTTTCCTCGCTTATTCGTACCTTTGCATACGAAATGATACTTAGGAAGCTGTCGATACTGAACTACAAGAACATTGGCGAGGCCCAGTTGGAGCTGTCGCCTAAGATGAACTGCTTTATTGGTAGCAACGGAATGGGTAAGACGAATGTGCTTGATGCCGTGTACTACCTGTCGTTCTGTAGGTCAGCATCGAACCCTATCGACTCGCAGGTGATACGCCATGAGGAACCTTTCTGTATGATAGAAGGGGAATATGACGAGGATATCATCTCTGTGGGTATGAAGCGAGGACAGAAGAAGCACTTCAAACGCAACAAGAAAGAGTACAAACGACTGTCGGAGCACATCGGACTGATACCGTTGGTGGTGGTGTCGCCTGCTGATGCCATGCTCATAGAAGGTGGTAGCGAGGAGCGTAGAAAACTGATGGATATGGTCATCGCACAGTACGACCGCTCGTATATCGATGCGCTGAGCCGCTACAACAATGCCTTGCAGCAGCGTAACATTCTGTTGAAGATGGAGGACCCGGCGCCCGACACCTTGGTGCTGCAGCTATGGGAGGAGCAGATGGCTGAAGCTGGCGAGACGTTGTATGAGAAGCGCCGTGCCTTTGTCGACGAGCTGATACCTCTGTTCCAAGAGTACTACCAGCATATCTCTGGCGGACAGGAGCGGGTGGGGTTGACCTATGTGTCGCACTGTCAGCGTGGCCCGTTGCTGGAGGTTATCCAGCGTGACAGGCATAAAGACCTTGCTGTGGGCTATTCGCTGCATGGTGTGCATCGTGACGACTTGGAGTTTACGCTCGATGGCCATCTGATGAAGCGTGAGGGGTCACAAGGTCAGAACAAGACGTACGTCATTGCGCTGAAACTGGCGCAATTCGACTTTCTGAAACGGACGGGCTCGAAGACGACGCCCCTGCTGTTGCTCGACGACATCTTCGACAAACTTGATGCCCAGCGTGTGGAACAGATAGTGCGTCTGGTATCTAGTGATAACTTCGGACAGATTTTTATTACCGATACCAATCGCGATCACCTCGATCAGATACTGAGCACAACAGCTCTCGACTACAAGATATTCCACGTCAGTCAAGGAGAGATAGTCGGTTAATGGTTATTGGATAAAGATTAATGTTATATATAATAAGGTAATTATGAAGAAAATCGTAACAACAGTGATGGCCCTTGTGCTGATGGTAACAGCAGGGGTAGTAGCAACATCGTGTGGAGCAGGTACTCTGTTGCAGACTGTGGCAAGTGGCGGTACGTTGGCAAATGCTTTCAGCAGTGTTATCGGACTTGACAAGGTGACCAAGGCAGGAATGGTTGGCACCTGGCACTATGATAGTCCGGGATGTGCCTTCACCAGCGAGAACCTGTTGGCCAAGGCTGGTGGTGAGGTGGCTGCTACCAAGATTGAACAAGAGACTGCACCTTATTTCCAGAAGGTGGGCATCACTGCTCAGAACACAATGGTCACTTTCAACGAGGATGGTTCGTTCAGCGCTACTATCGCTGGCAAACAGTTTAGTGGCACTTGGACGCTCGACGAGTCTACGGCCAAGGTAACTATGAAGGGGCTGTTGCTTTCCATCAACTGCTATGCCAAGCGTGAATACGGTGGCATCTCTCTGCTCTTTGAGTCCAAGAAGTTGTTGAATGTGCTTCAGATGATGGCTGCCATGAGTGGCAACGATACTGCCCAGAAGATTGGCGAACTTTCAAAGAACTACGACGGAGTACGTCTTGGCTTTGACATGAAGAAATAAACAGGACGGTGTTTAAGCGCGACGTTCAATCGGTCAAGGACCTTATTATGCGCAACCTGCGTGAGCAAGGGTTGGAGACGCCTCTGCAACAGAAGCGGCTGGTAGAGGCGTGGCCCCAGATAGCCGGTCCTATGGTGGCGCGCTATACGTTGAACACCTATATCTACAACCAAACACTCTTTGTGCGCCTGTCCAGTCCTGCCATGCGTGCTGAACTGTCCATGCGTCGCCAGGAGTTGACAACACAACTGAACCAGCATGTCGGCAGTCAGGTGATTACCGACATCCGGTTCTGCTGATATAATAACAGATTACATAACCTTTAAATTACATAAACTAGTATGGAACAACAAAAAGTCGACATGTTCATGATGATGAACAACAAGTATCTCCCAGAGTCACAAATCCTTTTCATCCGTGAGCGTCTGCTCGCAGCCGATGACAGTAAGGAAGGTCTTCTTCATGCCATTCAGTTCAAGGATCCTACGATTTCCCTTGTCCTCAGTCTCCTGACAGGACAGTTGGGTATTGACCGTTTCTTTATCGGTGATACAGGACTGGGAATCGGTAAGTTGATAACGTGTGGCGGATTAGGTATCTGGACCATCATTGACTGGTTCCTGATTATGAATGCAACACGAGAAAAGAACTTCGAGCGCTTGCTGACTATTCTCTGATGAGACTTAGCAGAGGACGATTATACCCTCTACTGCTGTTTCTATCCGCAGGCGGCTACCTCTGGCTGTTTGTCAGTAATGACAGTAGTAGGGCTTTTGGTTGGAACGGGTGTCTGATACGCTATCTTTTTCGCGTACCCTGTCCTTCATGTGGCTCAACCCGTTCCGTACATGCTGCCTTTCACGGTGAGTGGTTGGCGGCATTGTATTACAATCCTTTGGGGCTGCTGTTGGCTGTGCTGATGGTGGTAATACCTGTCTGGATTGTTATTGACCTTCTTAGAGGTTCGTCGTCCTTTCTTCAGGTTTACCGGCTGATGGAAAAGAAACTGCAATGTTGGCCATATGCGCTGACGGGTATTGTGGTCATACTGATGAATTGGATATGGAATTTTCAGAAATATATGTAAACAATCCTTCTCCTCATGTCGGGGACGTGGTTCCTCGTGAAGACGAGAAAGAACGTGCCTCCAACTGTTACGTGATGTCGCTGGTGGCGGTAATGATAGGTTTGCCGATGCCCATTATTAACCTGGTGGCAACAGGCATCTTCTATCTGATGTCCAGAAAGGGCACCTTCTTCGTTCGTTGGAATGCCATTCAGGCGCTTGTCTCACAGGTGCCGCTATTCATCATGAACAATATCCTGTTCTGGTGGACGGTTCGTGTTTTATTCTGTTTCACCGATCTCTCCTCTGCGTATATTGCTTATTTCATCACGGTCAACCTTTACAACGTCTATGACTTCATAGAGACTGTCCGTTCTGCGGTCATCACGCGAAAGGGCGAAGTGCACCGGTGGTATCTATATAGCACCATAACCGATAAGATATGTAAGCGATGAAAAAGATAATCACAGAATTCCTTGTTGAGGCTCTGCTGTTCTTCGGCATCTTCTTTCTGACCTTACAGGTGGATTGGATGAAGCTGTTCCACCTCAGTCCCACCATTGTTGGTGATAAACTGTCGGAATTGGTGTGGAACATTACCTATGATGGACTTCATGAAGTGAAGACCGATGCCGTCCGTTTACCTGTTGATACTTTGGTTCATGAGATGTGTAAGGCCAACGGTATCGATGCTGCCAGTGTGAGTGTTGTCGTCAGCAGAAATTCTGAAGTCAATGCCTATGCGACTGTAGGCCGTCACATCATTGTGAACACCGGACTTATCGAGAAGATGGACAACGAGTCGCAGCTCTGTGCTGTTATTGGTCACGAATTAGCTCATTTGGAGTTGGGACATATTGAGTCTGGCATCCGTCGGCAGGCCATCTTTCAAGTCATACTGATACTGCTGACAGGCAACTCCAGTGTTGACGGTCTTATCAACCTTACCAGCGACATGATTAACAACAGCATCACGCGAGCCAAAGAGGATGCAGCCGACGAACAGGGTGCCCGTTACCTCTATGCCATGCACCTTGACCCTATGGAGATGGCCAATACCCTTGAGACTTTCGAGAGTTATGGCATTCTGTCCTATCTTACCGACCATGCCGATAGTAAGGATCGTGCTGAGCATATCCGCAAGATGCACTTCAAAGATAACGGCCCTTACCGTCCCATTCTGTCGTCATGGACGTGGAAAGCACTCAAAGAAGCGGAGTAAGCCTCCTTCCTATTGTACGACAAGCGCCTGTGAATGGGTGTCGTCGCTGTTGGCACCAATCATAATGTCGAAGAGTCCTGGCTCCAGGACGGGTTCGCCCTGACTATTCAGGTACTGCAGGTACTCACGGTCTATACAGAATGTGACACGACGCTCTTCGCCAGCCTTCAGGTGGATACGTTGGAAACCGCGTAATTCCTTGACAGGACGGGCGATAGAGGATGACTGTTGGTGGATGTATAGCTGTACCACCTCATCGCCTTCGCGCTGACCGGTGTTCTTCACCATGATGCTAGCCTCGAGGCTGCCGTCGGCCTGCATGGTAGCACTGCTCAGTGACAGGTCAGAATAGCTGAAGGTGGTATAGGTCAGTCCGTAGCCGAAGGGGTAGAGTGGGTCGTTGCGCACCTCCAGGTAGTTGCTGGCATATTTGCGATACTTGTTGAAACCCTTCTCCACGGGGCGACCGGTGTTCAGGTGGTTATAATAAAGAGGTACCTGCCCCAACGCCTGCGGCATAGTGACAGTGAGGTGTCCGCTGGGTGCTGCATCCCCGAAGAGCACGTCGGCAATGGCGTCGCCAGCCTCAGAGCCTGCAAACCATACGTTCATGATGGCATCCAGATGCTCTTGCTCCCAGGTGAGTACGGTGGGACGACCTGAGAAGTTCAGCAGCACGATGGGCTTGCCAATCTTTACCAGTTCTTCCAACAGTTCGCGCTGGGCATCGGGCATCTCCAGGGTGGCACGACTTGACGACTCGCCACTGAAGTCGGCGCACTCGCCCATGGCACAGACAATGACGTCGGCCTTCTTGGCAATAGCTAATGCTTCAGCCTTCGCCTTGGCAGCATTCACACGGGGAATGCTCTTGCCAAACTCAGCAGCCTGTTGCAGGTTGGCATCGTGTGTCAGGTTACAGCCCTGACTGTATAGTAGCTTCCCCTTGGACAAACGGTGTTCCAAAGCCTCCTTGATGGTGGCATAGCGTTCTGGGGTATAGGCTACACACCAAGTGCCGGCAATGTTGGCGCGGTCGTTGGCCAGCGGGCCAATGAGGGCGATAGTTGCGGTGGGGCTGAGAGGAAGAAGCGCCTTACCAGTGGGTGAACCGCTGGGCACTGCGTTCTTCAGTAGTACGAAGGTCTTGGTAGCCAACTGGCGCGAAGCAGCACGGTTGCTAGCGGTATAAATATCCTTGGCGCGACGCTTGCTGTCGAGGTAGCGGTAGGGGTTGTCGAAGAGTCCCAGTTTCCACTTGGCCTCTAGGACACGGCGACAGGCCTGGTCGATGTCGGACATGGTGACGGTGCCATCCTGCAACGACTGAGCCATTGTACTCACAAAGCCGTTGGAGCACATATCCATATCGGTTCCGGCCTTCAACGCCTTGGCGGAGTTGCTCTTCAGATTGCCAAAGCCCCAGATTCCCATCTCGTTGATGGAACCGTAGTCGGTAACCACGAAACCGTTGAATTTCCACTGGTCACGCAATACCTCCGTCAGTAGCCAGTGGTTGGCCGTAGCATGCTGTCCGTCTACAATGTTGAACGACGACATAAACGAACCCGCACCCTCTTCGGCAGCAGCCTTATAGGGCGGTAGATACTGGTTGTACATGCGCAGGCGACTCATATCGACGGCGTTGTAGTCGCGACCTGCCTCTGAGGCACCATACAAGGCATAGTGCTTGACGCAGGCCATACCGCTATTAGTTGATAGCTTTTGGCTATTAGTTGCAGATCCCTGATAGCCACGAACGTAGGCGCGGGCAATCTCACTACCTAGGTAAGGGTCTTCACCACCACCTTCGGCAATGCGTCCCCAACGGGCATCGACACAGATGTCGACCATGGGTGAGTAGAACCAGTTGATGCCATCGGCAGTTGCTTCCAATGCTGATATGCGTGCCATCTCCTCGATGGCCTGCATATCCCACGAGCACGACAGTGCCAGGGGAATGGGGAAGATGGTTTCGTAGCCGTGAATGACGTCCATACCTACGATAAGCGGTATGCCCAGTCGCGACTGCTTGACAGCAATATCTTGCAGGGCACGAATCTTGTCGACACCCTTCAGGTTGAAAATGCCGCCCAGCTGTCCACTGGCAATGCGCTGTCCCACCTGGGTGTTTACCATTCCTCCTGTGACAATCTCATCGCTGGCAGGTTGCAGGTTGAGCTGTCCCAACTTCTCTTCCAGTGTCATCTTCGATAGCAGGTTGTCAACATACTGACGCATCGCTGTCTCTTGTGCCTGAAGCATCTGACATACCATCAGACAACATAGTAATATGCTCTTCTTCATATGGTTTTTAATTTCACTATGCTGCAAAGATACTTCTTTTTCGGCTATTGGCCAAATATATGGACTAAAAATACTAATACAAAGGGACTTGCCTCGCGGCAGGTCCCTCATTCTAACTAAACAAATACTTTATCTTAAGCTGATTTATGTGGTTATATGGCTAAATAAATTTTCTGAGTGCAAAGGTACGGGGTTTCACTGAACTGTGCAATACCTAAGATTTGGTATTTTAGAGGTGAGAAGCTAGCGATGAGAGGTTTGAGGTAAGATTGGAGGAGTTCGTTGAACGTTTTGGGGTGTTCGCTGAAAGAAATAGGTAAAAGATTAAACGATTGGAGGCTTTGATGCGTCTTAATACCAGAAAACGTTGAACGAAAACGAAGACGAAAACAATAAAACTAAGTATAACTCATTAAAACTAAAAAATTATGAAGAAGATTCTTTTAACTATGGTAGCCCTCCTGTCGTTGACAGCAGTACAGGCTCAAGAGAGTGACAACAAGCAGCAGTTCCGTGGTCCACGTCAGATGACACCCGAGCAGATGACCGAGCGCATGAGCGAGAACCTGAAGTTAACAGACGAGCAGAAGACAAAGGTGTTAGAGTTGAACAAGGAGTATGAAAAGGTGCTTGCCGGCCCAGGTATGCGTGGTCCTCGTCCTCAGCGTCCTGATGGTGAATCCAGTGCAACAGCGCAGAGTGAGCAGAAACGTCCGGAGCGTCCTCAGATGACGGAAGAGCAGCGTGAGGAGATGCAGAAGAATATGAAGCAACGCATGGAGCAGCGTCAGGAGTATGAGAAGAAACTGAAGGAGATATTGACTGAAGACCAGTATAAGAAGTATCAGGAGTCTCGTCCACAGCGTCGCGGATTCGGTCGCGGTCCTGGTCGTGGTGGCCGTCGCGGTGGCTTCGGTGGTCAGGGTGGTCCTCGTCCACAGTTCTAAGACCTAAACAGAACCATAAGAAAGTAGGGTCTGTCCTCACGGATAGACCCTACGCATTTGGTTAATTAGCAAATTTAATAGGTAGTAGTGTTCCTATTTGCTTATTATATTTCTCTATAGAAGTCGAGGGCTTCTTTGATTTCTTCTTCGGTGGCTGTCTGGTTAATACGCAAATCGCCAATACCAGCCAGCAGGGTGAAGTTAATAGATGAACCCTCATTCTTTTTGTCGTGATGCATGAGCTCCAGCAAGTGGGGGTAGTCATCACAGGTGACGGTCATCTTGCCGTAGTGTTCTTTGATAAATTGCACCGTCTGGCGCATCTTGTCGGTGGGGAAACCGGTCTTCACGCACGACAGGTAGAGTTCGACCACCAGTCCGTAGGCAACAGCATAACCGTGGAGGATGGGTGTACGTTCCAGCGCCAGTGATTCGAAAGCATGGCCAGCGGTATGTCCTAGGTTCAGGGCTTTGCGCAGTCCTCGCTCTGTGGGGTCCTCAGTGACTATGCGCTGCTTGACGGCAACGCTCTGGGCAATCATAGGGGTGAGAGGTGAGAGGTGAGAGGTGAGAGGCGAGTACAGAATGTGCTCCGTCCACATCTTCTCATCGCTGATGAGGGCATGTTTCAACATCTCGGCATAGCCGGAAAGGATGTTCTCCTGGTCGAGGGTCTGCAGGAACGTGGTGTCCAGGATGACGCAATCGGCATTGTTGAAGACACCTATCTCGTTCTTCAGTCCTCCGAAGTTGATGCCGGTCTTGCCACCCACGGAGGCATCGACCATGGACAGCAGGGTGGTAGGTATATTAATATAATGTATGCCGCGCTTGAAGGTAGATGCTGCAAAGCCTCCCAAATCGGTCACCATGCCTCCACCCAGATTGATCATCAGTGAGTGACGTGTGGCCCCCATACGCTGCAGTTCGCTCCACACATGACTTAGCGAGTCGAGCGTCTTGTGCTGGTCGGTGGCAGGGATGGTAATAGTACCAATGTCTGATGGAAGATGTCTGATGGAAGATGTTAGCGTTGGCAGACAGCATTTCTCTGTCGTTTCGTCTACAAGGACGAAGAGACGGTCGAAAGTACACTCGGCCAATGCTTGGCTGAGCGACTGTTCCAAATGTTGCGATATGACTACCTTTTGCTGGTCCATAGTTGCTAACAGGGTGCAAAATTAATACAAATATGGCAAAGTCGTATAAAAAATGAGGTATTATTGTATATTTTACGTCATTTTTTTCTATTATTATTAAACTTTTCTACTTTTCGTACGTCATAGAAAGCAAAACATCAATCATTAATAACAATGAGAAAGCATCTATTTATTATCCTATTCTTACTGAGTAGTGTGGTTGTGATGGCTCAGCGCCATGTGAGCGGCGTGGTTATCGAGAGCGATAGTCAGGAGCCTGTAGCACAGACCACTGTGAAACTACTTCGTACTGACTCAACACTGGTGACGGGTGGATTGACGTCATTGGAAGGAAAGTTCCGTGTCACTGCACCTAAGGCAGGCACTTATATCCTGCAAGTAACTTGTGTAGGTTTCAAACCTTATACCAAGCGCATCAACGTGACCGACGACAAGGATGTCGCTATGGGTACGCTGGAGTTGAAGCCCGACGCTATTATGCTGAAGAACACCGTGGTGACGGGTAATGCTTCGAAGGTAATTGTGAAGGCCGACACCTTTATATATAATGCTTCTGCCTACCGTACACCGGAGGGGTCCGTTGTGGAGGAACTGGTGAAGCGTCTGCCAGGTGCACAGGTTGATGATGATGGTAAAATAACCATCAATGGTAAGGAGGTGAAGAAGATTAAGGTTGATGGTAAGGAGTTTATGACCGGTGATACTAAGACTGCCTTGAAGAACCTGCCAACAAATATTATTGAACGCGTGCGTGCGTACGATCAGAAGAGTGACTTGGCCCGTGTTAGTGGTATCGACGACGGCGAGGAAGAGACTGTACTCGACTTCGGCATCAAGACGGGTATGAACAAGGGTATTATGGTCAATGCCGACCTGGCAGCAGGTACGAAGGACCGCTATGCAGGCCGTATATTTGGCGGTTTGATGAAGGATGACTTCAAAGCATTCCTTATGACCAGTGCCAACAACGTGAATGACATGGGCTTCGGTGGTGGCGGTGGCCGTTTCGGTGGTGGCCGTCAGGGCTTGACAGCTACGAAGATGACTGGTCTGAACCTGAACTACGAGAAGACTGACCTGATTACAGTGGATGGTAGCATCCGCTGGAACCATAGCAACACTGACGCTGTTAGCAAGACGGCTTCCGAGAGTTTCATGAGCTCTTCAGTCAGCTCATTCAGCAACCGACTCAACAACAACCTGTCTCGTTCGAACAGTTGGAATGGTCAGTTCCGTATCGAGTGGACTCCTGACTCCATGACCAACATCATGTTCCGCCCGCAGTTTAACTATAATTCGAATGACGGACTGACTGATGGTGCGAGTGCTACTTTCAGCAAGGACCCCTATAGTATTACGGGTATTACAGACCCGCTGAGCCAGCTGGATCAGCTCGTCAATGAGAAAGACGAGGATAATAACAGCATTGTAAAGAACAGCAATCTTAGCAATAGTCTGACCTACAGCGATAACAAGAGCGTGGGTGGCTGGGGACAATATAACCGCAAACTCAACAATTATGGACGTAACATTACCCTGCGTCTGGGCGCTAACTACAGCGAGGGTATGAGCAAGTCGTTCTCTAATGACCAGGTAAAATATTATACAGCCGTCAATGGCACTCTGACTCCTGACGTGGAGAACAACCGCTATGCCGTAACGCCTACCAAGAACTGGGATTACAGCATCCGTCTGACCTATAGCGAGCCTATCATGCGTCGTACCTATCTGCAGTTCTCTTACCAGTATCAGTATAAATATAGTAAGAGCGATCGCGGAACCTATGATCTGAGTAATCAGGGTTGGGACTTCATGAGTGTGGTTCCTTCTTTCCGTGGCTGGGATGACTACCTGTCGCTGATCAATGTCGGCACGTACGAAGATTACAAGTCCGACAAGCTGAGCCAATTCTCTGAATACAAAAACTACATACATACAGCTGAGGTTATGTTGCGCGTGGTGCGTGATGCATACAACCTCAACGTCGGTGTACAGATGGTACCACAGAAGTCACGTCTCGATTATCGCTACCAAGGAAAAGAATACTCCGACATTGAGCGTACCGTAACCAACTGGGCACCAACAGCTGACTTCCGTTGGAAGATTTCGAATGTTAGCCAGATGCGCATCAACTATCGTGCTAATACTAGTCAGCCGTCGATGACCGACCTGTTGGACATTGAGGATGACTCCAACCCACTGAACAAACGTCAGGGTAATCCTGGTTTGAAGCCTTCATTTACGCAGAACATGCGCTTCCAGTATAACAACTACTGGCAGAGTCATCAGCGTAGCTTGATGGTGAATGCAAACTTCTCGACAACGAGTAACAGTATCTCGAACAAGACAACGTATAATGAGACGACGGGTGGTACGATTACGAGGCCCGAGAATATCAACGGTAACTGGAATGCCTTTGCTATGGTGATGTTCAATACATCTATCGACTCTGCAGGCTACTTCAACGTCAACACGTTCACCACATTGCGCTATGCTCACAATGTAGGTTTCGTTAGCCTGCTGAACCAAGATTCTCAGGAGTCAGTGACACGCTCTACGACTTATGGCGAGCGTCTTGCAGCCAGTTATCGTAACAATTGGTTCGAGTTGGAGCTGAATGGCTCTGTGGACTATATGCATGCCCGCAGCGAACTGCAGGAAAACAATAACCTCGACACATGGACGTTCTCATATGGTGGTAGCGTAATGGTAACTGCTCCTTGGGGTACGCAATTGTCGACCAACATGAATATGAACAGTCGTCGTGGATACAACGATGCTTCGATGAATACCAACGAGCTTATCTGGAATGCACAGATTGCACAGTCGTTCCTGCGCGGCAATGCACTGACCCTGTCGCTGCAGTTCTACGACATCCTGAAGGAGCAGTCAACCTTCAGCCGTTCTATCTCTGCTATGGCACGTACCGATACAGAGTACAACGCAATTACCAGCTATGCTATGCTGCACGTCATCTATCGTCTGAACCTCTTTGGAGGTATGGGTAACAACCGTCGTGGTCAGGGTGGTCCTGGCTTCGGAGGTCCTGGTGGCGGCGGTCGTGGTGGTCGTGGTGGCGGCTTTGGCGGTGGCTTCGGTGGTGGCCGTCCTGGTGGCGGTGGCTTCGGTGGCCCAGGCCGTTTCTAATTAGAAAGATTAATAATAAGGTAATAAAAAAAAGGCTGCGCCAAGCTCATTCAGAGTAGAGGCGCAGCTTTTATTATTATCTAAATTCGTGGATAAAATTCGTTTTAATTATCCAAATTCGTTTCTAGATATTATTGTTTGTCGAGTTCAGCGAGGTTGGCGGCAATCATCTCGTCGGTGACGGTGTAGTTCTGCAGGTCACCCTTAATGAACGACTCGTACGACGGCATATCAATCAGTCCGTGACCAGAGAGGTTGAAGAGGATAACCTTCTCTTCACCAGACTCCTTGCACTTCTTGGCCTCGCGGATAGTGGCAGCGATGGCGTGACAGCTCTCAGGAGCGGGGATGATACCCTCAGTCTGGGCAAAGAGCATACCAGCTTCGAAGGTCTCGAGCTGAGGAATGTCAACGCCGTGCATCAGACCGTCCTTGATCAACTGCGAGATAATCATGCCGGCACCGTGGTAGCGCAGACCACCAGCGTGGATGTTAGAGGGTTTGAAGTTGTGGCCCAGTGTGTACATAGGCAACAGCGGGGTATAGCCTGCCTCGTCGCCAAAATCATAGCGGAACTGACCGCGTGTCAGCTTAGGACAGCTGTCGGGCTCAGCGGCAATGAATTCTGTGTGGCGCTCACCACTAAGGTTGTGGCGCATGAAGGGGAAGGAGATACCACCAAAGTTAGAACCACCACCGAAGCAACCAATCACGATGTCGGGATATTCGCCAGCCATCTGCATCTGCTTCTCAGCCTCCAGACCGATGATGGTCTGATGCAGACCTACGTGGTTCAGCACGGAACCGAGCGTGTATTTACAGTTAGGAGTGGTGGTTGCCAGCTCTACAGCCTCGGAAATAGCAGTGCCTAAAGAACCTGAATGTGTCGGGTCCTTGGTCAGGATGTCCTTACCTGCACGGGTTGACATTGAGGGAGAACCTGTGACAACGGCTCCGAAGGTACGCATGATGCTAGAGCGATAGGGCTTCTGTTGCATGGTAATCTTTACCTGATAGACAGCGCAGTCCAGTCCGTAGATTTTGGCGGCATAGCTCAAGGCTGCTCCCCACTGGCCGGCACCTGTTTCAGTAGTGACGTTGGTGGTGCCTTCCTGCTTGGCATAATAGCACTGGGGCAGAGCAGAGTTGATTTTGTGCGAACCCAGCGGGTTGGTTGACTCGTTCTTGAAATAGATGTGGGCGGGTGTTCCCAGCGCCTCCTCCAGTGCGTAGGCACGCACCAGCGGGGTAGAACGATAATACTTGTACTTCTCGAGTACATCTTCAGGAATGTCTATCCAGCGATGCTCGGTGTCCAGCTCCTGTACACAGCACTCGCGTGGAAAGATGTGTGCAAGGTCATCTACACCCAAGGGCTGCTTGGTAGCAGGATGGATGGGCGGCATGGGCTTGTTGGGCATGTCGGCCTGAATGTTGTACCACTGTGTTGGAATCTCACTCTCTTGAAGGATAAATTTCTTCTGTTTTGTCATTGTCTATTGTTGTTGGTTAGTGATTACCGCCTGCAAAATTACAAAATAATTATGAATTATGCATTATGAATTATGCATTATTTTGTACCTTTGCATGCAATTATGACAACTATACTGATAGTATTGCTATATTTTGCCCTGTTGTTTGCCATAAGCCGATGGACGGGACGACGGGCAACCAACGAGACATTCTATCGTGCCAATCGTCAGTCACCGTGGTATATGGTGGCCTTTGGAATGGTGGGAGCCTCCATATCGGGCATTACTTTTGTGTCGGTACCTGGTATGGTGAACAGCATCGGTATGACGTACTTGCAGACATGCTTGGGCTTTATCGTGGGCTATGTGGTGATTGCGTTCGTGTTGTTGCCCCTCTACTACCGACTGAACTTGACGACAATCTACAGTTATTTGGGACTGCGAATTGGACCAAGGGCTTACAAGACGGGAGCTTCGTTCTTCCTGTTGTCAAAGATGACGGGGGCTGCTGTGCGTTTCTATGTGGTGTGCTGGATACTGATGGAGTGTAGTGGACTGAAAATCAATTTCTTCCTGGTTGTGATAGCGATGACAGCACTTATCTGGCTCTACACCCGACAAGGCGGCATCAAGACTATTGTGTGGACGGATGCCTTACAGACAGCATGTCTGTTTGGTGCCTTACTCCTTATTATATATAAGGTGATGGGTGAACTGGGTATGTCAATGGGTGATGCAGTGACGGCTATCAGTAATAGTGAACTGTCGCGTGTATTCGTTATGGATGACTGGTTCTCGAAGCAGAATTTCTGGAAACAGTTCCTGAGTGGTGCGTTCATTGCGATTGTTATGACGGGTCTTGATCAAGATATGATGCAGAAAAACCTGACTTGCCGCTCGCTGCGCGATGCACAGAAGGATATGTGTACCTATGGCGTTGCCTTTGTGCCTGCTAATCTGCTGTTTTTGTCATTAGGTATCCTGCTCACATTCTGGTATCAACAACGAGGTTTGGTGTTGCCTGCCAAGGGCGACGAGTTACTGCCTGTTTTTGTTAATCTAATCTCTGACCTCTCACCACTAACCACTCACCTCTTCATTCTTGGTATGGTGGCTGCAGCCTTCTCCAGTGCCGATTCTGCTCTGACGGCACTGACCACCAGCTACTGTGTGGATATCTGTGGACGTGCTGACGACGAACACTTACGACGTCGTGTGCATATCGGAATGGCTGTGGTTTTTGTCATCTTTATCCTGTTATTCAGGGTGCTCAACTCTACCAGCGTCATCGATGCTATCTATATCCTCTGTTCCTATACGTACGGCCCATTGTTAGGCTTGTTCGCTTTCGGACTGTTGACGAAACGTCAGACGAACGACCGTCTGGTACCTTATATCTGTGTAGCATCGCCCATCGCTTGTTATTTGCTGGATATGGTGGTGGCCCAACTGACAGGCTATCGTTTCGGTTACGAGTTGCTGATGCTTAATGGGCTCCTTGCCTTCTCCGCCCTTTACCTTTTTAAACGTTAACCCTCGCCTCGGATCTTTGCAAAGTACTCCTTGGGTTGTACGCCCATAACGCGCTTGAAAGAGGTGGCAAAGTATTTGGGGTCTTTGAATCCTACCTGATAGGCGATGTCGCTGACGCGCAGATCTGGGTCTTCCTTGGCTAACTTGCAGGCTGCCTTAATACGGATGTCACGGGTGAAGTTGGTGATATTCTTGCCTGTCAGCGCACGGATCTTATTATAGAGCGTACTGACGCTGCTGCCCATATCGGTGGCAAAGGCCTGACGGTCGTAGTCCGTGTCGCTAAGGTGGTCGTTGACACATTGGGTAGCGCGACGGAGAAACTCCTGGTCGGCAGAGTGGGGGGCTTGCATGATTTCCCACAGGCTGGTGTTTCCTTCTTCGTAGTTGGAAGGAATGTCGATGGTAGGTACGTGCAATTCTATATCGTTAGGAATATGGAACTCTGAAGAGGTTCCGCTCTCCAACTGTTCGGCATCGTAGGCATCTTTCTTGATAGGCAGTTCTATAATGATGGTGTTTCCCTGGCGTTCGTAGTACTCACTTCTGAGAGACCCTCGGTGGCAGTTCACCAGATAGTGGATGATGAGCATTCCGGTTTCGCTGATTCTCGGACCGTTGTCGCTGATGCGAATGTTTATGCTGTCGTATTCCTGATTGGTGTAAACGGCAACGGTTACCTTTCCACCGTGATTTAGACGCTTAGCCATATCAGACAGTAGCAAAAGCAGTATTTTGTCTAATAGCTCTGTGTCAATCCAGCCCATCATACTCTCTGGCTCGCATTTAATCATGAAGTCTATACCTCTGTGCTCTAGGAAAGTCTTTACATTCTCACTGCTTATAAGAAGGAAGTGCATGACATCATTGTTGCTGACATGCAGACCTATTTTTTCCGGCAACGAAAAAACTTGGTCTCGTGATGTGTGGCGTAGCTTCAAACTGATAATGTAGGAGGCTAATAGGACGATGATGATGACGAAAATTATATCGCTCATGTTACTTCTTTTCTGCTTTTGACGAAACAAAGATACATTTTTTAGTGCTAAATGCATCGATAAGGACGTTAAAAAGATGTTAAATGGGTGTATTTTGGTTTGAAAAACGTTATTTGAGGTATAAAAAACGTGTAAATAACGATATTTAAACCATATTTAATGTTATCTGAACCTGTAAATAATATAAATGTATTACCTTTGCAATGTCGATAAGAGATTAGCGAATGTTTTATCGCAAAAGAGTGTTTCATACTCTAAAGTCATAACAAGAGATTTTTAATGGTTAAGGTTTATGGTTGATTAATTTAGTTTTTACAAGGAAAAGCCTCGCTGTGAAGCGAGGCTTTTCTTATGTTTATCGATTTAAATCAATTGTTATGATCCATTCTGTTAATGCTCCAGTAGGAACCTTTCAGCTTCGATAGCTGCTTGGCAGCCTGTGCCTGCAGCGCTAATGGCCTGACGATAGACAGGATCGGCACAGTCGCCGGCTACAAAGACGCCAGGGAGCTTGGTGCGTGGTGTACCGTCAATCTTCTTCAGGTAGCCCACCTCGTCAGTGTCCAGCCACTCCTTGAAGATATCCGTGTTTGGCTTATGACCGATGGCCAGGAAGAAACCATCAATCTGGATGTCTACCAGTTGCTCGTCAGCCTCACCCTTACGCTTAACCAGATGGGCGCCTTCTACACCGTTCTCACCAAAGAGACCGAGTGTGTTGTGCTCAAATAGTATCTCGATGTTCTCAGCAGCCATCACGCGGTCCTGCATGACCTTTGAGGCACGCAGGAAGGGCTTGCGGACAATGAGATATACCTTCTTAGCCAGTCCGCTCAGATAGAGCGCATCCTCGCAAGCTGTATCGCCACCGCCGACCACAGCAACAGTCTTTTTGCGGTAGAAGAAACCGTCGCAGGTAGCACAGGCGCTAACGCCCTGTCCGTTGTATTTGCGTTCGTCGTCCAGTCCAAGATATTTGGCTGAGGCACCAGTGGCAATGATAACAGTCTCGGCCTCTATTTCGTTATTATTCTCGTCCCATGCTTTATAAGGTCGGCTGGAGAAGTCGACGCGCACGATAGAGCCATCGCGGATGTCGGCACCGAAGCGCTCGGCCTGCTCACGGATATCCATCATCATCTGGTTGCCGTCTACACCCTGCGGATAGCCGGGGAAGTTCTCTACCTCCGTTGTCTGTGTCAGCTGACCACCAGGCTGCATGCCGCTATACTCTACGGGCTGTAGATTGGCTCTGGAAGCATAGATGGCTGCGGTATAGCCTGCTGGTCCGCTACCAATTATCAAACATTTTACGTGTTCCATTTATTTTAGCAGTTCTTCGATTTGCTTGGCAATATTCTCGATTTTCTCGGTGGGCTCAAAGCGGGCTACGACCTGACCTTTCTTGTTGATGAGGAACTTGGTGAAGTTCCACTTGATATCTGCCTTCTCCTTGTAGTTGGGATCGGCCTTGGTGAGCATGTCGTCGAGGATGTGGGCAATGGGGTGCTCCATATCCCAACCAGCAAAGCCCTTCTGCTCCTTCAGGAACTGGAAAAGGGGCTCAGCATCGTCGCCATTGACCTTGACCTTCTTGAAACGGGGAAATTCGGTGCCGAAGTTGAGCTTGCAGAACTCATGGATGCTCTCGTCAGTACCAGGAGCCTGCTGGCCGAACTGGTTGCAGGGGAAGTCGAGAATCTCGAAACCCTCAGCGTGGTACTTCTTGTACAGGGCTTCCAGCTCGTCGTACTGGGGAGTGAAGCCGCACTTCGTGGCGGTGTTGACAATCAGCAGTACTTCGTTAGCATACTCTTTCAGTGAAACATCTTTTCCTTTTCTGTCCTTGACAGTGTAGTCGTAAATGGTTTTCATTTGTGTTGTTTTTGTTGTAATATTTAATATATAATTAAAGTCGCATCATTGCTTTGCAGCAAAGATACGACTTTTTTGTGGGATAACCAAAGGTTTTATGATTTTTTAGTCATACCAGACCCATTCGCTTTCCATCTTCGACTGAGAAATGTTCTCAACTTGGTTCTCTATATCGTCAGGCAGATTGCAGAAGAAGTCAATGCCAGTCTTCTGTTGGAGACTTTGAATAGTGACAGCATAGCTCTTTAGACTTGTTGACGAATAGCTGTCCTGGGCAATCCAGAAACCTGTAGCCTTGAAAGAGGTCCCTTTCTTGCCTAATACGGCCATAAAGAAGTATTTGGGAACGGGAATCTTGTTGGTTCCGCTACCAAGATACTTGATAATCCATTCTGACTTGTCGATAGTGCCGCCCTTGCAGACAAAGAGTGTATCGAAATTGCCTGCCCAGGTACGTACCTGTGTTTCCATATTTGCCCATATACCTGCGTTGAACTTATTGTTCTGTGGCTGCATGTTGGTAATGTAGAAAGTCTGGTAGTTGGCTTCGGTAGAACGCTGGCGGTCTGCAGAAGGACAGATATGGCCGTGATCGAAGCCTGAGCCCTTGAAAGGATCGGCTGTAAGTCTGTATTGTGCGGGAAGATCTGGGTCGTTGGGGTACTGGCACTCTGCCGACAGAGTACCGTCGTTCTTTGCGGAGTATCTTGATACCTGCGTGCCCGTCTTATAATTGTCGGCATACATCTGGTAGCAACTCCAACGCTGGGCGTGGATTTCGGTGTCCCATTCCACGCTGTAGTTGACGCCGCTTGTATTTGTCTTGTCGTTCAGTTTGCCGCTATGTACCACGACAACGCTGTTGCCACCTTTCAGGGCAGGGAATTCAAGGTTATACTTGGCAATTTCCGGACCAGAACTCTGGCGTTCGTCGGTTTGGACGTCAGTTTTTCCGCCTGTTTTTCCGCCAATGTTGTACTCATTCTCATCGTCTCCGCAAGCTACGAAGGCCATGAGTGCTAATGCTGATAGGAATAAATGAAGTTTTTTCATAGTTTTGGATTCTTTAGTTGTGTTAGTTAGTTGTTGTAGGTGTCATTTTTTGAAAGGTAAAGGTGCCCACAAGGCATATGCAACTACCCTGTACGCACCTTTAAAGTCTTGTTCGGCGTGAAATATCTTTATTTCTTCGCAGCCTTACCGTAGCGGCTCATGAACTTATCAACACGACCAGCGGTGTCGACGAGCTTGCTCTTACCGGTGTAGAAGGGGTGAGAAGTGCTCGAAATTTCAATCTTTACCACAGGGTAAGTTTCGCCTTCGAACTCTACGGTGTCGTTAGTCTTTGCGGTAGAGCGCGAGAGGAACATATCGCCGTTGGACATGTCCTTAAACACGACGGGGCGATAGTTTTCTGGATGAATACCTTTTTTCATTTTACTTGTTAATTATTATATGTTACTTGTCTATTGTGCATAAATGCGGGTGCAAAGGTACGAAATATTTTTCATTCCTGCAAATCTTTCCGATATAATTTTATTAGATAAGCAAGATGCACATATCACCTCAAGCGTCTTAAGCATGTGTCTTAAGCGCCTCAAGCGTCTTAGCGTCTTAGCGTCTTTTTTAAAAAACACACAGACATAGAGAGATAAATAGTTAATATATATTAATTATATTATATATTATATATAAGGTACGCGTAGCTTTGGTGTTTTGCTTGACCGATTTACGCATTTCCGGAAAAAATGAAAAAGACGTTGAGGCGCTTAAGACGCTTCAGACGAAATACGCAAAACAGTCTAGCGGGTTTACAAATTTTAACACAGAGTTGCAGACAGATTATTTGTAAACGCATGATTTTTTTCGTACCTTTGCATTGTCAAATTTAGAGACAGATTTTGCGCGGCAGGCAGGAAAAATCAGCGCTCTGGCCAAGCAGGAAAATTTCCCTAGGCAGGCCGCAAAAATGAAGTCCGAAACGAGACACGAGAACAAAATCCTATGTTTAACTAAAAATTATTACAAATTATGGCATTGGCAGTGATTGTTTCTACAAGTCTATTGAGTATCAGGCATTGTTCGCGTGAGATGGTACGACGCTGCATGTGGTATTCCCATGGGCTTACCTGCAGAAGGCGTCCCTCAGAACATGCATCGAAAGATTCTCCTGCGGGCTTATACAATGGTGGAAAACCGTTTTCTCGAACCAGGATGAGTCGGAAACCTCGATTCATAGCTTCGCGCATTACCTCCTTTTCGCGCGTAGCAATGGCTGCACTTACTAACACGCCGCCTCTCTCACCGCAAGCCAGCCATTTCTGCTTGTAGTCCGCATACTCCTTGTCGGTATAGGCGCTATGGACGATGACAGCCACCTTGTCAGGGATGTTAAGCAGGAAGCTATTGCCAACTAGTTGGCAGTGCCACTCTGCAATGTCGGTATAGTGCATGGTGGTGAAATAGTCGGGATGTTGCCGCTTGATGGCTAAGCGGCGTGGGTTGTCATCCAAGTAGTGGAGCCAGTTGTCGAGTTGGCCGTCTTCAAGTAGTATCTGGTCATTGTAGCCACTCTCGAAGAGCAAGGGGCGGTTTAAGCCCGCAGGAGAAACTGCGGGAGTGGTGGTTTTCGCTACTCCTGTCGTTCCCCGAGTTTCCACGACTCCTGTCGTTCCTCCAGTTTCCACTACTCCTGCCGTTTCTCCGGCAGGTATTGCAGATAGCCGCCACCACGCCCTCGTGCATCCTACCTTGAATCCCCTTACCACATCACCGAGATGCTTGCCGTCAGGCATGTCCTCCTTTACTCTGACAATCATGTGGATGTGGTCAGGCATTATGCAGACTTTCCATACCTCTACCATTTTATAGAAGTATGGAATCTTCTGTGTCTCCTCGTTGTAGATGATCTTCCCGAGTTCTGTTAGCTCCACGTACGCACTTTGGTTATTGGTAGGCATAACCAGCTTCCCCAATAGCGGCTGTCGGCCATCAACCACAAGAGTTAGCATATAGGTGCCCTTGCGTTGATAGTTGTGCCACGGTTTACGGCGCTTCATGTTGTGCTTCGTCTCTTCGACTCTAATGCCAGCCTCTATAGCCTCATCTTTCTTCATGGTCATGATGTCTTTATGAAAACGGCTGCACGCCGGGGTGGGGTGCAGCCGTATATAATGGGTTTTGTCTCTTATCGTTACTTGCCGTTGATGGTTACTACGTAGCTTTTCTTGCTTGCAAACTCTGGTGTGTTTCCACTGTAGTTTACAACCTTTCCACATATTACAACCTCGTTGCCGACAGCTATTTGCGTATCGCCTTCCTTCCATTTCTGCTCACTTGCATGATAGTAGGTGCTATAGGCGATAAATTCTTTGCTACCTGTATTTCCATCATCAGTGATATTGAATGTAGCAGTACCATATTGGGCGCTGTATTCAAATTTAATAGAGCAAATCTTACCTTTGACGTAATAGTCTTCTGTAGAGGTTGTACCACTCTCCATTGCTGCTACGATGTCATATATCTGAGATGCTGTAAGGGGATTGTCCAGCGTACCAGTGCTTGATCCACTACCACCACCTTCGCTGGTCTTGCCGTTTAGTGAGTAAAGATATGCTTTCTTGCTAGCAGTTTCCAAAGTTCCGCCATAGTTGGTTATTTTACCATGGAGAACAACATCATTACCTACTGCAATCTGCGTGTTACCTTCAACCCAAGACTGGTTATCGAAGTAATATACACTATAGGCAGTAAACTCTGTGCCACCCGTCTTTCCGTCTTCAGAAATATTGAATGTTGCGGTACCATATTGGGCACTGTACTCAAACTTGATAGAACAAATCTTACCCTTGATATAGTAGTCCTCAGTACTAACTTCTTTATCGCCGAGTTTACTAGCAATTTCTACGATAGCTGCTACATTATAGGGGTCGGCTTGAGTTCCTGAACCTGCAGCATCTCCAGAAGGAGTGTCGCCACCGCTACCAGCTTTAACGAGGCTAACGAGATAGTTGCCCTTGGCAATCTCAGGAGTCACCTTGCTATCCTTCACATATTTGTAAAGCTTACCAAATACGATGACCTCGTCACCTGCTCCAAGAGCATCAATGCCGCTGAACTTTGCTCCATCCAGTCCGTCACCGCTGTAAACGGTAATAGCGTTGGTTTCTGTTCCATCCTCAGAGATGAGGTAGTTAAGATTGCCAAATTTCTCGAAGTTTGCCTGAGAGGTGGTAACCTTTACAACCTTACCCTTTACGTATGCATTCAACTCACTCTCTTTACCATCTTCAAGAGCATTGATCTTCTCTAATGCTTGGGCAATAGAAAGAGGTGCGTCTTTAGTTCCAATGGTCTCGCCTGTGTCTCCGCCACCAGAACCGCCACCGCCAGCTTTCACGCCGTTCAGCTCAACGATGATGCTACCCTGGTCGTATTCGGGAGTAGTGCCTTTGAAGTTCTTAATGTTACCTTTGATAATGACGGCGTCACCAGCCTTAATGATTGTAGCGCCAGCCTCATTAAACTTCTGTCCACCAAGACCTACACCGCGATAAACTTCGTACTTGCCGCTCTTACCTTCTGCATCGTCGCTAATCCAATAGGTAGAATTACCATAGGTACCTGTGATATCTATTTCGTCAATCTGACAGATGTAACCCTTCGTGTAGACATCATTCTTGACTTCACCATCGGCCATTGCTTTGGTGACTTCAGTAACTTTCGCTACATTGTAGGGATCTGCTTCAGTACCGGAACCAGTTGGTTCGATGACTATTTCTTCTTTGTTGGGGTTGATGGGCTGTCCGAATGGTTCGGGCACATCCTCACAACTGGTGAATGTGAAAGCCGCTATGGCCATCGCAATCAGATAATTGAACTTTTTCATATTGTTTTTCGTTTTTTGTTTATTCGTAATAAGTATTAGAAATAGATTACTGAGCATAGGTGATAACGATGTTCTTCATACGCAGTTGGACACCACCTTTTGCTTCACTATGTTCATTAACAACTGTCAAAGTGTTTCCACTGAGACTCGCTGTTAACGTTTCATTGCCTACGCAAGGAGTGTCACCATTAGCGGTACATGTGACAACAATCTTAGCAATGGGCTTTGTTCCTGTCAGCGTAAGGACATTCTTTGCGTACATGCGAGCCTCGTCAAAATCGCCAGTCTTCCAATATTTCGGTGTTGTAGTACCATCTCCTTTTGTCAATGCGACTGTAACACCGTTTGTTGTTCCTGAGGGTTCTTCCTGCTGATGTGCCCATCCCAATGCCGTAAAGTCGACAGTAGCTGTTGCGGATGATGCTGTAGCAGAAGGATTGGTTAGAGTCAGTGTTAATCCGTCAATGCTACGTGTAAAGACTCCACTTGTATCGCCACTTCCACTATTGTCACCGTTTCCATTGTCACCGTTTCCATTGTCACCGCTTCCATTGTCACCACCACCATTTACGCTGGTGCCCTTGGTGTCTTTACCGTTAACTGACACGATGATAGACTTGCCTTGTCCCTCTGTTTCGGGCTTAGAACCATTGTAGTTCACCACTTTACCACAGATGACGACTTCGTCGCCTTTGCTAACCTTGTAGCCGCTGGGCAATTTCTTGCCATCAGAACCTGCCATCTGGTAAGCAGTGAAGCGTACACCGCCATCCTTGCTGTCTGCCAGTTCAAATGTAATGTTACCATACTGGGCACTTGCTTCTGCGTCGGCAACAACATATCCCTTGATATAATACTTCTCAGAAGAAGTAGTGGTTCCAACCTCCTGGCACTTTGCAATAGCTGCTGCAATGTTGAAAGGCTTAGCTGCGCTACCATCACCTTCCGGTTCGGTAGGTGTCCAAGTAGATTCATAGTCCAATCCATCGTATGGCTGGATGTCCTTCAGTGAGCGTGGCATAATCTGTACGTCGTTGGCGAAGCGTGACAGTACACCAGTGATGTTGACCTTTGTTACGGGCATCACCATGTTGGCAAACTCAGCATAGGTGCTGGTGCGAACATATACTGTGGTGCTCTGGTTTGCAACCTCGCGGTTAGCACAACCGCCAGAGAGCTTCACACTACCGTCGCTGGGTGCGAAGACCTTCTCGCCGTCAGCATCCTTCATCACGACACCGACCAAGGTAACCACCTTACCGAAGTCACGGTCAAGGTCGAGCATACCCATGTCGTTGGTCTTGATGGGATTGGTAGAGAGACTCTTAATCGAAGAAATCAGTTTGTAGTGCTCCTGCCAGGTGTAGCGGTCCATACGACCTACCTGTGTGCTACCATCATCCTTGGTGTAGAGTGTTCCAATCTGTGGCTGTTGTCCGTAACCACCGATATAGAGACCTTCAAGCTCAATCAGCATGCACTGGCCAACAGGAGCCTCGCTAAAGAGACCGCCCTTGTTGATGCTGATGCTGATACCGCCAGTCTTATCGGCTACATAGAGTGTCTTGTAGATATTGCTACCCTCATCGTTACCAGTAACGATAACCTTTATCTGAGTGGCTTTTGTAACCTGTTTCAGTGTTCCTCCGGTGATTTCAGTTTTGAAAGCATCCTTCAGTTCTGCGACAGTTACGACATTGCTCTCCTTCAGATACTTATTACCAAAGCTCTCCAGACCATCCTTGACGGAAGGTTCGTCCCACGTGTGGCACGATGCTGCGAAGATGGCTGTCAGTGCTAATAGGAAAATATTTCTTGTCTTCATAATGCTTCAGTGTTTTAGAATCTGTAACCAATGTTCAGCATACCGTTGATACCATAAGCATAGTACTTCTTCGGGCTCTTGTCGAAGCGGTACAGACGGCTGGTGTTAACGCCACCATCATCAGAGTTGATAGAGTAGTTGCTTCGGCTTTGCTCGTAACCACCAGTACACATCTTGGTGTTGTTCAGGATGTTGGTGAGCTGGAGGTTGATGGACAGGTTACCCTTCTTCAGACGGTAGCTGCGGCCGATGCTCAGGTCGAGCATGAAACCACCCTTGCCCTTAGCCTGGTCGAGAGAGCTCTGGATAACGTTGCCGTTATCGTCGATGGTGCGCTCCTCGGCAATACCACGTGCAATGGCAGCCTTGTTACGGTTCTTGATAGAACTCTCGTAGCGATAAACGGGAGAGTAGGAGAGGTAGATGCGGTCGTAGTAGTTACCGCTCAGGTCGATGAACCAGCCACCACCATTGTAGCTCAGTGTCAGGCCATAGACTGACAGCGGGGTACCGCTCTCGCGCATGTTCTTATTTAATACAGTCTCTTCAGCGTAGAAACTCTCTTCGCCATTGTCGCCAGCGATGGGTTTAGAAGAACTCATGTAGCGGACTTTGGCATTGTTGATGTTCTTAGCCTCGCTGATGGCAGCCAGACCGCGGATGCTCCAGTTGGAGTTCAGAGAGACCTTCAAGCCTAACTCTACGCCGTAGTACTCTTTCTTAATACCGGTCATTGACACGTACGAGAATGAGTTGATGTCGTCGTCAAAGAAGTTCTGCCATTCGGTGACGTCGCTCAGATGACTGTAGTAGGCGTTCACGTTGGCCTTAATCCAGCTGCTAGCGAACTGGTAGCCGAATTCACTGCTGAAGATCTTCTCGTTCTTCATGTTGGCACAGAACTCGTTGGTCATCTCAGGCGATACGAATACGGTGTTGGCTGTAGGAGCCTTCAGCTCGTAGCCTGCACCGATGCTTACCACATGACCGCTACCGAGGTTGTAGGTGATGCCACCCTTGGCACCACCGTCAAGGAAGCGAGCAGTCTTGCTCTTTCCGAACGAGCTAAGTCCCATGTACTCGGCAACACCATTGAGCATCTTACCTTCGCGCTGAATGGTTACACCAGCTACGCGACCTGCAAGGAATGCAGCAAAAGACTTTTTCTGATACTTCAATGCTGCCCAAGCCTGAGCCTTGTTGACGTATAGATTGTAGTCGTAGTTGATCTTGTCACCTTCGCCGACAAGCTTGTTAGGATTGTTCAGGTCGTACTGGACACGATCGTCGTCAGGACTGTAGGTACCCAGTGCATAGGTGTTGATGTCGTGATACGTGTTTGCACCCAGCAAGTCGTCCATGGTCTTGTAGTGGAAACCTCTGTTGGTGCCCAGGCTGAAACCGATATTCAGGCTGGTTGTCTTGCTCAGCATGGTTTTCAGCGTTGATGCCAGTGTCACATTCAGCGTGTTGATGTGCTTGGCCTGAACAAAGTATCTGGCATCGTCGTCCTTGGCATTACCCTGACGGTTGGCGTAGTACAGACCGTCCCAGTTAATCTGCTGGGCGTCCTCACCACTCATCCAATAGGTACGTGCGCGATAGTAACTGCTCCATCCGTCCTCTGTGTTGGCTGCATCATTATACCATACGTCGTAGTAGCTTGACGGCATGAGCTTCCAGTAGTCTGGAGCGGGGTTCTCACCACCATTATAACCCAGACTGGTACCCTTATACATGGAGTAGCGGCCGGTCAGTGCAGTCTGCAACTTCATGTGGTCGTTGATGGTCCAGTCCCAGTTGATGAGTGCGGTGGGCGCATAGTCCTTGACAACGCGTGAACTGCGAACCTCGCCGTTCTGGTAACCCCAATAGGGGTTGTAGAAGTTGCTGTTAGCCATCCAGTAAGCCTCGTCAGTAGAGGCACCTTGTGAGGCGCGCTCTGTGGGGTTACCCCATGTGATGAAAGCTACGGAGTGGTGGTCGTTGAACTTCTTCTCAGCACCGAAGAAGTAAGACAGCGAGTTGTAGAAGGTTCCCTTAGCGTAGCCGCGCTGAGCCCAACGATAAGTCAGACCGGCAGAGATGGCCCAACCATCGGGACGCAGACCTGTGTTGTAGGTGTACATGCCACGAAGGGTGTAGCTACGGTTAGAACCTGCCAACGATGCATACTGTCCGGTAGCCATGCGGCTGGGACGGAAGTCGTAGTTGTTGGAGCCCGCCATGGCCGGCATGGAGAAGTTGTTGAACTCGAAGGGCAGTGAGGCCTCACGACCACTGTTGGTCTGACGGTTCAGACCACCAATCAACGCAAAGCGGAACTGTCCTGACTCGAAGTCGTTCATGGGAGCACCGTTAATGTAAATCTCATTGTACTTTTGGTTAAAAGCACGGTAACGGAAGCGTCCAGCGCTGAACTGGAATCCTGCCGAATTGGCGAAGATGTTCTGATTCGAAGAGATAATCGAAACATTCTGCGACATGTCGTCGTCTTCGCCCAATTGCGCTTCCGTGAAAGTGAAGGCTTGCTCGTCAACGGTAGCCTGCTCTGCCATCTCCGCAACCGAAGTGTTTACGGATTCCTGAGCGAATGCTGTCGCAGCGATGCATAGAGCCAACACGGCTAAATGAAGCTTTTTTTGCATAAGATTGTTATTTAATAAATGTGTTTTTAAATATTGCGGTTCAAAGATTCTGCTGCAAAGATAACAAATTAAATGCAAAAAAAAGTATTTTTTCGTGTTTTTTTTTGAAGAAAATGAGAGTTTTTCAAAAATAATGCGTATCTTCGCAGCAATAAATCTAAACAATTATGAAAAAACTACTCTCCTTAGTGGTCGTTTTGTTCCTGGTGGGAACACTAAACGCACTGGCTCAAGACAAGAAATACTCTGTCTATGCCATCGGTTTCTACAACCTTGAAAACCTGTTTGATACCCTTCACGATGAAGGTCACAATGACTATGAATACTTGCCTGACGGCAGAAACAAGTGGACGGGTATGAAGTATCGTAACAAACTGAAGAACATGGCCCGTGTGCTTGCCGAGATGGGTACCGACGTGTTGCCTACCGTAGGTGCTGCTGCCATCGGTGTCTCTGAGGTAGAGAATGACGGTTGTCTGGCCGACCTCTGCGAGCAGGAGCCTTTGAAGAAGCGCAACTTCCAGCATCTGCTGATTGAAGGTCCTGACCATCGTGGTGTTGACTGCGGTCTGTTATACAATCCCGCCTTGTTCTCCGTTCGCAATGTGAAGCTCGTACCTTATATATATGATAAGCCTGAGGATGCCCGTCGAGCTACTCGTGGCTTCTTCGTAGTCAGTGGTACACTGGCTGATGAGCATGTTACCATCATCGTCAACCACCTGCCCTCACGTGGTGCTACCAGCTACTATCGTGAACTCGGTGGTAAGCAGATTCGTGCCGTGAAGGACTCGCTTCTGAAGGACGACCCCAATGTAAAGCTCTTCATCATGGGTGATATGAACGACGACCCCGCAGATCCTTCTATGTCGAAGGCTCTGGGCGCCCAGCGCGAACTGGAAGATGTAAAGCCTGGCGGTCTGTTCAATCCCTTCTGGAATATCCACGCAAGTGGTACCGGTACGCTGATGTATGACGGCAAGTGGAACCTCTTCGACCAGATTATCCTCTCACACTCGCTGCTGAACCAGAAGGGCGTGAAGGACTATTCGACGCTGAAGTATTGGAAGGCTCAGATCTTCCGTCGCGACTACCTGTTCCAGCAGGAAGGCCGCTACAAGGGCAATACCCTTCGTACCCATGCTGGTGGCGTATGGCTCAATGGCTTTAGTGACCACCTGCCCACACTGGTATATGTCGTAAAAGAACAGAAACAATAATGTACATTATCGGAATTGCAGGCGGTACAGGCTCTGGTAAGACCACCGTCGTAAAGAGAATTGCCAGCGTGCTGCCGCCCCATTGTGCAGCAGTAATCCCCTTGGACTCGTATTATAACGATACGACGGGACTGACTGACGAGGAGCGTAAGGCTATTAACTTCGACCACCCAGACGCTTTCGACTGGAAGTTGCTCACCGAGCATATCAAGATGCTCAAGAACGGTCAGGCCGTTGAACAGCCCACCTACTCATATATCATCTCCAACCGTCTGCCGGAGACCGTACATGTAGAACCTAAGCCCGTCATCATTCTGGAGGGTATCATGACGCTACACTATAAGAAGTTGCGCGACATGATGGACCTGAAGATTTTCGTGGATACGGACAACGACGTGCGCCTCATTCGTAACATCCGTCGCGATGTGGTAGAGCGTGGACGTACCGTCGATATGGTGTTGGACCGCTATGAGAAGGTGCTCAAGCCCATGCACGAACAGTTTATCGAACCCACGAAGAAGTTTGCCGACCTTATCATTCCCTGGGGAGGCGACAACAAGACGGGTATCCATATTCTCAAAACGTATATTGAGGGCATTGTTACCAATGTTAAATGAAGAAAGAAGAACAGAAGAGAGTGGCGCAACCACTCTCTTCTTAGTACGTCACGGTGAGACCGTTGATAATGTCCGCCAGATCATGCAGGGACAGACGCAGGGCTGTCTCAACGAGCGGGGTAGGGAACAGGCAGCACAGGTGGCCCGGCGACTGGCCGATGAACCCATTGATGCGATTGTTGCCAGCGACTTACGCCGTGCCATCCAGACCGCTGAAATCATTGCCGCGCCTCACGGTTTGCCCGTGAGGACCACGACGCTACTCCGTGAGCGCGATTGGGGCAGCTTTACAGGTCGTTTCATTCCCGACCTGAAAGGCGAGGTATGGCCCGATGACATCGAGAGCGAGCAAGCCCTGCTGCAGCGTGCCGCTGATTTCCTGCAACAGATAACGACCACCTACCCGGGGAAACGGGTGGTGGCCGTAGGTCATGGCATTATGAACAAAGCCCTGTTGGCTGTCTATGCCGGTTGTACCATGCGTGAGGTACAGCGTATGATGAATGCTGAGGTGCGTATCTTAACGACGACTGCCGAAAGAGCCGCCGCTTCGGCTACCGCCGCCATGACTGCCACTGCTGCGGCTGCCTCCGCTATGACTGCTTCCGAAACTGCCGCCGCTGCGGCTGCCACCTCCAAAGCTTCCTCGGGCGCTGCTGTTGCTGCTACTACTACGGCTTCCGCTGAATGAGCTGCTGTTACGGCTGCTACCCAGTGAACTGCTGCTGTGGCTTCCGCTGAATGAACCGCTGTTACGGCTGCTCCCCAGTGAACTGCTGCTGTGGCTTCCGCTGAATGAGCCGCTATGGTGACTTCCAGTGTTGTTGACCGTTGTGCGGGTCGAACTGGTGCGTGAACCGCCGAAGTTTCCCAAACGACGATCACTGCTGCCGTGGTTGCCCATTGAACCTCCGTGAGGTCTGCTTGTACCTCCGTGATTACCTATCGTTCCTCCGTGAGGTCTGCTTGTACCTCCGTGATGTGCTACCGCTCCACCATGATGGCGATGGAAGTCACCGCGGTTCCAGCGGTCGTGCATGCCGAAGTGGGCGCGTCCTGCTGCCGGACGGAAGTGGTGACGGTGGTTATAGTAGTACCCGTGAGTGCCGTGCAGGTGCCAGGCGTGTGCACCACGATAAGTAGCATAGAACACAGGACGTCCGAAGAAGAAGTAGTCACGGTGCGGATAGCGGGCATAGATGCCGAAGTGCCAGTAGCCTGCGCTCCAGTACAGTGGGCGGTAGAAGTAGCTGGCGGCTATGTATGCCTGCCACTGAGCGTCGAGCAGAATGTAGCTCAGGTCGCGATTGCGGCGCTCCCAGTAGTCACCATAGACATCGTCATAGCTCGTCACACCCATCAGGTAGTCGAGGTTGATCTCGTAGGCGGCCTCATACTGCTCGTCGGTAAGGTTCAGCTCGTAAGCCATCTTATCGGTCAGGAACAGGGCCTCGTTGCGAGCCTGTTCGTAACTCATTGCCTTGCCCGATGCTGCTATCGTCAGCATTGCTAAAAGGGCTATCATCATCTTTTTCATAATCGCAGTTGTTTAATGTTCTCGCTGCAAAGGTAGGAAGAAAACGGTGATGATGCAAAGGATAATCCCTAAACCGTGAGGGGGAATTCCCTAAACGTTAGTTACAGAATATATACGGCAGATGAACGTGCGACGGACCTACGGTGGGCTTTCGAGGATGACAGCATCAAGGCCGTTGTGTGCTCACGTGGTGGCTATATAGTTTCTGACCCTGGAGATTGTAGCGCTGGCCATCCTTGATGATTACGACACGACCATTGCTGAGGCACTTGCGAATACCTTTCTCTGCAGGGAAATCACCGGCCACCGAAATGATGCCAGTGGCGTCGCCTGGACGCTCGTAGGGACCGAGGTCGCGGGCAGTTCCCGTGATGTTACGTTTCAAGAAGGGGAAGTCTTCAACAAGCTGTTTCCATACCTTGCCGACATTGCTGGCAGCATCGTCCTCGAAAGAGGCATTGCCCATGTCAATCAGCTTACTGTCTGTTGCCAGACGGGCAAACTTACGGGGTAGACCGCCATAGATATCACGTGGCAGCATGGCATCGTCCTCGTCGAGCGAGAGATAGTCGTCAGCGCCCACACCTGTCGTGAGATGATTGCTCCAGCCATTCTTCTGCATGGCTGCCGTAATACCGTTGTAGTCATCATAGCCCACGTCAATCTCCTGCTTGCCCAGGCATACATTATTATAATACTTGGTGTTGGCATCAGAGCCGCCACTTTCGAACATATAGTCGTAGCTGTTATCGAAAGCCAGACAACCTACCAGCACATGACCGCCCTTATGGTTGTTACAGTCGAAGCCTTTCACGGAGCTACCCTGATTATGACTGAAGGCGATGCAGTTAAAGACATAATGAATGCCCTTGGAGGAACCTCCGGTGCCGTTGCCACCCAGTTTGATGCCATTGCCATTGCCTGAGAACGACATAGAGCCGCTCTTGGTGATGTAGTCCTTCACCCACAGGTGGTCGGAGGCGATACCGGCACTCCATGCCCAGCACTCTGCCAACACGACATCGTAATCCGTCTCGAAGAGGTCCCACGAGTCATCACTGTTATGCCAGGCACGACAGCGGATGAAGCGGTTGCCGATGCCATTGTGCATCTTGCAGGCAAAGCCATCGGCATCACTGCCGTAGTTGGCATCGTAGTCGCAGTTGTGGTGAGAGTCACAATCGATGATGTCGTTATAGGCGCAGTAGCTGCCATCGTTCTCACTGACACCGGGGAAGGTGTCGCTGAAGTTATGACCAAAGCCCAACTGGATGCCGGTATCGAGGTTATAGGAGAACTCGCAACGCTCAATACGGTTGTGTGAGCCTTCCAGCTTGATGCCGTTGTCAGCCGCATGGGTGATGTGCAGGCCAAAGAGCCACCAGTAGTTACCCGTCATCGTGATGCCTCGGTCACCAACCATCTGGTCGTACAACTGATTGGCGAAGTCGAAGACAGGCTTCTCACCATCATAGCAACGAATGATGATGGGTTGTTCTGCCGTGCCACTTTTCTTGATGCGGACAGTATATTTGCCGTCGCTTTGCTTCTTGGGATAGTACGTGCCGCCACGACAGATGATATGGGTGCCGGGAGTTGCGGCATTGATGGCTTGCTGCAGGTCGTTCCAAGGACGTTCTATTGTGCCGTCGCCATTGGGGTCGCCATCGGGGGCAATATAGATTTCCTTCGTGGCTGTGGGGAAAGGCTTGGTGGGAACCCAAGCGCCCTCGGTGATATAGGTCGGGTCATCAACAGTAGGTTCGACAGTGGCTGACTTAATCATGACCTTGGTGACATAAGTATTGCTGGAACTGCCCACGAAACGGAAACGAACGTTCGTCGTACCGTCAAGATTCGTCTTAGCGCTATAGCTCTTGGCTCCCGAGCCGCCAGAAGATATCTGGTCAAGCTGCTGCCATGTGCCACCGTCTATAGAGTAGCTGATAGTCAGTTTGTTGTTGCCGCCAGAGCCCCAGTCCACCGCAATCTTGCCAGGGTCGTCAATGGCAGGAGTGATGAGATAGGAAGAAGTGCCGCTGGTGAAGGTAAACTGCTTCACGCCATTGTTCTCCTTGAGTTCCATCTTCAATGCCTTCCACTCACCAGAAGGTAGCGTCACCGACTGTTCATTGCTGGCACCATACTTGGCCTTGGCCAGTGAGCCGAAGTCTTCTGTGATGTCTGCCGCCTGGGCCACGAAGGCACAGAGCAGCAGCGTGATACACGATATCAACTTTTTCATTATTTGAATGCGATAAGATTAGTTAAGTTTTCTTCCCACAAAAGTACATTTACGGGCGACTCTTTTCAGAATCACCGTGCAAAGATACAAACTTTTTAGGAAAGTAGGTGCAATTTTTTCTTATAAAATTGCTGCGAATGTGCGGAAAGTTTTGGAAAAGGCGGGTCGGTTCCGAATTTTCTATTTATAGTACCCTAACCTGATATAATGGCGGGGCTGAGCGAAGGGAGATGAATTCTGCCAATGTAAAGTGATTACTGAGTCTTGTGTTTTCCATTGATTTTTCGTGTGATGAGTTTAACATAGTAGTCGAGGCCGAAGATGCTGGCGACGAGGAGGAAAGCCTGGGCGACATAGACCAGCAGGCCGTTGGAGACATCGTCAATCATGATGACCTGATAAGCAACCAATGCAATGCTGCTCACGATGAGCAGCACCGCACAGGCATACTGAGAGAGTTTAAATCGCGTGTTTTCCATGGCATTAGATTCGGTTTACATCAAGGTTTGTGCTCCGGCACCGCCAAGCAGTCCTGCGCAGATGGCGGCAATGATTTCCAGAATGATTTTTACTGTCTTGTTCATAGCGTTGTGTGTGTTTAACATGTTAATAATAAGGTTATTTGTGACCTCCATCACAATTGCAAAGATACAAAAAATAATCGAGATATGCAACATTTTCGGGCTTAATTTTTGGACGTATCGGGGAAATGTTGTAATTTTGCTGAATCATGAAGCGCGAGGTCTATGAAAGCCAGAAAGCATTTGCCGGTGAGAAAATACCGTCAATGCTGAGACGCTGTGTGGGACACGACTACACAGAGCGCATGATGTATATGGTGACGATGGTGGTCGAAGGGCGCCTTCCGCTGTTTGGTACAGTAGTTGGTCGTAGCGATGCCCCTGCAGATAGCGAGCTGGCTCCGAGGATTGAATTGAGCGAGCTGGGGTGGCGGGTGTCAGAAGAAATATTATCTACGCCAGCCCATCATCCTGAAATTTCAGTTGTTGCCCTCCAGATGATGCCCGACCACTTGCATGCCATTCTCTTTGTCAAGGAGAAGATGGAAGAACCGTTGGGTATGGCTCTGCGTGGTTTCAAGCAAAAGTGCAATCAGCATTACCGGGAGCTGGTTCTCGGCGTTTCGTCTGTTGCGTTGGCAAAGCAACAAACAGGACAGGCGCAACAAACAGGACAACCAACGCAGAAGAAAGACCGCTCGCGGCGTCTCACCGATGAGCAGATAACTGAGCAGCAGGAACGGTGGCTTCAGCAGGCCCGCAGTGGTGCCGTTTTGGTGTCACCCTGCATCTCTAAGGGGGAGAAACAAGTGATGCGAGCGGCCTTTGAGCAAGGCCTTCCTATTATCGTTCTGCAAGAGAATGGTTTTACTGACCTTGCCAAGCCTGGTGGTAAGCGTATGGAAGCCTGTGCTCGCGGCCAGCTGTTGCTGCTTGCTCTATGGGAACATCACAACGAGCACTTCACCTTCGTGGAGACGCTGCCCTGGACATCAAAGCGCAACCCGCGCCTGTTCAACGGCAAGTTCATCTCTGTGACCCGCCGCCCTGACGGCAGCCTCCGTCTGAACTTCAAGCCTATAAAAATAGGTGACGACTTCAGCCTCGATCGCTTTGCCCTCGGAGTGTATAACGAAATATGTATGGCACTGGAGTGCCTGGTAGAAGAGTAAAAGTTAACGACCGTCGTCTATTCCAATTCCAATTATTCCAATTAAAAATAAGTACCCCACTCCCTTATAAATACTATATAACTAATTAATATATATATTGTTATATAGGATATTAAGAAGAAGGAGGGTATCAAAAAATAAACTGGAATAACTGGAATTGGAATGAAAGGACAAGTATATTTCCTCCTAAAAGGCAGATTTTTAGTGAGATAAGGTATCAGTAGGACTTTCGCTCCTAAGACGCTAAAGCTCGAAAACAGGACAGAAAGCCTCAAAAACCCCCTCTATTAGGCCTCAAAAGACGTACAAAAACCACAAATCTCTATGATTTCCCCTGTGTTTGGCGCATATTTCTGCGGCACAGAAATTCAGAATAATGGCCTTACATATAAGGAAATATGTGGCAAGATGGCCAATTTGGTGGCCGAAAGTGGGGAAAATAAGGGAAAACTGTCCTATGAAGAACCCCTCTTACACGCGCATAAGGGGGAGAAAATACACCACGTTAAGATTCGAAACACATGCTGGTGCGATGGCCATCTCATGCTGGTGAGTTGGGGAACACATGCTGCTGCGTTTTGAAGTCTGGCATAATATGAAACTGGCGCATCGGGTAAATGCGCCAGTCTCTTCACTATGTGTTATTTAAGTATTTTCTTTCCGTTGACGATATAAATACCTTTCTTTAATGAAGAATTTAAATCCATATTGACACGGCGTCCGCTGAGGTCATAGACAGCTCCGTCATTTGTCATTTGTAATTCCTCATTATCAATTTCGTTGAGTCCTGTCGGATCTTCGCGGGAATAGTCGTCGTTGTTGGTGAGATACATATCATCGACTACGAGGGTGGCGTTGTTGCACCAGAAGGAAACGATACGCACGTTCTTCGTGTCGAGCGGCTCTCCTGTTCTGTCGCCGCTGGTATATGTGGCCGTTCTCAAATCCATTACAATCTGCTTCTTGCCACCGAAGTCGGGCGAGGCACAGCAATCGCCCCAGATGCTGCCGCTGGTGAACACGTTGATGTGAGCGCCGTTGTTAGACCTCTTCAGTTTCAGAACCAGATATTTGTAGTTCGACATATCGGCACCATTGGGGTATTCCCAACCCATCTGGCCGTACTGACCGAACCTGAAGATGCGGGTCTTTTCTGTGTAGGTGCCTTCGGAGAAGAGCGAGGTATTGATGTATTCTGCCGCGAAGGGGAAGAAAGTGGAGCGCACGTTAAAGGTTGCACGGAACTCTTTGCCCAGCGGGGCGGTATAGAAAAC
>JAEEGG010003814.1_pt1 | contig 37256 bp, 32 predicted proteins | sample 9134161 | NCBI WGS metagenome assembly JAEEGG01 (sample SAMN16246543, study PRJNA631951) | gut metagenome | biome: gut microbiome; feature: rumen; material: CR-attached | host: Bos | place: Iran: Karaj | collected 2018-10
TCAAGCTCGGTAAGTGGATTGCTCGCCACGTGATGCAGATGTACGGCATGGACGATGGCCGCTTCGAAAAGGACTTCTACAAGATCGATATGTCCTCGAAGAACCCGCGTTGGCCCCCTCAGTTCTTCTAATCGTAAATAAATCTATACAATTATGACGTAAACCCCTAAATGAGTCCTCATTTGGGGGCTTATTTTTGCGCAATCGCACACTTGTCAAAAAAAAATGAAAAAAACAGTCCACATTTACGATTTTTAAGTTATTTTCTCGTCATACTTTTATTTAACAAAGGAGTAACAATGTTCTCTAAAAAGATTCTTTTCCCTATGGCTGCTGTTGCAATGGCTTCTTTCGTTGCTTGCGGCGATGATAGTTCCTCTAGCCCGGCTTCTAAGGAAGTTCCGGCAACCGTCAAGACCTACTTCGACACTGCGGATATCGCTTGCTCTGAAACAGAAAACAAGTGCGCCAAGATTTTTGTCGAGCAGGATTTGCAGGACACGGTCCAGTGCAACGGCTCTTCTTGGGAAATGATGATTCTGGCAAAGCCGGTGTCCGGCTGCGAAAATGCAGCTCCGGCTGCTGACGAACCTGCCGCTGGCGAAGAACCCGCTGCCGGTGAAGAACCTGCCGCTGGCGAAGAACCGGCTGCTGGTGAAGAACCCGCCGCTGGCGAAGAACCGGCTGCTGGCGAAGAACCGGCTGCTGGCGAAGGCCCTGCTGCTGGTGAAGAACCGGCTGCCGGCGAAGAACCTGCCGGTCCGGGCGCTGGTGAAGAACCTGCCGGTCCGGGTGCTGGTGAAGAACCTGCCGGTCCGGGTGCTGGTGAAGAACCTGCTGGTCCGGGTGCTGGCGAAGAACCTGCCGGTCCGGGTGCCGGTGAACAGCCCGCTATTGACGGTCCGTCTTGCTACATGGCTAGCGATATCCCGGGTATGGCCAGCTGCCTTCCGATTACTCAAGAAGAATGTGCAACATTCTCGGGTGAATGGGTTGAAACTTGCCCGGTGAACAACTAAAAGCCCCCTTCGCTCAGTAAATAGATATAATTGAGCATCGAAAAGGTTCCCCGCTTCGGGGAGCCTTTTTTGTAGAAAACGACCCTCCACAAGGAGGGTCGTTTAGTGTTCGAGGGAGTACTAATAAGACCGCTCGGCTCTATCTACATCGCTTGCAGCAAGAGTATCGCGAGCACCTGGCCGCTTAAAATGCGGAGCAGCATGGTAAGCGGGTAAACCGAGGCGTAGCCGATATTCACCGCTTCGCTGTTGGCCTGGCCATTGGCGAAGGCAAGGGCCGGAGGGTCGGTGGTGGCGCCTGCAAGTACACCGCAGAGCGACAGGTAATTCACCTTGAAGACCAAGTGTCCGACTACCGCTACGATAGCGATGGGAATAAAGGTGATAAGCGCAGCCAAGGCCATATAATGGAGGCCATCTCCGTTCAAGAGCACATCGAAGAACTTGATGCCGGCATTCAGACCGACGCAGCTCAAAAAGAGCGTCAGGCCGAATTCACGGAGCATCAGGTTTGCGCTATTCGCCATAAAGAAGTTCAGCGGGCCAATCTTACGCTTTCGGCTAAGCACAATAGCGACAATCAGGGGGCCGCCGGCGAGACCCAGCTTGAGCGGGGTCGGCATCCCTGGGATAGCAAGAGGAATGCTGCCCACAATGACTCCCAGGAAGATGCCCAGGAACGCGGGCAATATTTCTGGATGATCCAGTGCTGTTAAAGAATTGCCCAGTTCCTTCGCCGCGGCCTCGATACCTTCGGCCGTACCGACAACTCTCAATTTATCGGCGAACTTGATGCGTAAATCAAGACGGCCCGTAAACTTGAATCCGCTGCGAACCACTCGGCTGATATTTACGCCATAGCGTTCCGCAAGGGCCAAAGAACCAATCGTGCGACCGAGAATTTTCTTGTTGGTCACCAGAATCGTCTTCACGATAATCTTTTTATCCGCATCGCCCGTTTCTTGCGTGATGGGCTTTTCAAGCCTGCGGCCAATAATCTTTTCCATGGCACAAACGGCTTCGGGCATCCCCACGATATGCACCTTGTCGCCTTGTTCAATCACGGTCTTTCCGTTAGGAGTAAAGATATTCTCCCCTCGCATCAGGCGGGTAATCACCACCCCGCTCGCAATCAGGTCGGGAATATCCTTCAACAAGATTCCGTACAGGTTCTGGTTTTCCACCGTCAAGCTGCAAGATTCAATTTCCTTGCTATGGGCGGCGATTTCTGCAGCATAGCTTTCGGCAGCCTTGTTCGGGTCTTGCCTAAAGATGATTCGTGTCAGGATCATCACCAGGATAATTCCAATGACGCCGAACGGATATGCAACAGCGTACCCGATACCCGTCAGGGAGGTGTCCACCCCGGCCGCGGCAAAGGCTGAGTTAGCGGCTCCAAGGGAGGGCGTATTCGTGACAGCGCCACAGAGCATCCCAATGAGCACGGGTACGTTGTTATGCATATCTGTAAAGAAGTACAGGCTCAGCGTTACGATAACGCCGAGCAACACCACACATGTCGAAAGAATATTGAGCACAAGTCCGTGACGGCGAATAGAATCGATGAATCCCGGCCCCACCTGCATACCGATCGTATACACAAATAGAATCAGGCCGAATTCCTGGATAAAATGGAGCACGTTAGATTCCACACGGATGCCAAAGTGACCAAGAGCTATACCCACGAATAGCGCTCCGGCACTCCCCAGGCCAATTCCTTTGACCTTTATCTTTCCGATCATAAGACCGAGCGCCGCCGTAATGGCAATCGCAAGGACTTGTTGGCCCACCGAGGACTTCGTAAATAGATCTATTAGCCAAGTCATTTTATCCCTCCGTCTTTAAATTTACTCTTTTACGCAGCGGACAGAGGCAAAAATATTCTTGTTAAAGTGCTCGTAAGTAATGGTGGAATCGGTAGCTCGCACCAAATAGGCTCTGGAACCATCGTAGCTCTCGCTGGTCCAGAAACTGGCGCTGGCATCCAAGTCGGCAAACTTTCCGTCATAGTAGCGGAAACCGGCAAACTGCATGTGGAACGCGGAGCTTTCTTTGAGCGCTGCAGGAGAAGCGCCGCCAAAGGCGTTTTTAAAATCCTGTCGAGTCGGAAGCGTCCAACCCTTAGGGCAGAGTCCTGTTGTTGCCGCATTCCAGGTGTAGAGACGCCCCATGAATTCGCAGTTCATGTGATTGTTGGCGTAGCACACGCTGGAATCGGGAATATACACGGCCATGTTTTCGGCCATCCAAACTTTTCCGCCGAGATTAGAAGTCTTGTAAGTCTTTTCGGAGCAAGAAAGCGTATTTGCAGAGGCGTCGTAGTCGCAAGTATTGGCCTGATCGCAAGCAGCCAAGGTGAAGAGGGTAATCGCAGCAATTGCAATAGTCTTGAAAAACGGTTTCATATACACTCCTTTCGTTTTCGAGGGCAAAATTAGAACTCTCGATTCATATTGTCTAATAGATTATTTATATTTAAACCATCAATTATTTTGATGAATAATTTTAGATAAGAAAATTGTATGGAACTTACACACTTAAAGTATTTTCTGGAAGTCGCACGTACCGAACACGTGACCCAAAGCGCCAAGACCCTATGTATTGTGCAGCCAGCGCTCACACACGCACTTCACAAACTCGAAGACGAACTGGGCGTAAAGCTCTTTAAAAATCAAGGAAGAAATATCAAGCTCACCGAAGTCGGGGAATATTTTTATAAGAAAGTCAAGCCCCTTTACGAAGACATCGAAGCACTCCCGGCACAGCTCCGCGCCATGGAAAACGAACAGTCGGCAACCGTAAACTTAAACGTGCTGGCAGCATCGACCTTCGTGACCAATGCCGTTATTCTATATAAGCAGAACGACCCCGACCTCCGATTCAATCTCGTCCAAAACGAAGAAACTACCCTTTACGACATCTGCGTCCGCACCTACGCGAACTACAAGGCCTCCGCACAAAAATACAGCCCCGACGACGAAGAAAATTTCGTTTGTACCGAAAACATCTACCTCGCCGTTCCCAACGTAGCGCAGTACCGCAAGCGCGACAGCATCTCCCTTAAGGAACTGCAAGAGACCAACTTTATCGGCCTTTACGGATCCAAACAGTTACGCAACATCTGTAACGAATACTGCGAACGGGTAGGGTTCAAGACGCACATTATTTTCGAAAGCGACAACGCTCTTGCCGTAAAGGACGCCATCGCAAGCGGAATCGGCGTAGGGTTCTGGCCTGAATTTTCATGGGGACGCATCAACAACCGCCGCATTCGCCTCCTCAAGATTACCGATGCAGAATTCAAGCGCGATATCGTCATCACCCTTCGCCGCGGAAAGCAGGATAATTCACGATCCGAGAAATTTTTCCGCTTTTTGACTGGCTTACTCAAGCGGACAGAAAAAAGAAAGAAGCCACGTCGTTGATTTTTTTACTATATTTGGCTCCCCAATAAAGGTTGATTAGATGTTTGACTTGAATGCTTTTTTTGAAGGGATGTCCAAACCGCTGCTTCGCAATGCTCATGCGAAAGCATTTGGCCACAAGGGCTTGTTGAACAACGCTCTCATCCAAGACGAGACTCTCGGTTTTTACAATGACAAGGATCGTGTTGCAGGCCTGTTCCAAAAGATGGAACCTTGGCAGCGCCACTGCATGGTCTTGATTTACAATAGCGCATCCAGGGGTTTGACCTTTAACGAACTTCGACTGACAGTTCCCGTAAGCAAGTGCCGCGACTTGCAAAACTTCTTGCTCGAAATGTGTCGCGAATACGTACTGTGGCGCAGCCCCTCTGCAAGTACTTCGGTTTATTACGGCTTTGCAAACTTTGTAGATATTTTCTGTACCCCGCTTGAAGACGCCCCCGCTATCAAGGGTGCCGACGCCTTCTACCAGAACCTGATTGACTGGCATATTTGCGAAGTTCTCGCCTTGGCGATGACCGGCGAACTCAAGGTCAACAACAGCAACCTGCTGCACCGCCGCAGCTACCAGATCTGCACCGATGCTTTCACGTCGGCAAAACGCATTTCCGAAAAGACAGCCGAAAACGAGTTGTCCCTGATTTTTAATTTCCTTACCGGAAACGGCTGGCTCGAACAGGAAGACGCTTGCCTCGTCCCTAGCGAAAAGGCACTCGAATTTATCCGCAAGAACGGTTTCCGTCTGCACCAGGACTTAGTCTCCTGGTGGCTCAAGGAACGTTTCCGCGGCGACCGCACCCACTGCATTCGTCTTATGAAAATGCTGGACAAGCCCAAGACGGCGCTCGTCGCCTCTTCCATTTTCTGGGTAATGGACCCCACCTTCCGCCTTCAAGAAAAGGACGGACTGATTGCATGGGAATACCTGCCCCGTCCGCTCCGCGAACTTTGGCTTTTGGGTCTTGTCCGTTTCACCATGGCAAACGGCAAGGTTGCAGCTGTTTCCTTGGAACAGGCTGGCCGCGACTGGATCGAATCGTCTATCGCATCGATTCCTGAACAGAACATTTCTTGCTTGCCCAACTTCGAACTCATCGCCTCCACCGGAACATCTCCGCGCGTGCTGCTGATGCTCGCCTGCCTGAGCAAAGTCGAAAACGACGAAGTGTATCTGCGTTTCTCGCTGAACCGCGACAGCTACATTCGCGGACTCAAGTGCGGAATCGCCGAATCCGAAATCGAGAATTTCAAGGGCTGGATCAAGCCGCCAGTCAACGTGGAATCCACCATTGCCGAATGGAATTCCTCTTATTACGGCGCCCGCGTGCAGACCGTTCGTTTGCTCAAAATCGAAAATGCCGACGTGCTCAACGAGCTTTCCCGTTTTCCGCAGTTCATGGAATGTGCCAACGAATACATTGCCGGCTACGGTTTTGTGCTGAAGCCCGAAATGGAATTCCGCGCCTTCGACATCCTTACAAACTACGGCTACTGCCCCTTCGTGGAACGCAAGAACGTGAACCGCTCCAGCGCCCCCACCGAAGAATGGCGCAAGGACTTTGCCGCCGGATGGCCGGAAGCGAAGGCACCAGATTACGAACTCAAGGATACCGCCAACTCCGAAACCTTGCAGACGGCGCTCAATTCCACCAAGTACGGCAACAACTACCAGAAACTGAGCACCTTTGACTTGGTGAAGGTTCTGCGTTACGCCAAGACCGTAGGCGCCCTCATCGGAGCCAAGGTGAAGAACCCCACCAAGCGCGGCGAAAACGAAGTCGAAAGGAATTTCTTTGTGCACGCCCTGAAGCTTGCCAAGTCTCCCCAGACAATCGAAATCCAGCCCTACGGAAGCGAAGCTCCCGAACTGCTGGAATTGTCCTTTATTCAAGAAGTCAAAGTCTATAACGGCCATCAGCCGCAATAATTACGGCAAAGTCTGCGCAAAGCCTGCGATATCGATGAGGTCCTGCAACGGGAACTCGTCGATGTAGGCTTCCATGCCGCGTTCTTCGTCACCGAAATTAATCTGGTACCAGAATGTCGGCATGTCGTCACGGGCGCGGTCTCCGATGAAGGCCGGCTTTTCGTAGTAACGAGAAAAGTTGAAACGGCGACCATCGCCCCCATGGCAGGGCCTGCAGTTTTGCAAAAAAAGCTTTTCACCATGTTTGATATCGGCGCCCTTGATTTTGCCGTTCTTGTCTAGCAATTTGTAAACCAGCAATGCCATGCGGGCATCTTCACGCGTAAGCGTGTCGCCAGGAGAACCCGGTTCGGGTTTCTGAATCGCGGCAGTCTCTTTTGCACGCACACCATCTTCACCTGCGAAGGCGGAAACGCCCAGCAGCAGCCCGTAGGTGGTTACAAAAAGAACCGCCAATGATGTCGCGCGCCTAGAGAACATAATTAGAATTTAGTAATATTCTTACATGCGTTGTTTGAATTGGATTTACTCGGCATTTGCGGGTTGCGCCCTTTTGTCGTCTTTCACTTTTGGAGCGGAGGTCTCCGTGAACGAGTTTTCTAAGAACCTGTTGTTTAGCGGCCGTTGGGAACATGGCAAGGAATACAGCCGTACAAGTGCCCCTGCCGCCATGGTGCAGTTCAAGGCCTCAGCGAAAACACTGGAATTCGAGCTCGAAGGCGAGGCCAGGTTCCGCCTAGACGAAGACGGCAAGGAAATCGCCGTATTTGGCACAAACTCTCGTAATGTGTATAAAGTAAAAACGACCAGCAGTGCAGGTTCGCATCAATATCGGCTGATTAAAATCAGCGAAAGCAACCCCGGCGGCATTCACCTATATAGAGTAGCCACCGACAAATCGGGCAAATTCGAAGAACCACCGAAGCAGAGCAACCGCCGCATCGAATTCATTGGCGACTCCTTCACGGTGGGTTTCGGCAACGAAGGCCAAAACGGTCAGGACGAATCCCTGGTATTCGAAAAGACAAACGCCTCCAAAAGCTATGCCTTCTTGATTGCCGACGGCTACAAGGCCGATTTCCAGGTCAACGCATTCAGCGGCAGGGGTCTCGTACGCAACTACGACAACATCGTGCCGGAATGGCCCATTCCCCGCCTGTACGACTTTACGGTTCCCGGCGAAGCCCCCGGTGACATCGCAAACGGGATTGCCGAATCTTCGATCCGCTACGATTTCGACTCTTTCCACCCCCAAGTCATAGTCCTCTTCATCGGAATTAACGACTTCCAGGGAAATCCGCCCTACGCCAAGCACGAAACCTTCAAGAAAGCCTATGCAGACCTGTTGGACAAGCTCCGCAAGGCCCATCCGGGCGTAAAATTCCTGCTTTTATCCACCAAAGTATGGCCAAACGACGACTTGACCCCCACCGTTAAGGCCATTTACGACGCCCAAAAGGCCGCCGGCAAGTCCGATTTGGAGTTCATGACCCTCACGACAGCAAATGTCGGACTCCTAGGGCACCCTGACATACATTCCCACGAAGACATGGCAAAAGCCGTTCGACCTGTCATCGGACGCCTTGGAAGATGGCTTTCTCGCTAATTTTTTCTCAGAAATAGCCCTTTTTTGCCATAATTGCGTTATGAGACGCACACTTTTTTGAAGCGCGTATTGCATTTTCAGTCTTTTTTGTATATTTAAATTGAGGATTTTGGCAGGTTGCACCTATGTCTAGGATACTTGAGAAGATATACGTTTTGTTCAGGATGAATATTCTGATTTTTGTGCTTTTGGCAATTACGGTCATAGCACTTTTCGCACATCAGAATGGCCTAGACGTTATTGAGCCTTTGTACCTGCACGATTACCCGTATCTCATTGCCGAGACGGACTCTGCTGACGGCGGTGCTTCGGCGGTTAAACTCTCCCGTACCGATTCTTCCATCATCGTGGACTACGAACTGAAGGAAGGGTACGCCTACCCTTACGTGGGCGTCAAGATTTTCTTGGGTGACGGCAAAACCCGCGGCAAGGACCTCTCCAAGTTCGACAGCATTTTTGTGTGGGTGAAGCCCCGCGGCGAAGGAACCGTGCGTATCTACATGCGCGGCTATGACAGCGCCTTCTCCCGCCCCGACGACGAACTTTCCCTCAAGTTCAACGAAATCGAATTTTTCCCTCTCGAAGAAACCTACCCCGCCGTATTCGTTCCGCAGGAATTCCGCGTTGCAGGCTGGTGGGTAGCCCAGAACGAAATCAACGTCCACAACGCAAGGGTTGACCTCTCGAACATTCCGCTGATTGAAATCCAAACGGGCACCAACGCTCCGCTCGGTTACGGAACGCTCGAAATCAAGGGTCTCTGCTTCAAGGGCAAGAAGATTTCGAAGGCAGAACTCTCAACGGCACTTGTGGCCCTCTGGTTCATCACCTTCTTCGTAATTTTGATGATCCGCTTCTTCGATTACAGCCGCGAACGCACGGCAAGCAAGAAAAAGCGTGAAGAACTGGAAAAGAACCTGCGCGCCCTGGAAATCGAAAAGACCGAATACGAGAAGTCCAGCAAGGAAGACCCGCTTACGGGTTGCCTGAACCGTGCCGGCTTTAGCAGCGTGCTCATGCGCGAACAGGAAAACCTGAGCAAGAACGACAGCCCGGTATCCTTCGTGATCCTGGATATCGACCACTTCAAGCATGTGAACGACACTTACGGCCACATGGTGGGTGACGAAGTCCTGGTGAACCTCGCAAAGCTTATCCAGAGCAAGATTCGTAATACCGACGCCTTGGTGCGTTGGGGTGGCGAAGAATTCGTGATTCTGTGTGGCGATACGCCGATCCAGAACGCCCAGTTCCTTGCCGAAAAGCTCCGTATGGCTATCGAGAACACGCAGCTTATTAAGCAGCAGAAGATTACCTGCTCCTTCGGTATTGCCGAAATGATTGCCGGCGAAGACCCGAAGCGCCTGTTTGAACGCGCCGACAAGGCCCTTTACGCCTCCAAGGAAAACGGCCGTAACCGCGTTACGAGCGCTACCTTCCGTCATACCAGGTAGGCGAGAGGTATGTCTCCCCGGAGCGAGTCATCCTGGAGCGCAGCGACGGGATCCAGCACACATCATTGCCTAGATAAATCATGGATTCTCCCCTTTCGAGGACCATGCGCACTAAGGTTACAAGGAACCAAGTGCTGTCCGGCCTCCTTTCGGTCGAGAATGACTGTTGCATGGGGAAGTCTAGTTGTTTTATTGACCATTCTCCTGTTTGGTTGCGCCAAGAAGGACCTCGACGCCGATTTCAAGCCGATCCAAATGCATTGGATCTTGGCGCAGGGTGAAGACGAATCCCAAATTCCACGCAAAGACAACTGTGTGATTTTGCTCACGGCCCGTCTGATGGCCGAACCGCCGGTACAGGCCTCCACCGCAGGCGAACTGAGCTACGAGGTCACCTACGGCCGCAGCTCCAAAAACGCCGAAATCGTCGAATTTGAAGGAATTTGTAGAGATTTATCCATAATGGATAAACCCGAATGCCACTGGAACGCAACCTGCGACGAGGACCTCAAAATCGTTGTAAAGTTCCACAACGGAGATTAAATTCCCAGCATAGGCTTTTGATAGTCAAGGATTTATCTTTATAGTTATGAAGAAGATTTTTGAATACACGGACTATCGCGAATGGTTAAGGGATGCTTTTGAGGACTTTAAGCAGCGAAAGACTGTCATTTCTTGGCGCTACATGGCCATGAAAATGGGAGCCGACCCCGGCAACCTTCTTCGCGTATCGCAGGGCAAGATCCACTTGCCCCTTAGTCTGATACAGCCCGCAGCAGAATTCTTCGAACTTGAAGGCAAAGAAGCCGACTATTGGGCCGAAATGGTGTACTTCGGCCGCGCCAAGACCGACGCCGACGCCCTGCAACACTATGAACGCATGCAAGCCCTCAAGGGTGTTTCTCTTAAGTTGTTGCAAAAGAAGGAACTTGAATTCTACCGTCACTGGTACTACAACGCCATACGCTCGGTAATCGGCATCTGCAAGTTCAAGGACGACTACCAGGGGCTCGCCGAAAGCTGCACCCCGAACATTACCGAAAAAGAAGCCCGCGACGCAGTCAAGCTGCTTGCGGACCTCAACATGATTTCGACCGACCGCGACGGCTACTGGAAGGTGAACGACACCTTCGTCAGCACCGGCGGAAATTGGCGTTCCCAGGCCGTACGAGCATTCCAGCACGAGACAATTCGCCTTGCCGACGAATCCCTGGACAGGCACCAGCCGTTTTTGAGGGATATCAGCACGGTCACCATGACCTTTTGCATGGACGATATCCAGCTCTTGCGCGAAAAGATTAACGCTTTCCGTGAAGATTTACTACGTTTATCTCAAGAAGGGACGGATGACGATACCGTATTCCAGTTGAACATCCAAATGTTCCCCTTGGCGTTTACCAAACCTCTAAAGGAAAAGGAGAAAGAAAAATGAGAAAATCGCTCTTTCTTTTGCCTTTACTATCGCTCTCGATAGCGGGTTTGGTCGCATGCTCCGAAAAAGAGGACGTAGCCGGCGGACCGGGCAGCATTACGACTAACGGACTGGCCCTTGTTGACGGACAGCCCGCCTTCTATGCTACGGTAGCACTCCGCAAAGTAGATTTCAAGGAACCCACCGCGGGCGAAGTGAGCACGCTGGTTACGGCCGACACTTATGCCGACGAACAGGGCAACTTCAAGGTCGACATCCCCGCCGATGGGGAATACCGCCTGACAGTCACCCACGACGGCGTGGCCTACTCCAAGATTGTCACCCGCGATAACTTCGCCGAAGTTGGCGTATCCGAGGCTCCTGACACCGTGAACCTGGAACCCACCGCCATTCTTACCGGTGCCGTCGATATCCCCGAAGGATCTTCTGCGGTGTGGGTCGGCGTTGTGGGAACCGACATCCTGGTAAAGACGGACGAAGCAGGCTGGTTTGCGCTTTCTGCACTGCCGGCTAACGATTCGCTGACGCTTTACTTTGTCAATGAAGACTATAACAAGAACCTGGGCGAAAAGAGCATCTACGTGAACCCGATGGAATCGGTGATGCAGGATTACCGCACCGACATGAAAGTTCCCGAAGATACCTCGTCGCAGGACACTTCCAAACAGGATTCTACCGAACCGGAAAAGCTTCCGCAGGTCTTGGCCCTGTTGAAAGACGGCACCCCGGCCTCCTACGCGACTATCGCCTTGCGTGCCGCAGACGCCCAGGTCAGCGATTATGTTGTGCAGAACACCATGATCGAATCCGAACTGTACGCCGACAAGAACGGACGATTCGACATGGAATGGCCCACGGATGGCGACTTCCGATTGACCATCGTCAAGGACAGTTTTGCAGTATCCAAGATTTACAGTGCTAAGGAACTTGCCAAGCTCGACACGCTCCGTCTGGAAGCTTCCGCATCTGTTTCGAGTAAAGTAACGCTCCGCTCTGGCGAAAAATACTTGTGGGTAGGCGTTTACGGTCTTGATTTGTTAGTCAAGACTAACGAAGCCGGCACTTATGCGCTCCCCAACGTACCGGCGAACGATTCCCTCGGAATTTACTTCGTAACGGCAGACAGCGACAAGAATCTTTACGCCGAATGGAAAACGATTGCCGATCCTTACAGCACCCAATTCCTGAATCCGGTAAAGGTGTTACAGGACTTCGAAAACGGCGATGCCGGTTGGTATGTGAATACGGACGCCCTCAAGCAAGGAACCGTATTCAAGCTGTCCAGCGTCAAAGACGGCATCGTATATGATTCTACCCGCAAGTCCAAGGTATTCCACGGAGAATACAAGCTCGCCGACAACGATTACGCTTGGGTCCTGGTAGGCACCATGTTCGAAGAAGACATGAACCTTGCTGCAATCGACTCCATCGTATTCTACGCCAAGGGCGACGGCAACATCAGACTGTCCCTTGACAACTACATCAAGAACTTGAAGGCAGCAACAGCATGGATCGAGCTGTCTTCCAAATGGCAACGCATTAGTGTGAACCCCGCCAAACTCTGCGTGGGAATCACTACCGAAGACAGCTGCTTTGCCTCTTGGAATGCCATCAAGGGCCTTGTAAGACAACTGCATATCTACCCGCAGGATGGCACCGAATTCTTTATCGACGACGTGACGCTTTACGGCGCCTTGTTCTAGGGAACAAATACAATTTTCTTACATAGGAAAGCCGCCTTAAAAGGGCGGTTTTTTTATGTGTTTTTTCGCATCTTGCGGCCTTGTTTTGAACTGTTTAGACTTGTATACAATCGCGAAATTAAGTATCTTTGGGATTATATGGAAACCCTTGAAAAAGAAGCGGCTGTTGCCCTTGATTACCTGTCCCGCATCTCTAAGGAAGCGGAAAAGAAGTTTGAAGAATTTTTGCCGCCCGTAGCCGACCGTCCGGAAAGGCTCCACGAGGCGATGCGTTATTCCATGTTTGCGGGCGGCAAGAGACTCCGTCCGGCACTTGTGCGTGCCGCATTCGACATGTTCGGCGGAAAGGGCGAATCGGTAGATTACGCCATGAGCGCCCTCGAAATGCTCCACACCTTTAGCTTGATTCACGATGACCTGCCCTGCATCGACAACGATGACTTTAGGCGCGGTAAGCCCACAAGCCACAAGCAGTTTGGCGAAGCCACTGCCGTGATGGCAGGCGATGCCCTCTGCATTCTCGCTTTTGAACTGATGGGCAGGACCGGCAACGCGAAGGCAATTGAAGTCCTCGCCCACTTGCTGGGTACCTATGGCATGATTGGTGGCGAAATGATCGACATCGAATGCGAAGGCAAGAAAGTGGACCTGGAAATTGTCGACTACATCCATTACCACAAGACTGCAGCCCTGATCGAGGCTTCCCTGGAAGTGGGTGCACGCCTTGCAAATGCAAGCGAAGACGACATCAAGATTATTCGCAACTACGGCCGTTCCATTGGCCTTGCATTCCAGATTGTGGACGACATTCTGGACATTGTTTCAACGACCGAAGAACTGGGCAAGGATGCCGGTTCCGACATCGAAAAGGGTAAGGCGACATACCCGGCTCTCGTGGGCCTCGACAAGTCCCGCGAGCGTGCGCATGAACTGTACGAGGAATCGCTCAAGGCTCTGGATGGCCTCAAGTGCGATACCAAGATCCTGCGCTCCATTGCCGCATTCATCATTACCAGGGTTAACTAATGGACCTTAAGAATATCAAGTCCCCCCAGGACATAAAGCATTGCTCTGTCGAGGAGCTTTATCACCTGGCGTCGCAGATCCGCGAGACCATCATTGGTCAAGTGGCTAAGCATGGCGGTCACCTGGCATCTAGCCTAGGTGTGGTGGAACTGACGCTCGCTCTGCATTATGTGTTCAACGCCCCCGACGATAAAATCGTATGGGACGTGGGGCACCAGGCTTACGTGCACAAGCTTTTGACGGGTCGCTTTGACCGGTTTGAGACGCTTCGCCAGCAGGGCGGCATTTCTGGATTTTTGAAGAGGAACGAAAGCGAGTACGACTGCTACGGCGCCGGCCACGCGACGACCTCTATTTCGGCAGCCTTGGGTTTTGCCGTTGCACGCGACCACTTCAAGCACAAGAACAGCGTGGTGGCCGTGATTGGTGACGGTTCCATGACGGGCGGTATGGCTTACGAAGCCATCAACAACGCTGGCCTTTCGAAGCAGAACATGACCATCATCTTGAACGACAACAAGATGAGCATTGCCCCGAACGTGGGTAACTTCAGCAAGTACCTGAACCGCGTGATTTCAGACCCCGTCTACAACAAGATGCGTTCGGACCTCGACCGCCTGATGAAGCGTCTCCCGGGCATTCTGGGATCTCGTTTCCGTGACTTGTTCCTGCAGGCGGAAAATGCGGCGAAGACGGTGGTGAAGCCGGGCCGCTTCTTCGAAGACCTCGGTATCCGTTACTTCGGCCCGATCGACGGCCATGACATTAACGAACTGATTATGCTGTTGCAGCGCGTCAAGGAACAGCCGGGCCCGTGCCTGGTGCATATCCTGACCGAGAAGGGACGCGGCCTTGATGCTGCCGTGAAGAACCCGACCAAGTGGCACGGCATTGGACCTTTCGACCCCGAAAGCGGTTTGCCGCTTTCTCCAGGGAGCCCGAATCCCTCGCTTACGCACGTGTTTGGACAGACGCTTTTGGAACTCGCGAAGAAGGATGACCGCATTATTGGTATCACCGCTGCGATGCCCACGGGCTGTGGCATGGATATCGTTGCGAAGGAACTCCCGGATCGCGTGATTGACGTGGGTATTGCTGAAGAGCATGCGCTCACGTTTGCATCGGGTCTCGCCTGCGACGGTGTTGTCCCGGTGGTTGCAATCTATTCGAGCTTTATGCAGCGCGCCTACGACCAGATTATGCACGACATCGCCTTGCAGAACCTGCATGTGGTGATGGTGCTTGACCGGGCGGGGCTTGTCGGAGCCGACGGCCCGACTCACCATGGCGCGTTCGACTTGTCATTCTTGCGCACGGTGCCGGGTATTACCATCTTGGCGCCGAGCAACGAAAACGAACTGCGCGACATGGTGCGCGCGGCTATCGACATGAAGGGCCCTGTCGCGATCCGATATCCGCGCGGGACCGCCCTCGAAGAACACCTGAAACCCGCTCCCGAGACCGTGGATGTAAAGCTCCCGAAGGTCTTGGAAGAAGGCAAGGATATCTTGCTTTTGGGCGCAGGCTTCATGACCAACGAACTCAAGAAGACGGCTGCCGTTCTCCGCGAAAACGGGAAGAGTGCCACAGTCGTGGATGCACGTATTATCAAGCCGCTGGATACCGAATCTTACCGCAAGCTCTTTGATGCACACAAGGTGATTGTGACGCTCGAAGACAACACGCTGGTGGGCGGTTTCGGTTCTGCCGTGGCTGAACTCATTGCAGATCTCGGCTACACCGACAAACGCCTGTTGCGCTTCGGCCTGCCGGATCATTTTGTGGAACAGGGCGAAATTCCTGCCTTGTTCAAGCTTTTGAAAATTGACGGAGAATCCGTCGCCAAACAAATCATGGAAAAAGTATGAGCGAAGAAAATAAAAACCGCACCGTAAAAATGACTCTGGACCGCAAGTTCGGAGTGAGCGAAAAGCCTGAACGTCGTCCGCGCCGTGACGATGACCGCGAAGAACGCGGTGGCCGTGAAGGTCGTTCTTTCGACCGTGGCGAACGTAAGTTTGGCGACAGGAAGCCCTTTGGTGATCGTGGCGATCGCCGCGAAGGCCGCTTTGACCGCGAACGCCGTCCGCGTCGCGACGGTGATGACCGTGGCTCCTTCGGAGGCCGCGAAGGTCGCCGCCCGTTCGGTGACAAGCGTTTCGGCGACCGTCGCCCGCGCCGCGACTTTGCTTCTGCAGGTGCTCCGATTTACCGTCAGCGCCCCGAAGAACAGAAGGAAGAAGTCGAAGAAGTATTGGACGAAGCCGCACTCGAAGCACGCGTGGCTCAGGTAGAAGCTTCTGAAGATTCCAACTTCAACCCGCCTTGGTTCAAGAAGCTCCTTGCCCTTACAACTGAAAAGGGTCGCGAACGCGAAGGCCGTTTCCTCGGCGAAGGCGTGCATGTGGTGCAGGAACTCGTGTCTCACCACCGCGAACTCGTGATTGGCGTGTACATGACCGAAGGCTTTAATGACGAAGCCTTGATCGAACAGATTAACGAAGCCGAAATCAAGCTGAACATTCTCACCGAAGACCAGATGAAGAAGATTTCTTCGACGGTGACGACCCAGGGCATTGTTGCCGTGGCTCGCATTGCTAGCAAGAAGCCTGTGTATGAATCCAGCCGCAGCGTGATTACGCTCGTGGACGCCGTGCAGGATCCGGGTAACCTCGGTACGCTTTTCCGCACGAGCCTCGGCTTCGGTTCCGACGGCATGATTCTTGGCCGCGGTACCGTGAGCCCGTTCAACCCGAAAGTGGTGCGCGGTTCCTCGGGAACGTTCCTCCGCGTGCCTTTCGAATTCGATGTCGATCTCGTTGACCAGATCAATTTCCTCCGTAGCAAGGGCTACACCATCATCGCAACTGACTTGCACGCCAAGCAGTCTCTGCGCCAGATTCCGCAGAACAAGCTTCGCAAGATGGCATTCCTCGTGGGTAACGAAGGTGCAGGCACCAACCCGTACTTCATTGAACTCGCCGACGAAACGGTGAAGATCCCGATGAGCAGCGAACTCGAATCCTTGAACGTCGCTGTCGCTCACGGTATCCTTAGCTACGAAGCCGCCCAGATTCAAGAGGATCTTAAGTAATGAACTTTCAGGCTCGCTTAGAAGAACGTATCGCCAAGTGCGGTAACCCGATTTGTCTCGGCATGGATCCGGTTATGAAGCTGATCGATCCGTGCTGTCCTGAAGCATCTGCAGAAGACAAGATCAAGCGTTTCTATTCCGAAATTCTGGAATGCTGCCTCAAGCGTAACGTGACGCCCGCCGTGGTGAAGCCGAATAGCGCTTACTACGAATGCGTGAGCGTGCAGGCCATGCTCGTGCTGCAGCAGCTGATCGCCGACTATCGCAGCGCCGGTATTCCCGTGATTTTGGATGCCAAGCGTGGTGACATCGGTAAGTCGAGTGCCGCTTATGCAACTGCCGCTTACGATGTGTACAAGGCCGATGCCGTGACGGTTTCTCCTTGGATGGGTGCCGATTCCGTAGGTCCGTTCATTCGCGAAAATTCTGAAAATGGTGCATACGTTTTGCTCCGTACGAGCAACAAGGGTGCCCATGACTTCCAGGACTTGTCGGTTGTCCGTGGCGATGACCCGCGCGATGTTGCCGAAGCCTTCTATTCCGTGGCTGACAAGATTATGGAATGGGATGCTAACCTCGGCTACCTCGGTGCCGTTGTCGGTGCAACGCACCCTGAAGAACTCGAAAAGATTACCGCTTACACGGTTGCTCACAAGCACGAAATTCCGTTCCTGATTCCGGGCGTGTCTATTCCTGGTGTTCCGGGCGGTCAGGGCGGTGACGCAAAGACCGTGCTTACGGCTATCGCCAATGGCGGTGGCAAGCGCAAGTTCCACGTGCTCAACAGCTCCAGTGGTTTGAACTTTGCCTACCAGCGCAGCGGTCATCCTGAAAACTTCGCAAGCGATTGCGTAGACGCTCTCGAAAAACTCGCAGAGGCCTGCCAAATTTAAGTATGCGTTTCCTTGCAGCCATCATCGTTGCTATCGCAGTTATCGCGGCGGCTTTCCATTTCGCGAAGCCGCTTCCCGGTACGAACTTCGACGAATCTTTCTTGCCGAAGGCATCGACGGTGCATTATGTGGCTGCAGGGCACGACGCTTCGGTGGCGGGGCTCTTCTGGATCAAGGGACTTACGGAACTCGGTGAAAGCTACTTGACCGGTAAGGAATATGCTTACCTCGGTCACGTGGCTGAGCTTTCAACCAGTCTTGACTCCTTGTTCTACACGCCGTATTACTTTGTAGGCGGTGTTACTCCGGTCGATGCTCCTGACACATCTGACTTCTCGGTATTGCGCCGTGCAAGCCGCGTGTATCCTGAGAACTGGCGTCTGTCGCTTTACTATGCACTTCGCCTTGCTCGCGGGCCTTACCCGAACAGGACTGAAGCCGCTAACGTAATGCGCAAGTATTTCGATAGCCCGGACACAACGATTCCTGATCACATCCGCACCATTTACCGCAGCTTTGAGCTTGACTCGATGCAGACCGAAATGGCGCTCGAAACGATCTTGAACGATGTGATGCAGCCGCGCTTCAAGAAGTTCCGCAAGAGCTTCTACACAAAGATCACCAAGTTGCTCGGTTACAATTTCTTCGGTGAAGATTTAGAGAAGAACGAAACCTTCCTAAAAATCAAAACGCTCGTCGACGGCATGGCCGACGGTAAGATTCACCCGGCAATCGTCTACCGCGAACTCCTCGCCATGAAAAAGATTCGTGACGACGAACTCGCAGAAGCCAAGGCAAAAGAAGCCGCCTCAGATTCTACGGCGGTAACGGATACGACCGCAGTCGATACAACAGCCGCAGTCAGCACTGCAGCAGATAGTTCAGCAAATTAAGTTGAATTTATTCCGCGCAACGCTTGGCGTTGTTCGGGAGTCCCATCAGTTCAAAAGCATTCTTGCAGCGGACCTTCAAGTCCGCCGCTTCTTTTTTAGGAGTACTTTTCAACTGAGAGCGGTAATAAAGAATCGTTGCCGTATTGTAGGGCTTGTTGGCCATGATTGCTTTTTCTTCGGCAACGCGGTAAAGGGAATCGGCTTCCCCGCTTCCAGAAAGATCAGCCATGCGGGCAGCGGTAAAGGCGTAAAAGCCGCCCTTCTTGTCGGAACGCTTGCCAGCCATTTTTAAGGCTTCGGGGGCGCGGTCACTACGAACGGCGGCATAAGCAATGGCGCATTCTCCGTAGAAGGCGGCCTGTGCAGCCTCGTCCGCTTTTTTCAAAACGTTTTCATCGAAAGCACTGCAGGCCTTCGATGCATCCTTGTACTTTGAGCGGGCATTCAAAAGGGCAATCTTCACCTTGGAATACTGCACCTGGGTACCCTGGTCAAGAACGTCCTTGCGGACGACCGAAAGCAGGGAATCTGCAAAATTCAAGTCGAGGCTCATGGTACGAATCTGTGCCATGGCAACCAACACGCGGCCTTCAGAAAGCAAGTCCGCCTCTTTGCGGCTAGCGAGCAAGGCGCGCTCGAGCTGGTTATAGCCCTTCGCAAATTTACCGTTGTCCAAGGATCTTTGGGCGCGGAAAGAATAAACGCCGGAATCGGAAGCGCTTGCAATGGAGCCTGCGGCAAGGAGAGCGACGATGGCGGTCTTTAGCTTTACCATAGCGTCTCCACCATGAAGGGCACAGAATCCTTGTTAGGCATGGAACGTTTCACAATCCACATGTTCGATACGCCAGCCATCAAGTCGTCTGCATTCTGGAGCGTCTGCTCCGTCGCTTCCATAAAGTCCGAAAGTCCAGAGGTCACCAAGCTAACTTCGTTCAACAAGCCGTCGACACGTCCGAAAGTCTTATCCACCTGGCCCATCAAGCCGTCAACACGGCCCATCACGTTGTCCACCTTTTGCGGCAGGGGCCTGACCTCGACCATCATTTCAGAGACAGTCGTTGCAATGGTATCCACCTTTTCTAGCAAGACGGGAACATGGTATTGAATCGTATCGAACAAGCCAGATGCCTGATGCAGAACCTTTTTGCCTTGATAAGTAATATCGTCGAGACGCATGAGCTGTCGGTTCAAGTTATCATACAGAAGTCTGGAACCAAACAGGGCACCAATAGTCGTTCCCGTATCCTTGGCCATGCCGAGAATGGTGTCGGCGGCATCGATCAAGCCATTTACACGGCCCAGAACCATGTCGACTCTTTCCAAAACCGTTTCGATATCCTGCGACTCTCCTGGCGGCAGGAAACCACCATCTTCCAATACGGTACCCTTGCCGCGGCGAATGTCAATATTAATCACACGCGCAGCAATCATGTTCTGGTCACGCATGGCAAACACTTGGGCACTGTCGGTAATCAGGTTCTGGTACTGCTTTTTGATAATAAACTCTATCCTGACGCCTTCACCTTCGACAGACATGCTGTCAATACGGCCCACGTTCACACCGCTAATCAGGACTTGGGTGCCCGGGCGAAGACCGAATGCTTTTTCAAAACGGCTATGCAGGTGGTACTCTTCAACGCCGATCATGCCAGACGTGAACAATTTTGCATAAAGTACAATGCCAAAAACCATAACGGCAACGGTAAAGAAGATACCGACCAGAAGGCCGGAAATTTCCATCCAGTTGATTCGTTTTAATGGTTTAAAAGCCATGTCAAGAATATAGATTAAAGACTTGGCAATAAAGTCATTAGGTAAAAAAATTTATGCGAAATAGTTGTAATTCGTTGTAATATCTATTTTTAGGGCATGGAATACTTTGAATTTTTGAACAGATCAGTGACTCCTTACCACACCGTAGAGGCTTTAAAAGCCCTTTTTGACGCAAAATGCGACAAAAACACCCGTTTTTTTGAAAGAGGAGGGGCGCTGATCGCTGTACGAGCCCCTAAGCAAATTTGTTCGGACTCCCAGTTTAGGATTGCCCTGGCGCATACGGATTTTCCGGCCCTGAAAATCACCCCCAACCCGGACCATACCGCAGCGGGAATCCAAACATTGCATCCTGAAATTTACGGAAGCCCGATTTATACCAGCTGGCTGGACCGTGACCTGGGCTACGCAGGCCTGTTGGCATACGAAATGGGCGGAAAAGTTCAGACAAAGTTATTCCGTGGAAACAAACTTGTCCGCATTCCGCAACTGGCAGTCCACCTGAATCGCGGTGTCAACCAGGACGGCCTCAAGGTTAACCCCCAGACCGACTTGAACGCCTTGTGGACCGCAAGTGTCGGTACAAAGTTTACGGATATGTTACAACGGGAAGTTCCTCAAGGCGGAAAGCTGTTGGATTTCGATGTACAACTCTTCGATGCGCAACCCGCGCAATTGGGCGGACTCGAAGACGAATGGGTTTTCTCGGGGCGACTCGACAACCTGAGCAGTTGCCACGCCATTGCCGAGGCCTTTGCCGCCGGCCAGCCCTTGGAAAAGGATTTCCAGGTGGCAGCATTCTTCAACAATGAAGAAGTGGGCTCCGAAACCCGCGAAGGCGCCGCCGGAAACTTCCTGAAGAGCGTCCTGGAAGCCGTCTCGTCTCTCGCCTGTAGCGAACTTGCAAGCGCCCTCTCGTCTAGTTTAGCTCTTTCCATTGACATGGCCCATGCGGAGCACCCCAACTTCGTGCAAAAGCACGATCCCAACCATGCGCCTGTTTTGGGCGGCGGTGTCGTATTGAAGATAAATTCACAAAAACGCTACGCCAGCGACGTGTTCTCAAATGCCCAGTTCAAGCTTATTTGCAAACAACATAATATTCCCTATCAAACCTTCGTGATGCGAAACGACATGCCTTGCGGTTCTACCGTGGGCCCCGCCATTTCGGCAGCCCTTGGAATCCCAACGGTGGATATTGGCGAACCCATGCTCAGCATGCACAGCATTCGTGAAATGACCAGCGTAGCAGATCACGAATGCATGACGCGGCTCGTATCCGCATTCTGGGAATAAGCTCTCAAGAACATTTTAAATTGATTTAAATCAACAAAAACGAACATCTATCGCGATGACGGTTTTCTGCGGTTATCGTAGAGCTATATTTTATTAAATTTATCCTGAATGTTATCCAATTGCATTACATCTTTACGAGAACGATTCCCTCGCAAATCGCTGGTAGGACAATTCCTCCGTTACCTGGTGACGGGAGGCCTTGCGTTCTTTGTAGACTTTGGCCTGTTCGCCTTGTGTCTTTACCTACTTGATTGGCACTACCTGCTTGCGAACCTGGTGGGCCTTGTTGCCGGACTCGTACTGAACTACGCCTTGAGCATTCTGTGGGTGTTCACGGCATGCAAGCGGACTCTCGAAAAAAAGAAGGTGGCAGAATTTACGCTGTTCACCCTGGTAGGTATCGCAGGCGTCGGTATCAACCAACTGCTGATGTACTTGATGGTGGACGGCCTTGACTTAAACGAGATGCTGTCGAAGATGGTTGCCGCCATACTCGTGCTGATGTGGAATTTTGGCGCACGAAAGCTGATCCTGTTCAAGAAAAAGAAGGAAGTATAAGATGGTTTCCGAAAACGAATCGCGTAAGAAAACTGCCGTTATCGCAGGTGCAGGGCCTGCAGGCCTGACAGCCGCGCTTGAACTTCTGCGCACGACAGACGTAAAACCCGTGATATTCGAAGCAGAAAACGTGATTGGCGGAATTTCGCGCACCGCCCGTTACAACGGAAACCGAATGGATATCGGAGGACACCGTTTCTTTAGCAAGAGCGATACGGTGATGGACTGGTGGCAAGGAATTCTGCCGTTGCAAGGTGTCGCAAGCAAGGACGACTTGGCAATTGGCCGCAAGGTGCCGCTTGTAGAAGGCGGTCCCGATCCCGAAAAGACGGACTACGTGATGCTTTGCCGCAGCCGCCTTTCGCGCATCCTCTTTTTGCGCAAGCTATTCAATTACCCGGTAAGCCTGAACGGGGACACGATCCGCAACCTTGGTCTTTGGCGTATGTTCAAGATTGGCATGAGCTACCTCAAGGTACAGCTGATGCCCGCCCGCAAAGAGAAAAGCCTCGAAGACTTCATGATTAACCGTTTCGGCGTGGAGCTCTATCGCACCTTCTTCCGGGACTATACCGAAAAGGTGTGGGGCGTACCCTGCAGCAAGATTAGCCCCGACTGGGGCGGACAGCGCATCAAGGGCCTTTCGATTACGAAGACCGTGGTCCATGCGCTCAAGCAGATTTTTGCAAGCAAGAAAAAATCTGAAGCCGGAGACGGCGACATCCGCCAGAAGGATACCGAGACAAGCCTTATCGGCCAGTTCCTGTACCCCAAATTCGGTCCCGGCCAGCTTTGGGAAACGGTTGCCGAAAAAATCCAAGAAATGGGCGGAGAAATCCACCTGAATACAAAAGTGGTCCGCGTAAACCGTGACGAAACCGGCAAGCGTGCAGAAAGCGTCGTAATAGAAAAGGATCACTATACCGAGACTATCCCTTGCGACTATTTCTTGTCCACCATGCCCGTAAAGGAACTTGTCTCCGCGTTGGACAGCGAAAAGACGCCCGTACCCGCCGAAGTCAAGCGCGTTGCCGATGGTCTTGTGTACCGCGACTTCATTACGGTGGGACTCCTGCTCGACAAGCTGCTTATCAAGAATCCGGCAAAGCCGGGAACGCCCGAAAGCAAGCTCAAGTTCGTTGCCGACAACTGGATCTACGTACAAGAATCCGACGTGAAGCTCGGCCGCATCCAGATTTTCAACAACTGGAGCCCTTACCTGGTAGCCGACCCCGAAAAGGTCTGGATCGGCCTCGAATACTTCGCCACCGAAGGTGACGACATGTGGCGCATGCCCGATGACGAATTCATCAAGTTCGCCATTGCGGAACTGGACAAGATTGACGTGGCTCGCCCCGAAGATGTCCGTGACTCTGTCGTATTCCATATCAAGAAGGCATACCCCGCATACTTTGGCACCTACGGTGAATTCGGCAAGATCCGCGAATATGTGGATCCGCTTGAAAACCTGTTCCTCATGGGCCGCAACGGCATGCACAAGTACAACAACATGGATCACAGCATGCTCAGCGCCATGGAAGTCGTGAAATGCATCCGAGAAGGGAGCTCCGACAAGACCGCCCTCTGGAACGTGAACAGCGAAGAGGATTACCACGAAGGAAAGAAGGGTTAATCCGGTACCGCCATGAAATTCCTTAAAAAAATTGTTGCGCTTCCTGAATTATACTGTATCTTACTGTTAATTGTAACGTTGGTGATTGGACTCGCCTACCGCGTGTCCGTCGAAAACGTATCCCTCGCCAGAAACGGTTCGCAAGAAAACGTTTCGCTGCCCATTTCACAAAAGATGAATGAGGGAGAACGCTTTCAGGTAGACCTTGATATCAACGGAAAAGTATCGTACGACCTGAAGGTGATTCCCGACGACTGCGCCGAAAGCATCATGGTAAACGGCGAATCTATCGACTTAAGGGAAATCCACGGTCGATGCGATTTTTCGAAAGGATTTATCTTGCCCGACAGCGTTTTGGCGCCACACCGCGTCGGAGACCACACGCACTACATTTTCTACTTGAAGAACAACGGCGGCAATGCGGGATTGAACATTTTCGTTCTACAGTCATCCATTCTGTCGACCACCCTAAACGCTTTGTCCATTTTTTGGCTGGCATTGTTCTGCCTCATGCTTGCACGCAGGCTTAAATTCGGCTGGGGACTGGCATTCCTCATTTTTGCAGCGGTATTTTTCAGGGCAGTATTCTTCGCAAATATCCCCTACACCACCTACTCCAACGACGTAGACGGCCACGTTGCCTACGTGCAATACATTCTTGAAAAGCACGCTGTCCCCGGCGTAGACGACTGCTGGACATGTTATCATCCGCCCGTCTATTACGCCTCGGCAGCCCCTTCGTTCGTAGCGAGCGAAGCCCTCCGGCTTCCCGGAACAACAGGTTTGCAGGCGTTTAGCCTATTACTCTCGATCCTCACACTGTTCTTTGGAATCTTGTTCCTGAAGACATTCCTGAACGGAGGCGCCCTAGGTGTAGCCTCGGTGCTGTGGGCTTTCTGGCCACTCATGATTTTGATGTCACCCCGCATCGGCAACGACCAGATGTTCTGCATGTTGCATGTGTTATGCCTATGGGGCGGTGCAAACTACCTGAAGAACGGCCACGGGAAATACCTGATTATTTCGGTAATCGCGACGGCACTTGCAATGTGGACAAAGACAACCGGCATCGTAACCGTCGGCACCTTGTTCCTGTTTGCGTCCTTGGGTTACATCCAGAATTCGAAGAGTCTGAAACCCACCAAGTCAGAAATCGTAGCATGGGGCTTATTCATCGCCCTGATTGCAGGAATCGCATTGCAGCGTTTGCTGGGCGACGCGGACTTGGTCGGAAACTCGAGTGGTTTGAACGGTCGCTTAAAAGTTGCAAACGAAGCATTCAATTACATTTATTTTGACTTGCAGTCATTTATGACCCATCCGTTTACAAGCGCCTGGAACGACGATATGGGCAGACAATTCTTCTGGAATTATTCCTTCAAGTCGGCCCTGACCGGAGAATTCTCGCTGGTTCAAAATTTGACTGGACGTTCGGCAGCCACATTCGTGAGCGCCACATTCCTCGGCCTGCTGGTTTATGCCGCAAGAGGTTTCTGGAAAACGAAATTGCAGACGATTCATTGGATTCTGCTTTTACAGGGAATCGCATTCATCGCAGCGCTGATGTTCCTGCGAATCAAACACCCCTACGCCTGCAGTAACGATTTCCGCTACATTGCACCAGCAATACTGAGTCTCATTCCTTTTACCGCTTTGGGCGCAAACCTCAAAGAAGCCTCCATCAAGTGGAAGGTACTCGGATACACCATTATTTCGGCATTTGCCTTGAGCACCATAGTTTTGTATATTCTTGCAATGTAAAAGTTGGAAGAAAAATGCGATTACTTGTCTTTTTAATCTGTTTACTTGCAGTCGGTTTATGGGCACGCCCCATTAACGACGGCAATAAGCTGTTTAAGAACGGCGATTATGCCGGCGCTCTCGAAAAGTACATGAAGGCCCGTGAAGCGGAACCCGGAAATCCGCTCCTGTTCTACAATATTGGAACCTGCCAGTACAAGCTCGGCAATTACGACGAAGCAAAAAAGGAACTTGAAAGTGCGGTGCGCATGCCCGACAAGAAAATGGCAGCAAAGGCCGCCTACAACTTGGCGAATACGCATTTCCGCATGGGTGAAAAAGCAGCCGAAGGCAGCGAACGCATTGCCGCATGGCGCGAATCGGTCGCTTACTTGAAGAAAGCGATTGACCTCGACAACAGCTTCGAAAACGCCAAGAAAAACGTGGAAATCGTTCAGCGCAAGCTGAAAGAAGAACTGGACAAGCAAAAACAAAATCAGGATCAGAACCAGGACCAAAATAACGACCAGAAGCAGCCGCCCCTGAGCGACAAGGCCAAGGAAGTTCTGGCCCGCGCCCTGCAACTTTGTAAAGACGGCAAGTACGCCGAAGCAAAGGAAATGCTCGAGAACCTGATTGCCGAAGATGAAACCGCTGGCCAGCTCAGCGGCCACGTACAGCGCATTGACGACGTCATCGAAATCAAGGCGGGTCGCAAACCCAAGGCAAAGATTGACGCGAGCAACACCGATAACGACTTGGAGGTAATCTAATGAAAAAGATTATGTCTACCGTCGCGGTTTTGTTCCTTGCTGCCATGGCATTTGCAGCACCCAAATCTGCTAGCGCCTATTACAGCGATGCGGCGTTCCAATATATCGAAAACCGCTTGCCCTCGGCAGAAATTACCTGTAACGAAGGTCTGCAATATTATCCCAACGACCAGAAACTGCAAATGCTCCTGGACCGCATCAAAGAAGCCAAGGACGAGCAGAAGAACGAAAACAAGAAAAACGACAAGAACCAGGATAATAACCAAGACCAAAATCAGGATCAGAACCAAGATAAAGATCAGCAGGATCAAAATAAGGACCAACAAAATCAAGACCAGAACCAGAATGGTGATGGGCAGTCCAGCAGTTCTGAATCTGACCAGAATCAAGACCAGCAGAATGGTCAGAATGGCGACCAGTCCAGCGATTCGAAGTCCGAAAGTTCCGACAGCAACGAAGGCGGCGCCGGCCAACAGCCTGAGCAGCAGCCCGAGGGCGAATCCAGCGACAGCAATGGTGGCGAAGAACCGCAGGAACAGCCGGTGCAGATGGGTGAAATGAGCCCAGAAGAAGCGGCTCAGCTGTTGAAGGATTTCGACGAGCAGAACGGCGAACGCAAGCCCTGGAAACCCCTCCGCGGCCAAGCAAGACCTGCCAAAGACTGGTAAAGGTATCAAGCGAGAACACACTTGTGTGTTCGCATTTGATACCCACAAAGTATTGCGCGAAGCGCAACGACTGGTAAGGCGAATGCCAAGTATTGCGCTCATTGAGCGCATTGACTGGTAAGGGGCGCATATGACGGATTGGTGTAACTTTCGTCACATGTTTACGGCCGTAAAATTATTCGTTGCTTACAAACATGGTTTTCGCCCTACAATAATTGTAATTTATGGGCATGAATTCCAACGAAATGCAGATAGTCAAACAAATCGTGCTGCTAGTCATCGCAGCGGTTATGTTGGGCTTTATTTACGGCTAATTCGTCAATCCAATTTCCATTTAACAAAAACGGCCATTAGAGAATCTCTAATGGCCAAAAATATTTAGCAATCGACTAACAATTAATAGTTGATGGCGATATAGAAGCTACCGGCACCAAAGCGACGGTCAAAGCTGTCAAAACCATCCCACAGGGCATCCCATGCAAAGCCGACTTCAAGCTGCGTTGCCGAATTGCGGAAGAAAATCACGCCCAATTCTGCACCACCGGCAAGGCCCACGGCAAAACCTTCATCACTATCGTAGTAATGGTCATCGAACTGGATACCGAGACCAAAGCCAGCGCCGATAAACGGCGTAACCGTTCCCGTACTCGGGAAGAATCGACCACCCAGCAAGAAGGTTTCATGCCATTGCCAAGCTTCTCCAAAAGACATATTCATGTTGTTCACAATGGTAATGGCGGCCTGGGGAATCACTTCAAAAATGCGGGCATAGTGGAATACGAAAGCCTGTTCCCAAGTCTTTTCGGTATCATACTTCTTATGGCAATCCTTATCGTCTTCACAACGCTTTTCCACGAATTCGTAGTTGTGCCAGAGGGCAGCACCCAAGCCATAACTCACGTAGTTGCGGGTCGGGCGCTTATGGGCAAAGTTATCGTTCGGATCGCCGTCATTGCGGTCAGCAGGTACATACACAATCACTTCGGGTTCTGCAGAGCGTGATGCCGTAGAAGCGTAAGCGCCATCGTCGGCATCGTCAGCAGTATTGGCAAGGGCAAACTTCACGGCACCTTCAATGGCCACATCCAAATCGTCAATGGAGCCAGCCTTCTGCTTGCCGCTTCCGACAACGGAACCGTCTTTTACCTGTTCGCAAACGACCACGAAAGAGGATCCCATGGTCATCACGTTGGTACGGAGCTGGATATCAGCACTGCCATCGACCGGGGTATTGCCGGTTCCACTCACAGAAGCGCGGACAATAGACTGTACCATGTTGGGAGCATCAGGGGCGAATTCAGCACCCTGGGGTGCAAGGACTTGAATATCGGCAGCAAACGAAAAAGCAGCCAAGGAAAAAAGAGCGGTAAAGAGTTTTTTCATGGTCTAAAATATATAATAATTCGAAACCAGGATTTAGGAGCCAGAAACGAAGTTGCTACTTTTATGAGAAAGTTATTAGCAACATTCAACTATTGACTAAAAATGAATAAAGCCGCTATTATCGTTGCCGTATCGATGCTCCTGAGCCGCGTACTCGGTATTTTCCGTGAAATGCTTTTGGCGCATGCCGCCGGCGTGTCGCTTGAAAAGAACGCGCTTGATCTAGCGTTCATGATTCCGGACATATTAAATCATGTGGTAAGTACCGGATTTTTGTCTATCATCTTTATCCCGATTTTTACGGGCTACAAGGTGGCCGGTGACGAGAAGGGCGGTTGGAAGTTCTTCAGCAACGTGCTGAATACTTTCGGCATTGCGCTTTTGATTTTGGTGGTGCCTGCGTTTATTTGGATGAAGGAACTTTTGCAGCTCCTGACAGTCGAGGGAGCCACGCCGGAACTAATCGAGCGCGCCACTTACTATGGCCGCATCATTTTGCCGGGACAGGTATTTATTTTTGTCGGAAGCATTCTGGTTGCCGTGCAGCATACCCGCAAGCAGTTCTTGATTCCGTCGCTGACAGGCCTGATTTACAACGTGGCGATTGTGGGCGGCGGCGCTTTGGGACTCGCGCTCGAGAAGTTCACCGGCACGGAATACGGCCTCGAAGGTTTTGCCTGGGGCGTGCCGGTAGGCGCCTTCATCGGATTCTTTGCCTTGCAGATTTTTGGCGCCCGGCGTGGCGGCGTGCATTACGAACTCTTGGTGCAGCCGACTCACCCCGATATCGTTCGCTACTTCAAGATGATGCTTCCGATGTCGCTTGGTGTGGGCTCCATGTTCGGCCTTGAATTTATTATCAGAAGCTTTGGCGCGAACTTCGGTACGAGCGGCATTTCGAGTTTGAATTACGCTTACCGTGTGATGTACACATTGGTCGCTGTCTTTGGATTCTCAGTGAGCGTAACGAGCTATCCTGATATGGCCCGCCTTGTTAAAGAAGGCGATTTCGGCCAGCTGAATCGCAAGATTTGGAAGAGCCTTTCGCGCATGTTCTGCATCTTGATTCCGGCCGTCGTTGCCGTGTGGGCTTTGAGTTTCCCCGCTGTTCGCATTCTCTTTGAACGCGGTGCCTTCCAGCGTGAAACTACCGAAGCGATTTCCGAGATTCTGCGCTGGTATTTGCCGGTGAGCCTTGGCCTTTGCCTGCAAGCTGTTTTGGTGCGCAGCTTCTACGCCTGCGAACGCATGTGGGTGCCGACGCTTTTGAATACCGGAATCTTTGCCGCGACCATTCCCGCCTACATTCTGCTGGGCGCACCTGAAGTGGGTCTCGGCATCAAGAGTGTGCCGATTATCGGCGCCACCGGCGCCTTACTGCAGGTAATTTCAATGATTTTCATGTGGGCTAAAAAGAACGGCACCGACGGCATGAAGGACGCATTGCTGAATATGGCCCGCGCCCTGGTCGCCTTCGGTATCATGATTGCTGCTGCTGTCGGACTCGACCGCGTCTCGGGCGCATTCGTGCGCGAAGCAAACTTCGTCGTGCTCGTTGTATACGCCTGCGCTGCTGGCATTTTGCTCTTCACGCTCACGCTGATTATCCAGCGTTACCTCGGAAGCAAAGATGCCAAGGATATTCTCAACGAACTCCTTGGCAAGGTATTGAGGAAATTGCATTTGGCGAAGTAATGCCGATCCCGAAACGAGTTCGGGATGACATTTAGCGAAGTAATGCTGATTCCGAAACAAGTTCGGAATGACTTTTAGCGCCAGCCTTCCATAATTTTCATGCAGCCAGCAAGCAGCTCGGCGGAACGGTCCTTGGCTTCGGTTTCCACGTAGCAGCGGAATTCCGGAGCATTGCCGCTCGGACGCAGGTGCACAATGTCGCCGGAATCGAATTCCATGCGGTAGCCGTCGGTTTCATCAATCGAAACCACTTCGCCGTGGAACGGCTTGGGAGCCGGGCCATCCTTAGGCTTGAACTTGGAGGGTTTTGCGGTAAGCGAGCCGAACAATTTGGCGCCGAGTTTCTTTTCGCGGATTTCGGCGAGCTTTGCCTTCGACACTTCGGTCGGGAATTCCTTGAGGCGGTCGCTAAGCGTAAAGCGCTTCGGGAGCTTCTTGAGTAAATCGACCACGCACATTTTCTGTTCACGAACCATGACCATCACGGCAATCATCGGAAGAAGCGCGTCGCGGGTCGGAAGAGCCGGAAGCGTGCGGGTGCCACCGTCTTCAAAACTGCGAGTGAGGTTTGTCTGCAGCAAGAATCCGCCGTTAGCTTCGTAGCCTGCAACAGAGACGCTTGCGTCGTTTGCATCTACCAAGCTTTCCATGCCGGCGATTACATACGGGCTTCCGATGCGCGTGCGGCAGATTTTCTCGAAGCTGCCAGATTTTTCGAGCGACGTGTTGCAACTCACCGGAGTTGCAATGCGCTTGATACCAAGCGCCTGGGCAGCCAAGATGCCCAGCACGTCGCCACGGAGCCACATGCCTACATCGTCTGCCAAAAGCGGGCGGTCGCTATCGCCATCGGTACTGAAGATTGCGTCCACAAAATCCTTGTGCGCAAAGTCGCGGGCCAAATCTTCGTCTTCTTTACGAATTGCTTCGGTATCCACCGGAATAAAGGTTTCGCTGCGGGCAAAAGGCTTCACTGTTGCGCCCAAGCTTTCAAGCACCTTCACCACGATGTCGCGGCCCACGGCGGAATGCTGGTACACGCCAATGGTCAGGCCCGAAAGAGCCTTGGTGCCAAAGAAAGCCGGATAACGCTTCACGTAATTTTCTTCGGCTTCCGCTTCGACAACCGGGAGCGCGGGGGCATTTTTCAGCATACCCTTCGCATCGAAAATCGATTCGTCGAAATCCACCGACTGCGAAACAATTCCCTGTTCGTCTTTCTTGGTGATTTCACCCTGCGGGTGGTTGAACTTGATGCCGTTGCGGTCTGCCGGAATGTGGCTACCCGTCACCATGATGGTCGGGAGGGCCTTATCGATACCATACAATGCAATGGCCGGACTCGGAATGCGGCCGCAGTAAATCACCTTCCAAGAGGAATCTTCACCGGCCTTCACCAAGGCCTTCAAGATGCGTTCGGTACTCGGACGCAAGTCGCCAGCAATTGCAATCGTATGGTCGCACTTGTAGCTAGCCTCACAGTACTTGATAAACGAGCGCGCATACACATAGCACACGCGATCCGTCATCGCCGTCACCAAGCCGCGGGCACCGCTGGTACCGAATGCCACGCCGGACTGTTTCATTACTTCTTGCATCGAAATGCTCATAAAAACCTCAAGCTAGTTGTTGTAAATGCAGCGAACGTAGGCTGCAGTATATTTGTGCGCATTATCGGTGCCCACGGAAAGATCCTTACGGAAAGCCCAAAGATACGCAAATTCAAATTCGTGAGACGTTCCCGTCACATCGTATTCTGTCGAGCTCCAGAAAAGCGCCTGTTCTCCGATTTTGATATAGGAACCGTAATACTCGTACTCGCCCCCAAGTTGATTTATAAAGTTAGCCTTTGCATCAGGATTCTCCAAAACATAGTTATAAAGGGTAACCCATTCATCTTCACTCGGAATATGCGTTCCTTCAGGACAGATTCCACGATACGGGTGTTCGATTTCTCCTAGCCGTTCGCGATCATACTTCGTACTCACCGCCATCGCTGTCGCCCAAGTGTACAGTCTGCCGTATATTTCACAATTGGCGTCTTCGTCCGCATAGCAGCGGCTACCCTTCATGGGAACTTCCAAATTCTTCGTGGTCCATACCTGGTCGCCAATCTCTACACGTCCCAAATCGGGATATTCGTAGTCCTTCCACGAATCGTCTACAATATCTTCGCTTGAAGAAGATTCAACAAAAGATTCGACGCTGGAAGAAGACTCGGTTGAGCTACTCGAAGAAAATTCCATCACGCCCCCATCACCCTTGACGCAACGAACGTAAGAGCCCATGTACTTGTGCGGATTGCTTCTTGCAATTGAGCCATCCTTGCGGTAAGCCCAAATCCATGCATACTCAAATTTATAACCCGTTCCCGCCGCGTCATACTCCGTAGCGGTCCAAAAAACCGTTTCTACATCTTCGTCCCTATAGAAAGCCTTCCAGTCATAAGCACCGCCAATCTGGTTCGTGAAATAGGCTTTGTATTCAGGATTCTCATCGATATACGCTTTAAGTAATGTCCACTCCTCATCGGTAGGCAAGTGCGTACCTTCGGGACAAATTCCTCGATAAGGCGTAATCAGGAACCCGAGTTCTTCACGGTCGTACTTCTGGTCGATTGCCATAGCCTGCGCCCAAGTATAGATTCGGCCATACTTTTCGCAATTGGCAGGATCATCGTCATAGCAACGGCTTCCTTCCACAGCAATATTCAGATTCTTAGTCATCCATTCCTGGGTTCCGATCTTTACGAATTTATCGGTCACAAGAACCAATTCACTGCTACTGGAAGCTTCTTTACGCGATGACGAACTTTTCGCCTCACTAGACGAACTGGACGATTTTGCAGACTGCGACGAAGAACTCGACTGAACAGAAGAACTCGAATTATTTTCGAGAGTGTTTAAATCCGCATTGCGATAATACGCAACACTGTCTTGCGTTTTGCAATAACATTCGTCAAAAGTCAATTCGGGTGCATTAGCAACAAAGTAATTAAACTGATAATTGTCTTCTACACCCAGTTTATACTTACAATCATTGACATCTGCCCAAAGATGAGTGTAACCTCTTTCGGTGAGGACCTCGATATCAAAACGGTTTTTTGACTTATTGAAGTCTGCCGACACGCATCTTGCGTAAAAAGAGAGCATATAGTTCATGCGTTCAGACACTTTGTCGCATACCATTTTTTCAAGGTAGCTGCCTGCAGAAATGCTTTCAGACCATCCGGAATCCGGCTCGATGCCGTAAGTATTACGGCAATAAGTGACAGCGGGATCTTCTATAACGTCGACAATCTCGCCGCTGCTGCTAGAATCATCGCCACACCCATAAAAACATACGGCCATTGCCGTTGTAAATAAAACCTTTGTTGCAAATTTCCTCATAGAATAAAAGGTAGAAAAATACGCAATATTCCCCTATCGAAAGCTTCGCCCTTATTGCGCACAGAATGGCAAATAAAGCATTTTACCCCTAAAAAAAACATTTGATACACCTGTATACAAAATCACCGTTTTTCCTGTAACATCCTGCGAAAAATGAGGATATTTTCTACTTTGGATGTTAAAATAAGGGATGAATATGCTCAAAAAATTATTGTCTGTGTGCGCTATTGGCGCTTCTGCCACCCTGGCAGCACCTCTCCTTACCAACGGCGACCTGTCCTACGGTGATGGCGGCTGGTATGTTTGGAACAACCCCGATGGCCCTGCCAAATACGAAAGCAAAATTGGCGAAATGGGACTCGGCGTCAATGGCAGCGAAGGCGTAAAGCTCACTGTAACCGAACTTCCGAACCCCTCTTGGGGCCTGCAGTTGCAACCGCCCAAGTGGCTTGCCGACTCCGCCTATTACAAGCTCAGCTTTAAGGCCAAGGGCAACGTGCCCATCAATGCCATCATTCAAGGTGGTCCCCCCGACTGGCGCCAGAAAGAAAGCGCCTCGTTCATGCTGACCAAGGACTGGAAGGAATATTCCATGGTTTTCCTTGCCGACCAGAAAGGTTACGGCCTTAACAACGTCACATTCCACGTGGGCCTTGCCAAGGGCTGGCTCCAGATGGATGACGTCGCAATCGAAAAAGTCGAAGGCATGGATGACATGACCTGGTACAACAATTCCGCCGCCCGTATCGACAGTCTGCGCAAAAAGGATTTGACCGTAAAGGCGACGCCAGGCGCCCAAGTGAAGGTGGAACTCATGCGCCACGCATTCCCCTTCGGTACAGCGCTCGCACTCTACGCCTCTAACGATAGCGTGGAAACTTGGTACCGCAAGACCGCCAATAAATACTTCTGGTACGGCGTTCCCGAAAACCAGTTCAAGTGGCCGGAATACGAACCCAAGAAGGGCAAGATCCTCCGCGACGAATTCAAGCAGTACCTGGATTACGTGAACGATTACAAGTGGGGCTTCCGCGCCCATACGCTCGTGTGGGGCCACCAGGGTTACGGCTTCGACAAGCACTTCAGTAACCAGGGTAGCTGCAAGGATATTTCGAAAAAAATCAAGGAACGCATCACCCGCGACGTAAAGGAATACAAGGGCCGCATCAAGGAATACGACGTGTGGAACGAAGCATTCCACGAACCGTTCATCTTTAACAAGTGCGGCTGGGATCTGTTGGATAGCGCCCACGTGTGGGCTCACCGCGCCGACCCCGAGGCACGCCTCTTCATTAACGAATACAACGTAGTGTCTGCCGGCGAAACCGACCGCCTGTACGAAATCGTGAAGGGCATGCTCGAACGCAAGGTTCCCGTACACGGTATTGGCGTGCAGTGCCATTTCGGCGATCGTCAGCTGAACCCGGCATTCATCAAGGCCCGCTTCGACAGGCTCGGATCCTTGGGCCTCCCCATCAAGGTCACGGAACTTGACTTTGGTGACTGGCAGAAGGGCATGTACTTTGGCGAAGAAGAACAGGCCAAGCGCTTTGAAATGTTCCTGCGCATCGCTTTCAGCCACCCCGCTGTCGAAGGCATTATCCTGTGGGGCTTCTGGGATGGCCGTCACTGGGTCAAGAACGGCGGTATCGTTGCCATGGACGGTCGCGAAAAGCCGGCAGCCAAGCTCATTTACGACTTGTGGCACAAAGTGTGGACCACCAACGGGACGTTCAAGGCCGACGAAAACGGCAACGTGAAGTTCCGCGGCTACCCCGGCAAGTATAAAGTAACTGTCGACGGCAAGTCTGAAATGGTGGAATTGAAATAACGCAACGTGTCATCCTGGAGCGTGTCATCCTGGAGCGTGTCATCCTCGGAGCAAGGCGGAGGGGAGACGGGATCCAGCACTGGATTCTCCCCATTCGGGGATCATGCGCACTAAGGCAACAAGTTGCCAAGTGCTGTCCGACCTCCCTTCGGTCGAGAATGACAGTATCGAAAGATCTCTATTAGATTTCAAAAGATGCTCCCATGCGGGGCATCTTTTTCTATTATTTCTCAATAACTTTAGTGAGGAGACAATGAAGATTTTCTACAAAATCGCAATCGTATCGTGCGCCTTGGCTTTCATGGCATGCGACGATTCCACTTCCGCGAGCAATAACGGTAGCAACGGTGGTAACGGAGGCGCAAACGTCGCCTGCACCAACGAACCAGTGGAATGCCCCTCCATCCATTACGAAAACGAAGTTTACGACTATCGCGACTGCAATCATTACAAGATCAAAACCTTCGGCACGCAGACATGGATGATCGAAAACTTGAACTACAACTCTTGCGAAATCAACGGTCAAAACTGGTGCTACGGTGGTGACGACGCCAACTGCCAAAAGTACGGCCGCCTTTACACTTGGACAGCCGCAATGGGGCTCGATAAATCTTACCAGAAAAATTACGCGAACCTGCCCGAAGGCACCGTCACCAACGGACTCTGCCCCTTCGGATACCACATTCCGAGCGACGCTGAAACAGATATCCTTATTGCCTATCTTGAAGACAATAACAACATAGCCGAATTCAATTTCCAGTTCGGCGGCAAGAAAAACTTCGCAGGCTACGCTGATTTAGATAGGGAGGCTTACCTCTGGACTGCTGACGAAGACCACTCCGAATTCGGAGGTAAAGAAAACGTACGCATCTGGAGTTATTCCGAAACCTTCAGCTTCGGCGGCGGTTCCATATTCAAGGACAGCGGACTTCCGATTCGCTGCGTCAAAGACTAAAAATTTCTGCATAAAAGAAAACGCCCCGCGATAAAATCGCGGGGTTTTCTTATTGCTATTAAATGGAGCTCGCGCGGTCTTAGTAATTGCGCTAAAGCGCATTACTCGTCGCCTCGGTCATGTCAGACTGCAAGCAGTCTGCCGCGACACTCGGCTCCTAGTAGTTTTCAGCAGTAACTTCGAAGAAGGACTGCGGGTGGGCGCACACGGGGCATGCGGCCGGGGCCTTGGTGCCCACGACAATGTGACCGCAGTTGCGGCATTCCCACACCTTGACTTCGCTCTTTTCGAACACGGCGGCGGTCTCCACGTTCTTGAGGAGGGCGCGGTAGCGTTCTTCGTGGCGCTTCTCAATGGCGGCGACCATACGGAACTTGTTGGCGAGGGCCTTGAAGCCTTCAGCTTCGGCGGTCTTCGCGAAGTCCTCGTACATGTCGGTCCATTCGTAGTTTTCGCCGTCGGCAGCAGCCTTCAGATTGGCAGCAGTATCGCCGATGCCTTCGAGTTCCTTGAACCACAGCTTGGCGTGTTCCTTCTCGTTGTCTGCGGTCTTCAGGAACAGTTCGGCAATCTGTTCGTAGCCTTCTTTCTTGGCGCAGCTAGCAAAGTAGGTGTACTTGTTGCGAGCCTGGGATTCGCCTGCAAAGGCGGCCTGAAGGTTCTTTTCGGTCTGGGTTCCGGCGTACTTGTTTGCCATAAATTCCTCTCTTGGTTGAAGTGTCTCGAAAAGAATATACACATTTTTAGGTCGTCCTGGGCAAAAATAAGTCCATTCGGAGCCTTTTTTCTGCAAAATAATATATATCTAAACAAAAAAGGAGGCCTTTTATGACCCTCATGATTATCCAGCTTTTGATTGTGCTTTTGGCACTTTACGTGGGATCGCGTTACGGGAGCCTTGCCCTCGGCGCCATTTCGGGAATCGGTCTTGCCATTCTGGTGCTCGGGTTCGGCATGCAACCCGGCAAACCGCCTACCGACGTCATTTACATCATTATCGCGGCAGTCACCTGCGCGGGCATTATGCAGGCTTCGGGCGGTATGGATTGGCTTATTCAAATTGCGGAACGCCTGTTGCGCAAGCACC
>JAEEGG010003816.1_pt1 | contig 37247 bp, 24 predicted proteins | sample 9134161 | NCBI WGS metagenome assembly JAEEGG01 (sample SAMN16246543, study PRJNA631951) | gut metagenome | biome: gut microbiome; feature: rumen; material: CR-attached | host: Bos | place: Iran: Karaj | collected 2018-10
GATTTATCACGGCTGTATGAAGGTTATCCTAAACAGATTCAGAAATTATGCCGACTCTATTTCCGAATAGCCAACTTCTGGCAGGCAGAACAGGCATTAGATTATTCCGCTGCATCCGAAACTGATATAATCCGATTGTATGGCACTTTTATGAAGAGGGGGTGCAACAAACTGGAAGTTGTTCCCGTCCGTCATGCTGCCGATTTCTCAAGTGTACGCTTGATGCGTCTGTCGGTTGAAGGCGATTACCGGCAGGTTTTTGAAAAAGCCGTCAGTCTTGCCAATGCTTCTACCATGATTATCGTTGAGCAAATCAAGCGTGATAAGGAATCCCGGACATTCTGGAAATCGATAGTGGATGATCCAAGATGTATCTCCACCTTCGATTTATATTACTGTGGTATAATTTTTTTCGATAAAAAGCGTTATAAAGAAAACTATGTTGTAAACTTTTAATCCATTATTGACTATGAAGATAACAAGAGTGTACACCAAGACCGGCGACGACGGCGTAACCAGTTTGGTAGGCGGTGTGAGAGTGAGGAAGACCCATCCGCGTATTGAGGCTTATGGAACAGTTGACGAACTGAGCGCCCACCTCGGCATGCTGGCGTCGTGGATGAAAGATGGAACCGACAAGGATATCATCATCCGCACACAGCGAAATTTGTTTACGGTTTGTTCTTATCTTGCAACCGACAAGAATGAAACCGAGCTTGCCCCTTCTTTCACCATGGCTGCCGAAGAGACCGATTTCCTGGAACAGCAGATAGACGAGATCAACTCGAGTATCCCTCCTCAGACGGCATTTATCCTGCCGGGCGGATCGCATGAGGCATCGCTTGCCCATGTATGCCGTACGGTCTGCCGTCGTGCTGAACGCAGGATTTTCTCACTCGACGAATTGTCGCCTCTTGACCCCGAAGTGACCCATTATATCAACCGCCTGAGTGACTATCTCTTCGTTTTGGCAAGAAAATTGAACTTTATTGACGGTGTACGTGAAAAAATATGGAAGAAACCATAGTAAATTAGAATTTTTTGTTTACTTTTGCGCGCAAATTTATTAACGCGTAAAATTTTAACACTATGTATTGGACACTTGAACTTGCATCAAAACTTGAAGACGCCCCTTGGCCAGCTACCAAGGATGAATTGATAGACTATGCTATCCGCAGCGGATGCCCTCTTGAAGTGTTGGAGAATCTTCAGGAGATAGAGGATGAAGGTGATGTTTATGAGAGCATTGAAGACATCTGGCCTGACTATCCCACCAAAGAAGACTTCCTTTTCAACGAGGATGAGTATTAAGCGGTAGAAATTCTACTAAGTAATTAAATATCAGCGAGATAAGCAAATTTTATTTGTTTGTCTCGCTGGTGTTTTATAGCCTTTAATAGTGTGTTTTGTTTGTCTAAATTGCAATTATTAACATTCAAAATGCGGTTTGTTTGTCTAAAAGTTGGTACTTTTGCGCATCCTCAGGAATAATAAGACAAACAAATTATATATGGGAAGACCAAAAAGATTGTATCCGTTAGGAAAGTATCGCCTTCGCACACCTAAAGTGATTGAAAAGGATAAGACCTATCCTGTAGAGTTGGAATACACTTGGAACAGGCAGGTAATCCGCAAGTCCACTAATGTTTTTGTAAAAGTCGCAGATTGGAACCAGAAGGGAAATCAGGGACGTGGTGAAATCAGGGCCAGCCATAGCAATGAGTATAAACGTCTTAACCAGTTGCTTATTAACCGTGTTGATAGGATTGATGCGCAGCTGGCTGAGTACAATGAGAAGCACCCATGTCAGATTACAGCAGAAATTATCAATGGCTTCTTGGCTGATAAGCCTCTTACTCGCAAGGATCAAGGAAAAGATTTCGTGGAGTTTACGATGGCTCGTTTGGAATCCGATTACTCTAGGAACAGGATAGGTAGGAGTCGTTACATGAATGGCAAGTGCTGTATGAATGTATTTACTACGTTTCTTCGTGCAACCAAACAGGGAACATATGAAATAGATAAGATATATGTTGGGGATATCTCTCCAGAACTGATAGATAGTTATATCGAATGGCGTAGGGAGATCAAGCAGAATGGTGATGAAACGATTAACCATGCGTTGACACCTATACAAAAAGCTTGTGCCTATGCTGCTGAGTTGGGAATGATAGAACCAACTATCAATGCCCGTATACAGGATATGCGAATTGTCACCAAACCATCTTTGTCTGCTGATGAAGATGAGGTGTTTGACGGAAAAAGTCTGAGCGAAGAACAGATGAATGCCCTCCTTCAGTATTATAGAAACTGCAAGGAGCCTCGCAGAAAGGAATTCTTAGAAATGTTCTTTTTTGCTTTTCATGCCTGTGGTCTCAGAATAGTGGATGTAATGACATTGCAGTGGGGCCATGTCAATCTAGAGAAGAAAGAATTAAGGAAGATAATGGTAAAAACCACAAAGCGTCATATTATTCCACTATCAGAGCCAGCATTAAAGATACTGAGAAAGTGGCGGGAAAAACGTGTCGGTTGTCGTTTTGTGTTCGACTTGGTAAAAGATGATCTCGATATTGATGATGCAGAAGCGCTTTATAGGGCTCGCAATACAGCCACCAAATGTATCAATCAGTCTATAGTAGTTGCAGGAGAGCAGATAGGGCTTCCGTTTAATCTTTCCATGCATGTGGCAAGGCACTCTTTTGCAGTTTTAGCCTTAAACAAAGGACTATCAATGTCTGTTGTTAGCCGCTTGTTAGGTCATGGCAGTACAGATATTACAGAAAAGGTATATGCTCATTTCCTACCGGAAACCCTTTCTTCTGAATTGAACAAGTTGAGTGGCGATTTGACGAAATTGGAAATTTTCTAACTCATTCTCAGTTTTATTATGTAATTTTGCACAAGAATTGAATATATAGTAATGACTCCTTATAAGTTAAAGACAATCATAGCCCAAAAGGAAGGTACAGAGATAGAGTTCAAGGAATCTAAGGATAGCTTGGCTCGAAAAGTTTATGAATCTATCTGTGCTTTTCTGAACTGCAGAGGTGGACATGTGGTATTAGGAGCAAGGGATAATGGGGAGATTGTAGGTGTCAATCCTGTCAAAGTCCAGGAGCAGATAGACCAGTTGGCTAAAGACATGAATAATCCTCAGTTGTTCAAGCCCACCTATTATTTGACTTATGAACCACTGGACATAGACGGGAAGATAGTTATTTATTTCTATGTCCCTGAGAGTAATCAGGCTCATAGCTATAAGGGAACATATTACGACCGTAATCAGGATGGTGTTTTTGAATTGCGTAGCACCGAGCAGATTGCAAATCTGTTTATCCGTAAGAGTAAGATGAAGACAGAGGATAGGGTTTATCCGATGTTGGGAATGAAAGATCTCGACGAAGAAGCATTTGAAGAACTAAGAAAGGGAATTCGTATTGAGAACTCAAAACACCCCTGGCTAAATCTATCAAACGAGGAAATCATACGTTCTGGTGAACTTATTGCTGTAGACCCTGAGACAGGTAAGGAGGGACTGACACTGGCTGCTATTCTGTTGTTTGGAAACAGTCATGCCATTGCCACCGCCTTGCCATCATACAGAATAGATCTCTTGTGTCGTGTAAACGATACAGAACTATATGATGACAGGGAATTGCTAAGTTGCAATCTGCTGAAGGCCTATCCTGTCATGATGGACTTTATCAAGAAGCACTTGCCCGAACAGCCATATATCGAAGGAATACAGAGATTCAGCCTGCGTGACAGGATTCTGAGAGAGGTTGCCTTAAACCTCATTATCCATCGCGAGTACAGCAGTGCTTATCCTACAACATTTACTATTTATCGTGACCGTATTGTTACAGAGAATTGGAACATCCCGTATGTCTATGGGCCGATCAACCTTCAGACTATGCGTCCGCACCGAAAAAATCCAAAGATAGCTAACGTGTTCTCTCAGATGGGTATCGTTGAGGAACTGGGTAGCGGTATGAGGAAGATGTTCAAGTATACTCCACTGTATGCTAATGGGAAGGAACCCATCATAGAAGAGCAGGATGTTTATCGTATTGAGATTCCTTATGTTCCCACTTTACATCCCCCTATTGACGAAAGTGGGAAGAAAAGTACATTGAAAAGTACATTGAAAAGTACATTGAAAGGTACAAGGAAAGATATTGTGGAGATTATTTTGAGCTCTCCTTATATAACAATTCTACAGATAGCAGAACAATTAGGATTAAATGCAAGAGGCATTGCTAAGCATATAAAGAATCTTCAGGACGAAGGTATTATTAAGCGTATTGGCCCAGACAAAGGTGGCCATTGGGAGGTAATAGAAGAAAGATGATATATTTACCAATTTTAGTAGTAGCTTATACATGTGGTATTCTTGTCGCAGCTATCGCGAAAAAGAAATATCAACGTGCCATTTTGTGGACTGGTGCGCTGATACCATTCTTTAGTATACTGCTGTTGATAGGTTTGGGGTTGTATAAACCTGACAATTTTAGTAGTCTTTTTGGCGTATTCTTGGCCTTGGGCTGTTCTGGACTGATGGCTTGTATGGCAGAGAGACAGTTCCCTACACGGCTGAAAGTACAGAACGACCAATTCACAAACCAAAATCAATCTTCAGAATCGGAAGAAGTTAGTCCCCTGAACAAGGTGAAGTTACCAGCTAAGCTTGATACGCAACTTGCTCGTGACGTTTTCTCTAAAGCAATTGAGGCTGGACTGATGAAAGAAAAGGGCAATCATTACAAGTGGTTAGGCACAAAAGTACAACTGGCATATATGTGTGGTCGTATTTATTGTGAGGATAGCCCCCAAAATGACCAGGTAGAAGATAAGGATATCTGGAAATTTGGACGAACAGAGTTCTTTCCCGACTCCGATTTGAATGAATTGTTTGAGGTGACAGACTTGGCACAATCCCGACAAAACAGAAAAGACAGTCCTGTACCACAGGGAAGTAATAAAATAAATGTTTTTTTTGAGTAGCCGTTTGGCTACTCTTTTTTGTTTATAATCAGTGAGTTATGGGACTTTGCATAACTCAATCCAAACTTCATCCTAATACTATTCAAACATATTATGCGGTGTTAGACAAATTCTTCCTAACACCACACCTTTGACGAAATATGTACCTTTGCCGCCGTTAACGCAGATGCAATGTGCACAGTTGCACTGCACAATATTAACCAGGTTAAGGGCTTGAGTGTGCATCGAGTTCCTAAGCCATAAAACATTTTTAGTCATGAAATCAGAAAAAAGTGGTTTATCGGAGAAGGAACTGCTTGAAAAGATTCTTTCCAAGCTGGAGCAACTGTCAAATTATAAGCAGCTCTACAGCAATAAGGAAGCTATGGACATGTTAGGCGTTAAGGACAAGTACATGAAGAAGCTTCGCGACAATGGCTATATAAGTTATTCGCGTGAGGGAGACAAGTACTGGTACACCCAGAATGACGTAAACATGTTCCTGCGTCGATTCCATTATGAGGCATTTACCTCCAATCCCAATTTGCCGAGGCAGGAAGGAGGTGAGCTATGATGAATAATACAAACATTATCGACCACTCTTTCAACGAACTGCTGAATACAGAGCCTGTTAATGGCGGCGGATTCGTGGTTGAACCGATGAACAAGTGCATTGATGAAGCTCACGAGTTACCACCGTTAGTTTCCCTTTATTCTGACATCGTGCTCGAAGGTGACCTCTGTGTCATCTTCGGGCAGTCAGGCATCGGCAAGACTATCTTTGCTATGCAGATAGCCAGATCTATAGCTGAACACGGCAAACGGGTATTATACGTAGACTGTGAGATGACACCCCGTCAACTTGGCAATCGTTACGAGACAGCCAATTTTCCTCCTACTTTTCTCCGTGCCGAGATGGATAAGGAGCATCCTGCAGAGGATGTACTTAAAGGGATAGAGGAGGTGGCTGCTGCCAATCATGTGGATGTGGTGTTTATCGATAATATCACCGCCCTTGGGCAGTCGCTTGACAGGAGTGCAGACGCAGGTACTCTGATGGCCTCGCTGAATACCCTGAAGAAGAAATACAGCTGGACGTTGGTGGTACTCAACCATGTGCCCAAGATGTTCTCAGGCAATGTTCCTCTTTCCCTTTCGGCTATGCAAGGCTCTGCCAAGATAAACCAGCTCATAGATGATGCTATAGGAATAGCCCAATCCAGCATTGACCCAAACCTCGTTTATGTCAAGCAATGCAAGTGGCGTAATGGTGAACTGACAATGGGAGCCGACCATGTAGCTATATATGAGCGCCGTAAGGATGAATATGGCAATCTGGGCTTTACTGAACGCGGTTTCAGCACAGAGCAGGAACATTTGAGTATTGAGAGCGGAAACGACAGGGAAGAGATGAAGGCTCGCGTAAGAGAACTATCTGCTAAAGGTATGACGCAGACAGCCATTGCCGAACAGCTTGGAATCTCTCAGAGTAAAGTGTCGAGACTTCTAAAAGAATAGTCTCTGATTATTCATTATTCACATTATTCATTCTGCATAATTGCATAATCTGCATAATTAGAATAGGAAATGGACGATAAAGAATTGAAACAAATACTCTCCACCAAGGCTCCTGCCTATCAGCGGTCTCTCATAGAGATACCAAAGGATAGCTTTGTCCCTCACTATTCCTCATTGACCGACTATCTGGATAGGGTGGTGGGCTACGAAGCGAAGATGCTCAGTAGGGTTGACCAGCTCATCATACGCTATCGTTTAGGTGCGGTTATGAAAATTGAAGGTGGCCATTATGGTACAGTACTGCCTCGGATTAATCGTAAGGGAATGGTTGTCGGGGGCAATGTCATCTACTTTAATGCCAAAGCAGGGACAGTGTTCTATAAAGAAACGCTCATCAACAATCTCTATTCATGGTACGCTTTCGACTACTATGTTGATCCTGATGTCTTCTTTGGTGAGCACTTGTATCTTGGCAGGCGGATTGCTGTCGTTCAAGAAGAAAAGACAGCACTGCTTGGTACGCTGGCTTATCCGGAAATAGCCTGGCTGGCAGCAGGTGTCGGCAATAATCTCACGGACGGGATGATGGAAAAACTCAAAGGGCGACAGGTTATCCTTTTCCCTGATGACTTCTGCTATGACTACTGGTCGGAGCACTTTGGCTGCAAGTTCAAGGTGGATAATAGTTTTGTTCATCGTGATATTAACCAGTATCTGATAGATTTTATCCACAGCCAACAAGTTCCGTGATGTCTGGGAGCAGAGAATGAAGGGTTTGCCCTTGATATAGCCCACTATAACTACGAGCTTCGCTTTCGTAGTTGTGGGCTCTTCCGAGGGACTCATGGCGTTGCCCTAAGAACCTACAAGGCTCTGCCCTTGACCCGTTCAGGGCTCCGCCCCGACACCTCGCTCAGGCGTTTCACTCCTGAGAACCTGGAGCAAAGAGTGACCCTCTCTTTGCAAACTCCGCTCAGTGGCATCCGCCCCTAAGAACCCTGAGCAGGAAGTGACTCCCTCCCTGCACCCTCCAATCAAGGCTCTGCCCCGATACCCCGTCTGCCAGTTACTATAATAGTATAATATGCTATTATCATAATATACTAATTTCATAAAATGCAAATTTATAAAAATCATATTTTCATTAATTTATAATTTTATATTTCTATGATTACAATAGCCAAAGCATCGGACCACGTAAAGCCCTGCAATATCGAGCAGAGCGAACGCCATAACAGGCGGAACGAAGAGTATATCGCCTCGCTTAATCCGCGTTCATTGTATGTGCGTACAGAACTAAGCCATGACAACGAATCGTATGTCGTACCGGACTTGAAGGATGTCACACTCCAACAGCACTATGATGCCATCAAAGCCATGGTGAAGCAGAAGACAGGCCGAGCCATGCAGGAGAAGAAAGTAACTGTTATTGGCAAGAATGGTAAACCTAAGGAACGAAATGGTAGCAGCCCCATCCGTGAGAGTGTTGTCAACATCAAGCTAGACACGACAATGGCTGACCTTCAGAAATACACAGAGAATGTGCATGAGAGATGGGGAATCCGAGCCATACAGATTCACATCCATAAAGATGAAGGCCACTATGATAATCCTGATGATCCATCTACATGGAAGCCTAACCTTCATGCACACATCATCTGGGATTGGATGAATCATGATACAGGCAAATCCTATAAACTCGGCAAGAAAGACATGGAAGAACTACAGGATATGGTAGCCGAGGTGCTAGAAATGGAACGAGGCAAGAGAAAGGCCGAAACGGGCCGTGAGCATTTGGAACGCAATGAATTCATCTTGCAGACGCAAAAAGAACAAAGTGCCAAACTTGAAATCGAGATAGCCGAAAAGCGAGACAGGCTCAATGCCGAGAACGGCAATGCCATCAAGTTTGGAGTAGCCAATCTCTTTGGAAAGGGTAAGTATGCTGATATGGAGAAAGAGAACAAGCACCTGAAGGAGGATCTTTCAAAACAGAAAGCGATCCTGCAACAGCAATACCAGAAAATTCTGGATGCTGAGCGCCAACGGCTGAACCAACAACTCGTAGAGAAGGAAAAGCAAATCAATGAACTCCAAGCCAAGTATAAAGACGAGATGTTCTGTCATCAGCAGGACAATCAGGAGAAAGACAGAATAATCAATCAGCAAAAACGGATTATTAGTGATTATCGTGAACGACTTGGTTATTATTTGTCAACCCTATCTGAATTGTTGCAAGGTGCCGTTAAGGCAGTTGTAGATTTCGTTCGGTCTGGCTATAGCAGTTTCACCTATCGTCAGAAGGGCGACATTAAACGCTACATGAATAGTCAGCCTGATAAGGATGAAGCTGCAGGCATAGTACTTAATGCCTCACTTCCCTTCTTGAAATCTGATGAGTATGAGCGGGTGAAAGGAAATCTCTTCGACATTGCTTTGGACATGAAAAAAGAGCGTCAGCAAGGCCATAGCTACGGACATGGACGGTGCATGTAATAATGAGAAGGCACGATATTACTTGAATATCGCACCTTCCTCTTCAAAACTATTAACTAATGTATGAATCTAGAATAATTCCTTTTACTGGCATGTCTGGGGCAGGTTCTTTAGTCCTTTTAGGTCATCCTTTGTAGCCTCTACTATGCTGATGGCATAGCCACCGCCTGCTGCTGCCGTCAGTTTCAAGGCTGACTTAGCCGTTACGATTCCTTTACGGATGACATAGGCTTGCGGATTGGTCTTGTAGTGGGCATCCTTTGCATCTGCATAAACGGTGGCAACGTACTTCTTGCCTGGGTCGAGAAAATTGAGCTTCAGGGTTGAGGTATGGCCGTGCTCACTGGCGGTACAGCCCACGAACCAGTTGTTTGTTCCCTTGGCCTTGCGGGCAGCCACGATATATCGGCCTGGCTCAGCCTCCAAGTAGCGGGAGTCATCCCAATCGACAGCCACATCCTTGATGAACTGGAAGGCATCCATGTGTTTCTCGTAGTTCTCTATCATGTCGGCTGCCATCTGCAGCGGGCTGTACATCGTGACATAGAGTGCCAGCTGGCGGGCCAGCGTGGAGTTGACATGATTGGGGTTGTTGGGGTTGTTTTTACTCATATCCATCTCAAAAATACCAGGGGTATAGTCCATCGGTCCTCCCTGCAGACGGGTGAAGGGCAGGATGGTGGTGTGGAAGGGCTTGCTGCCGTTGGTGGCCTCGTACTCAGTGCCGCGTGCTGCCTCATTGCCTATCAGGTTGGGCCAGGTACGGCAGAGGCCTGTAGGATGTACGGCCTCGTGGGCATTGACCATAATATGATGCTTGACAGCCTCCTTGATGCAATAGAGGTAGTGGTTGTTCATCCACTGGCCGTAATGATACTCCCCCCGGGGGATGATATTGCCCACGTAGCCACTCTTCACGGCAGTGTAGCCATACTTATTCATCAACTGGTAGGCAGCCTCCAGATGGCGCTCGTAGTTGCGAGTGGAAGCAGAGGTCTCGTGGTGCATCTGCAGACTGACTCCCTTTGAATGGGCATAGTCATTGAGAGCCTTGATGTCGAAATCGGGATAGGGTGTCTGGAAGTCGAACACATAGTCCTTCGACTTGCCGAACCAGTCTTCCCAGCCAATGTTCCAACCCTCAACCAGCACCTGGTCGAAACCATGCTTGGCGGCAAAGTCGATGTAACGACGCACATTGTCGTTGTTGGCACCATGCAGTCCGTGGGGCTTGGTGGTGGTGTAGTCAAGATGGTCGAGCTGGACGGAGGGGAGGTCGAAGGTATATGACCATTGGTGCTTGCCATTGATCATCTCCCACCAGACACCAACGTATTTCACAGGCTTGATCCAACTGGTGTCTTCGATTTTACAGGGTTCGTTCAGGTTGAGAATCAGATTGGAGGCGAGGATATCGCGGGCATCATCGCTGACCATGACGGTGCGCCAAGGAGACACGCATGGTGCCTGAAGATGTCCCTTGTTGCCCTGGGCATCGGGTGTGAGCCACGACTCAAATACCATGTTCTTGTCGTCGAGATTGAGGTGCATGCACGAATAGTCGACCAGCGCAGCCTCGTGGATGTTGATGTAGAGTCCGTCGGCTGTCTTCATCTGGAGTGATGTCTGAACGCCTGTCTCGGAGAACGGGGTCTGCGAGGCATTAGGGGTGATGGCCTCACGCATGTGGCTGCGGATTTCGGAGAGGCGGGTTTCCATGTAGTCATATTCCTGGGTGTCGTAGTCGCCGGGAATCCACCAGGCGGTATGGTCGCCCGTCATGGCAAACTGTGTATGCTCTTCCTTGACGACAAAATAGACCAGGTTCTTCTGTACGGGAAACTCATACCGCAGGCCGATGCCCTCGTCGTAAACACGGAACCGGATGTTCATTTGCCTGTCGGTCTTGGGTTGTGACATCTTCACCAGCAACTCGTTGTAGTGGTTACGGATGTCGCGCGTCTCTCCCCACACGGGTTGCCAGGTCTCGTCAAAAGTAGAGGTCTGCTGGTCTTTCACGGTGAAGCCGTCCATGAGGTTCTGCTCGTCCTGGCCGTTGCTTGCGTGCTTGTCTTTGGCAAGCTCGAGACCAAGGTGCGAAGGTTTTACAACAGCCTTCTTCTTGTAGCTCATCTCATAGGTGGGTCGTCCGTCCTGAAGCCAGAACTTCACACTAACATTGCCGTTGGGCGATGTTACGGTCTGCGCTCCGGCCGCGAGGGTCATGAGGAGGGCAAACGCCGATAAGAGTAATTTTTTCATTTTTTATAATGTTATTATGTTCTTAAATAAATTGTTGCTCGCTGTTTGCCTTTTGCTCGTTTTTGCCTCAATAAACAAAAGGTGTTGCAAATATAACATATATATCTAAGAAAAAGAGAACAAAGTAACACAAATGTACATAATACAATTTTTCTCGACTCTCAACTTTCTCTTTTTCAACCTATTACATGGGCAAGCATTTTCCAGAAGTACAAGGCATGCAATAAGTACTTTCTTTTTATTTCATTACCTTGCGAGCCTTGCCGTTGTTGTCGACAACGATAGTGAGGCCCTTTGCGGCAGCGTTGCTCTTCACACCGGCGATGGTGTAATAGGCTGCGGGAGCCGCGGTTGTGCCCTTCACGACACCGATGCCTGAAGGTGTGTGCTTCTGGATAGAGATGGTCATGGCCGCAACGTCTACCTTAACGTCATAGGTTCCTGCCTCGGCGATGTTCCACTTGTTGTCGTCGCCGCCAAACACCATCTTGGTGTCATCTGAAAGGTCACGAAGATAGAAGGTCTGGTCAAAACCGCCATACTTGTTGACAGCGACCTTCATCTCACCAGGCACGAGGTCGGCGGTAGCGGAGAACACGCATGGGTTGGCAGCATCCTGAACGAGCAAGATGCCATCGCTAAGACTCCAGCTGCCGGGTGTGGCACTACCGATCATCCACAGGGCGGTGTGGTTGATCTCATGGTCCTGATAAGCAGCCTTGGTGACCGTAACCTTGTTGTTTGCAAGATCGCACACGATGTCATAGTTGGCTTTCTCGCTCACCTTAAACTTGCAGTCTTTGCCGTTGTCGTTGTCTGACGACACGAGGGCTGTAGCCACACCGCTGTTAAGCACAACGTCGTTGTCGCCGGCACGAAACTCAAGACCGCCCCAACATGCCTCGGTAAGAAACTTGAAGCCAGCATCGGCCTTGAGGTTTACGGTAGCCTTCCATACGTCGGGCTGCTCTGCTGTGTTAAACATCACGATGCTGTTGTCAATCGACCAACCGCCCCACACACCGTCACCGACCACCATCAGACGCTCTACAGCGTTGGCTGTCATGACACACGCTGCGAACAGAACGCAGCTCAACACTCGACGAGTAAAATTCATAATTCTCATAATTTAACGATTTTAGTTTTTATAAAATGTTAGTTGTCTGTTATGAAGCATGTCTTCAATCAAGATCATGTCTCTTCGTTTTTTTCTTCTTTCTTTTTCTTGTTTTTCCTCACTCCTCACCGTCAAACCAGCAGTCATATTGCTCCTTGCCCAAAGCCTCTCCAGGAGCCATCTTCTCGTCTTTCATATCAAGGTCTTGGCATTGTTTTGTCGAATTGAAATTGTCGAGCAAGCAAGAGCCTTGCAAAGGCACCACATTGACAAGAGGACGTGCATATTTTGCTTTTTCCATAATAGCATTTTTTTGATAACATCTTTTTGTAAGATTCATATATTCGATTAATTATGAACACCTACCTAACAACAACCTTCTTGCCTTTCTCCACATGCAAGCCCTTCGTTGAGGCAGGTATCCTGATGCCAGCGAGGTTGTAACAGCTGTTGGACGTTGGACTGTTGGCAGCAAAAGAAGCAATCGAGGTTGTGCCGTTGCCAAGATCTATCATTACGGCTTTGGCACCAGCCATGTCTGAAGGGAGAGCGAGGTAAGCCTTGTTTGCAGCGATGGTGCCGTCTTTGGTAGGATAGAAACCAATGCCCTCGTTGCCGTTGGCAAGGATATAGTTGGTAGAGTCGTTGGCTTCGCTTTTAATTTCGGTAGCCGTGAGCACTCCGCGCAGAAGGTTCTCTACATGAGCGCCGTTGTCCTTGCAGAAAGGAAGGACGTAAAAACCTTGTGCTCCATGAAGCAACAAGCCTGTACCTGGTGACGAAAGGTCCAACGGTTTCATCGTGACCTTTGTGTTGGCACCATTGGCGCTTGCGGAGCCGCCATTGCTTGTTTGGCCGTCCGTCTTTGTGGCCACAGCCACATAAGCATCGAGACCCGACACCGAGGCCCAGTTGATGGGTTTGTCGCAACAATAGGTAGCATAGCCCGATGCGCCGACATTGACGGTGGTCTGGCTTTCTATGCTCACATCGTTGGTGAGCTTGTTCACGGTCACGAAATAGTAGCCGTCGTTGGGTGCGACCCACTTGCGGTCGCCTGTTTCGCTGTTCAGGACCGTCATCTTGTCTGCCGACTCGCCCATGCAGAACATCGTCTGGTCCCAATATTCGTTGATGGTGTTTGTGGCAAACTTAAAGTCGTTGTCTTTCTTTATAGGTAGCTGACCTGTGAGGACATAAGGCTTTGAAAGGTCTGTAGGCACAAGAGGCGTGGCCTGCGAGAGGTTCCAGTTGCCTTCAGCGCCAACAACATAAAGAGCAGGGAAGCGGTCAACGTGGGTATCCTGGTAAGCCGACTTGTCTACCTTTATGATCATGTGGGCAAGGTCGAGCGTGATGTCGTAGTTGGCATCCTCGCTCACCGTATATTTATAATCTTTCGAATCGCAGAAGAGCACGTTGGCCGTGTTAAAGCCCTGCTTGAACTCAAAGTTTTCATACTCGGCATTATAGCTTTTGCAGACATCCCAACTGAAATTGTTGTTCGAGTTTATCGACTCTGTGCTCACGGTAACAAACTTAAACGGCTTGCCTTTCGTTATGTAGGCCGTAGCGGTGAACACATCGTTGTCGCCCTTGATCATCTGTATGCCGTCTTTAATGCTCCAGGCAATGCTTTCATCTTTCTGCACGCCGTCGCCCGTTATGAAGATGTTGTCTTCAACATTTTTATATTCAACCACCGCCATGGTCCAATATTCCACTGAAGGAAGGACGAACGAGAGGTCGGAACCGTTTTGGTTGAACGACAGCTCCTTCACGGCGCCACCGTCGATGTCAGGACTTGCAACCCACAACTTGCCTACAGGGCGTGCGACCTTTACCGTTACGGGGATGTTGGTCTTCAATGATGGCGTGGGGCGTGTGCCGTTGACATCGCGCCACGACAAGTCGTCGGTGTTGGTGAAGTTGAGGAAGTGGACAACATCCTTGTCTTCGACCCTCTTTGCGAACGTTGTCATGGTGTATGCCTTGGGCGGCCATGCGGTTATGGCCACATCAGCAGCAGAGGTAGAGACCTCAGCCTTGAGCTCCGACTGGTCCAACGACGTGCCACGAAGAAGGTTCTGGTAGGCGGTAAGGAAGTCGTAATAGTGGACAAGGCGTTGCTTCAGCTCATCATCCATCTGCAAGGGGGCGGCAGGGAAATACTCGCGTGTGAGCATGTGGTCACCGATCTCAAGATGAGAGCCGCCGAGGGCAAACATCACGGCATCGGCAAGCAGCACGCCAGGGGTGTTGACCTTTGTGTCGGGCCGGTTGTTGTTGCCCGCCTTGTCGTAGTTGATGTAGGCGGCGAAGACCGTGGGGCGCTGTTGGTTGCTGCACTTGTCGTTCTCCTTTATGATGTCGTAGAGGTTGGCAAAATTCTGTTCTGGCGCTCCGCCATAGCCGTTGCCGTTGCCCCACACCTCGTTATAGCAGAAGTCGACATTGTCCTTCACGATAGAATCGGTGCCGAAGCCCGACACAGCGTTCATGACAAGCGTTTTCTCGGGATGCGCTGTCTTCATGGCAGCGAGGAAAGGCTTATAGGCCTTGTTGAGCTCCACTTTGTTGTGGTTACAGTCGAACACCTCGCCACGATCGCCGAGCTGGTCGACCTGAAAGCCGTCGAAGTCGAAATTTTTGTAGACCTCGTCGCAGCGGTCTTTCATGTAGCTTATCCACCCCTCGTTGCCCGGGTTCAGAAGGTAGATGTTGCTCTCCCATGACGACGGCAGGCCGTGATAATCTTGATAGAAGCTGCCCGACGCATCTTTCTTCATCAATGCCCATTCGGGCTTCACACCATCTTTGTAGGCATCCTTCCACGCGCCGAAGCAGAGGTCGTAGAAGATCGATTTCATGCCATACTTATGCTGCTCGGCGATGTAGTTTTTCACATATTCCACTCCCACCCATCGTTTGCTGATGTCCTGATACCATTGTGTGAGCGAACCGTCGTCGTTAAACTTTACAGGCTTGTGGTGCTTCCACTGCCAGTCTTGAAACTGCACACCGTTGATGTGGAGACGGTTCAGATATGCCATCTCCGTCTTTATGTTAGCGTTCTTGTCAACGGTGTTGCTGTAATTGTCAAAATCGGCAACGAAGCCATAGCGCGGGAAGCGCGTCCACTGGCTCGACACATCAACGGCGATGGTGCCCACTATTGTCTCGGTGCCGTCGGAAGCGGTGGTGAACAGCTCTGCCATGTAGCCCTGATAATCAACCATCGGCGGTGTCCACGTCCATGAGCTGGACGTAAGCAGTGCGGTCTCCACGACGGCAGAGCCGTGGCGGTAACGTATGTTGGTGTTGGCGGGCATGGTGCCCACAGCCTTGAACGTGACCGTCTGTCCGGGCGCGTAGCACGCCTTGTCTGTTGTAACGTCAAGCGAGGGAACCCATGTGGCAGCAGGGGCAGAGAGAGCTGAAGCGCATGCCAACACGCATGAGAACAGAATGTTTTTATAACTTTGCATCGTCTATAGTTTAAAGAATTACGCAATCAATAGATTTTAAGATTGGTTTTATCAAAGGATCGGTTTGCAGCATCGATGATTTTGATTTGCTGCACCAATGATTTTGATTTGCTGCATCAATGATCTTGATTCGTTGCACCAATGTTTTCTATGTGCTGCATCAAAGGATAGGTAAAAGAAATGGCCGATAAAAATCTATCTTTTCAACATATCTATGTTCTATAGTTTTTTTTAACGACCATTTTCTTCCTTAAGTTTTAAAAGATCAGTTTACCACAACCTTTTTGACAACCGATTCGCCAGAGGCAGTGGCCTTAACCACATACACCCCTTTGGAAAGGTTTGACGCCACGGTGCCGTTTGACATTGCCATGTGTGAAGCGACGAGCTGTCCGCTACCCGCATGAACGGTAACATCGGCGGGGACTGATGAAGACACAACATTTATCGTGCCGTGGTTGGCAGCTATGCAGATGTCGAAAGCATCGCATGAGCCATCATTACGCTTGATGTTGTTTATGCCTGTCACCTCGTTGTCCTTGGCTTCGGTCTGGGCAGCGCCGAGATACTCGCCGCGAAGAGTCTCCTTGAACGTGTTCACCGTCAGGCGGTAACGTCCGTTGCGCGAGATGGTCCACTTGGTGTCGGGACCGCCTGTTGAGCGCAGATTGCTGGTGCCCTCAACGGGAGCGTCGGCGGTGTAAGGATGGAATGTTGTCTCAAACCAACTCTGTGTGGTGAGAATCTTAAGCTTTGACGGCTCCTCGCGCGACTCTTTCCAGTCGGTGGTGAGCACACCCTCCCACACCATCTCTTCGTCGTTGGCGGGGTTGTTGGTGAAACGTATTGTAGAGGGCGAGTCCCAATAGTTCCATGAGAGTTGGCAGCAGCCGCCCACGACATACAGTTCCTTGCAGGGCTTGAACATCGTTCCGTAGACCGAATTGTTGTCTTTCACGGCATAGACGGTATATTTGCCCGGCACGCACACGCTCCATCCTTCAGCCTCAGCATCGGTTGTGGTCTTGAGGGGAGCGGCTAAACCCTTTCCGAACGTTATGTCGACGCCCTCGAGCAGAGGGGTGTAATAAACGGTCGAGGCGGTGGGCGTGGCGGTGTTCATGAGGATGATGTTACCCGCCTTCAGTTCGAGGGCCGCCTTAAACTCCACTCCGCCAAACGCCTGCACCTCAACGGTCTTGCCGTCAAGGGCAGAACCCGTGGCATAGAGCTTCTCAGGAAGCACCGCGTCGACGGTCTTCTCATAGACCGTCATCTTCATGCTTCGCAGGTCCACATAAATGGTGTACTCGCCAGTTGCCGCAGGCTTAAACTTACGGTCTTTGCTGCCGTCCAAAGCCCTGTCGGCATAGAAGTCGAGGTCATAGGTATGGCCTGCCTCTATCTTCTGGTCCGAGGTTGAGCTCACGATGTGCTTGTGCCATTCGCGTGTGTTCATAAACTTAAAATCCTTGCCTTCCGTCAGCTTGCCTGTCCAACGGAACACGCCCTCGTCAATTTTCTGCATGTCGGGGGTGCCGCCGATGTCCCACGAATAAGGCGTAGCGTCGCCTATGATATAAAGCTGCGTCAGCTCAAGCGAGTTGGACATGTCGCCTGCCTTTGCCGCGAAAGCAACGAGGGCAAGGCATATAATGGTTAAAAGCTTTTTCATAATTGTTTGTTTTCTGATGTTCATTGATGAAACAGATCTTCAAGAAAAGACTATTCCTTTACAAACTTGGTGACGAAGGTCTCGCCGTCAGCCACCACCTTACTGATGTAAAGCTGCGGCTGAAGCATAGACATGTCTGCCGAAAAGCCCGAAACGTTATGGTAAGAGCCGTTAAGCATGGTCTTGCCCATGCCGTTGCTCACAAGCATCGACACATCCTTGCAGGTGTTGGCGAACGAGCCTACAAGACATTTTGTTGCGGCATTGTAGCCCACCTTCGAGCTGTTGCTGCTGATGTTGTCGACAGCCGTGGCGCTGTCAAAACTGACCTTTATGACGCGAGCCTTGCTGCAATCATCGGTGGCGACCTCTATGGTTGTGGTCTTTGTGGCAGCATCGAAGGTGAAGGGGGTCTGCTTGCCGTCCACGCTTACCGAGAGCGGCTTGCGGCTGTTGCACACGCGAACCTCATAAGCACGTTTCTGCGGAGCCTTGGCAGCATAACCGTTACGGGCAGAGACGGTGACGGTTGCCTCGTTGCCGCTGACCGTCTGCGTGAGCGTTGTGACGGCGCTGTTTGAAACATAGTCGGCGTTGTCGCCGTCATCCTCATAGATCGATCCCTCGCCGTTGCTTCCTGCCACGACGTTGAGAATGAGCTTGTCGGGACGCTCCGTAACGTTCATCACGGTTGCGGGGTTGTAAGGAATAATTGCTCCCTGACGGAAGAAATAGGGAATCTGCGCATCTGTAAACTGCATGGTTTTCTTGCACGGGCCTTCAATAAGTTCGTTTGTGGACACGCTCCACCATTTTCCTTCGGGGAACCAGATGGTCTTCTGGGTCTTTGTTTCGCCTTCCTTGGGAGCCTCTGTTATAGGAGCCACGAGAATGTCGTCGCCGAAGAAATATTCGTTGTCATAGGTGTAGGCCTCCTCCACGTCGGGATACTCATAATAGAGCGGACGGCAGATAGAGATGCCTGTGTCGTAGGTCTTGCGGGCCATCGTGTAGATGTAGGGGAAGAGCGAGTAGCGCAGACGCACAGCCTCAAGGATTGTGGGGAAGTTGTCAAACTTCCAGATGCGGCGTTCAATGCGCGAGTCGTTGGTGGCATGGGTGCGGAAGATGGGTGTGAACACGCCAAACTGGATCCAACGCAACACGAGATTGGGGTTGTTGACGAGCTGCTCGTTGGAGAACATGTGTCCGCCGAGGTCGTGACCCCAGTAGCCATAGCCCACGTTCGATGCGGTGGCGGTGAAGTAAGGCTCAAAGCCGAGAGCCTCGTAGCTGATGTTGGCATCGCCGGAGAAGCCGATCTGGTAACGGTGGCTGCCCAGTCCGCCCCAACGGTGGAAGATTACAGGGCGCTTGCCCTCACGCTTGGCTGCCTCGTTGAAGAACACATGGTTGCACCAGAAGGTCTCACTCAGCGAGTTGGTGTAAGGTGAGGTGAGCCACTGTTGCCAGTCGAGCCACCAGAAGTCGACGCCCTCGCTCTCGTGGTCGCGGATGATGTTCTTGAAGAAGCTGTTGGTGAAGTCGGGGTAGTCGATGTTCCAACTGATGTTGTCGCCCGCGTCGTTGAGATACTTGCCTCCCAGCTCAGCGTTCATCTTGGCAAAATAGTCGGGACTCTCGGTCTTGTTCACACCGTCTGCAGGGTGAAGGTTAAGGGCTGTCTTGAAGTGTTGGTCGTGCATCTCCTTGAGCAGACCCTTGCCGTCGGGAATGAGATTCGTGTTCCATGACCATCCTGTCCATCCGCCACGGCCCTCAGACATGCTGCCGGCGTTGCCGTTCCAGTGCCAGTCCATGTCGAGAATCATAACATCGGCAGGGATGTTGTTGCTCTTCAAGTCGGACATGATCTTACGGTAGTCGTCGGCCGAGTAAGACGAATACTTGCTGTACCAGTAGCCAAACACATAGTCGGGAGGGAGAGGAATGCTTCCTGCTATCTTCGTATAATCGGCCAGTGCCTGCTTGTAGTTGTTGCCATAGCCCAGGAGATAGGTGTCCATGGCGTGACTGTCGGCACGTTCTGCCCACCAGTCGTAGCCCACAGTGGCGTTGGGAGCGAGGGCGTAAGAGCGTCCGCCGTCGGAGCGGGGCGTGGTCCATGAGTCGTCAATGACAGCCCAGCCCGAGCGCGACACCAGTCCGTTCTCCATCTCTGAGCGCTTGCCCTCGCCCATCAGTCCGTCGAGCGTGCGGCAGGTGCCCTTGAGGTTCAGAGGGTCGGGCTTGCCGGGATACCATGTGGTCTTGCCCGTGTGGTTCTTAACCACCACCGACAGGTTTGCCGACGAGGCGGGCACGGTGCGCGGGTCTGAGCCCTTGCGATATTTCAGTTCGAGAGCTGAGGTGGTGATATAGAGGTATTGTGAATCTTCTTTCTTTGTGAACTGTGGCACCGTGAGGTTACGGTTTACCACGGTGAAGGTGGCGCGATCTTCGAATGCAGCCTTGTCGCTATATTCAATTCGGATCATCTCTGGCGTGAGCACGGTGAAGCGTGCGTTGCCACAAGTCACCACCGCCTTGTCGTTGGCCTTCGGGTTGTTGGCAACCTGTGCAAGAGCTGCCGTGAGCGCCAAGGCGTTGAGGGTCACAAACGAGAACAAGCGTTTGATCTGTCGTGACTTAAAGATTTGGGTAAAAAATGTTTTCATAAAATTACAGTTGTTTGGAGATAAATTGTTGCAGGTAGAAAAGGAAACCTCTGGAACGGCGTTGCTTGTATAAGTATGACGCTATTATGAAACAAGCCAATAAAAACTACATGAAGCTAACCAATGTTATAAGGTAGCGACGCCGTCCAGAGGTCGAAACTCAGAAGTTTCCTATTCAAACATAAAACCAATCTACGATTAGAAACCGTTCTTACTTTGTAAGTTTGACAATCTTGCAGCCATGGGCAGGCACGTTGGCTGTCAGCGATGAAGCCTTGCCCTCGTCCACATGCTTCCAGAGGTCGCGAACGTTCATCTCACCACTTATGCCGAGCTGGCTGAAGTCGACGGTCATGGTGGCGGTGTTCTCGTCGCGGTTGAACAGGCCGACAACCCAGTCGCCGTTCTTCATCTGTCCGTACCACACCTCGTTGTTATCGCCAAGCTTGTCGCTCAGGGGCTTACCCACAAAACCGTCGGCATTGAGAGCGAGCAGTTCGCTGTTGGTGTAGAACTTAAGGTTGTCGCCTATAGAGCTGGGCTGGTCGGCAACGGCCACAGGGCCACCGGCGAGGAGCTGCAACGACACGACGGTCTGACGCTCGTTGTCGTTGTCGAAGGTGTTGAGACGCAGGAAGTCGCCGTCAAGGATGACCTTGTTGCGGCCAGCGATGTGTGACCAATACTTGAAGCCGTCAAACTGGTTCATGCAGTTGGGCCATGTGGTGTACGACTTGCCTTTATCTTGTGCCGAGCAATGCCACCAGGTGCCTGTGCCGGTGTCGGCAACGATGCGCACCATGTTGCCATACTTGGCCTCCACAACAGCGTCATCATACATGTGAGGCATGACGAGCGAGGTGAACACGCCATATTTCTTTGCCGATGCAGCGATGTAAGCCAGGGCACGGGCATAGCTCTCACGACCGTAGCCACGTCCCTGTATGCCGGCGTAGCGGTCCTTGCCATCCTCATACCATGAGAGGAAGTCCATGCGAATGAAGTCGACACCCAGCTCCTTGTAATACTTGAAGAAGCCATCGATAAACTCCTCGCAGCCAGGGTTCTCTGCCACGGCCCAGTTGAATATCTCCTTGGCGTTGGGATTCATCACCGTCGTACTGCCATTATAGAGCAGCTGGCCAAAAGTGACATCAGTGCCTTCGACCTTTGTGTCAAGAGAGCCATGAATCCACAGAGGATTATCATAGACGCCCAGACGCAGTCCGCGGGCTTTGCATTTTGCCACCAGGTCTTTCAGCGCCACTGAACCGTAATGGGTCATATACCCGGAGGCATCGTTGGCCTGCATGGAGATGAATCCGTCGGTGCACACCATGTCGTAGCCATAGGGTTTCAGGTTGGTGGCCACCCAGTCGATGACCTCGTCCCACTGAGCCTCGGTGAAGTCCATGTCATTGCCGCTCACACCGGCTCGCTCCAGTTCGTAGGCATACTCATAGATACTCCAGTAGAGCGGGGCCTTCTGACCCTCGTGGATGCCTTCCACCACGGGAAGCTCCGGCAATTCATACTTGGGCGGATAGCGCATTTCTATGTCATTGCTACAGGCGCTGAGCAGGGTGGCTATCAGGCCAATGGATAATAATAATATCTTTTTCATACGATTGTTGTTTCAGGTTTCTATGGTTAGGATAGTTTCTCGGCTTTCAGGGTCCACGACTTCAGGTCGAAGGTCAGGCGATAGCGGCCTTCCTCCTCGACACGCCATTTATCGTCTGGGCTGGCAGTGAAGACAAAATCAGGACTCTCGACACCATTCTTGTCAATCTTACAGTTGGCGAAGGCAGGACGGATGAACGACACGTCCCAGCTGCCTGTCTGCAGGCATGCTTTCAGCTCGCCCTTGCTGAGGTTGCCCTCATAGACAAAGACATGCTCCGACTGCTTGGTGAGTTGTGTGGGGGCATCGATGCTCCAGCCATTGGGTGTGGCATCGCCCACGATGTAGACGTTCTCTGCCTGAAGAGCCTCCTTGCCGCTGAGCGGTTCGGCCTTGATGGTCCAGTGCTCCAGGTCGAAGGTCAGGCGATACTGTCCGGCCTCTGTCACCTGCCATTTGTCGTCAGGTCCGGTGGTAAACACGAAATCAGGGCTCTCAACACCACTCAGGCTGATCTTACAGCCACCTGTGGCCGGGCGGATGAACGCCACATCCCAACTGCCAGTCTGCAGGCATGCCTTCAGCTCGCCAGGCACCAGTTCGCCCTCGAATGTAAAGATGTATTTCGACTTTTTCTCCAGCTGCGTGGGAGCGTCGATGCTCCATCCCGTGGGAGTGGCATCGCCCACCATATAGACAGCCTCGGCCTCAAGGGGTTGCTTCTCTGTCGACGGTATCTCGCCCAGGTACTCGGCCTTGACGGTCCAGTGCTCCAGGTCGAAGGTCAGGCGATACTGTCCGGCCTCTGTCACCTGCCATTTGTCGTCGGGTGCGGTGGTGAATACGAAGTCGGCATTCTCGACGCCATCCTTGCCTATCTTGCATCCGCCGAAGGTAGGACGGACGAACGGAACGCCCCAGTCGCCCGCGGCGAGGCAGGCTTTCATCTCGCCTTCGACGAGGTTGCCCTCAAATTGGAAGATGTATTGCGACACTTTCGTGAGCTGGGTAGGAGCATCGATGTTCCAGCCATTGGGAGTGGCATCGCCCACGATGAAGAGCGTCTCGGCCGAGATCGGTTCGATGACCGGCGCATCGAGTTCGCCCAGATACTCAGTAGACATTGTCCACTGGCGCAGATTGAATGTCAGACGGTATTTCCCGGCGTCGGCAATGCGCCATTTGTCGTCGGGATCGCCGGCATGCATGGCAAATTTGGCATTGCTGATGTCAGTCTTCGTGATCTCTGTACCATTGACGACGGGTCGGATGAAGGGAGCGTCCCAACTGCCTGTTGTGAGGCAAAGCTTCATCTCTCCTGCATAGAGAGGACCTTCCCAGGAGAAAATCAGAGCATCGTCGGCCGTCGCTGTCAGTGCTGTGGGGTTGCCGATGTCCCAACCGTTGGGCGTGGCATCTCCCACCATGAAGAGGGTGCTGGTCTTGATGGGCAGTTCGCCCTCTATGATGTTGAGTTCTTTCTCTCCATCACATCCAGTCAATGCTGCTGCCATTACAAAACTGGCAAGTACAGTGAAAAGATTTCTCAGTTTCATACTATTTTTTGCTTTTCTGTTTTCAGTAATTAGTTATTATAGCCCGGATTCTGCACCAAGGCAGGATTAGCATTGAGAATGGGTCGCATGATAGGGAATATCTTCGTATGGTCGTCGGCATCGGGAGTCTTGTCCCACCATGAGCCACTGTTGAACTTTCCGAAACGAATGAGGTCCACACGGCGACGGCTCTCGGCGAAGAACTCGCGCCCCCACTCATCGAGCATCTCCTGCATATCGAGGTTGGCACTGCCCTCAGGCGCATAAAGCACAGCAGACAGGTTGCCTTCAGGATAGTTGCGGCGGCGCACCATGTTGAGCAGCCGTCCGGCCTCGGCCTTCTTGCCAGCGCGCAGCTTGCACTCGGCCAATGAGTAGATCACTTCCGGCAGACGAATCTCCGTATAGTCGCTTTCCATCTGGTGGGCGTCATCGTCGGTGTAGAAAGGATACTTGGCAAAATGCCAACCCGAGTTGTGGTCACCATCGCGCAGCGTGCTGCTGGTGGCGGTCAGCCAGCGGTCGGGAGACAACGACTGGAACTTGCCCACGGCATCGCGGATATAGAGGTCGTAGGGCACCTCAGGAGCCTGAACGCGCTTCGTGGCTCCACTCTCGTCCTTATACTCAAGATAGCCATACAGGAACATTCCCTCGCGACGGCTGTTACCCAGATTGCGGTAAAGCTTCATGCGCTCATCACCCTCATATTTGCGGAACCGCTCGACGGGCATTCCCAGCTCGTAGCTGTAGCGTTCGCCATTTGGGGCAAAACTAGGCGATGCGGCATACTTGGTGTTGTGGTCGCCAGCCTTGCACTTCGAGTCGCCCAGATAGTAGCGGGCGCGGGCAGGAGTCGTCCACCAGAAGGTGTCGCCCTGATAGTGCCAGTAACTATAGCCTGGGGCACCGGGGAAACCGAAGATCACCTCGTCGCACTCGTCGTTGTTCCAGTCGAAGGCAGCATCCCAACGCGAGGCCACCTGGTATTGGCCGTATCGCCCGTCGATAAGGTCCTGAGCCACTTGCTCGCAGTCGTTGTAGCGATTCTGCCCGATATAGACCTCTGCATTCAGATAGAGGCGTACGAGCAAGGCTGCGGCACCGGCTTTCGTCCATTGTCCCTGCAAGGGGGCATTGCTTCCGAGCTCTTTCTTTTCGGTGAGAAGAGGAATGCATTCTTTCAGTTCGCTCTCAATGAACTCAAAGATGGTCAGCGGGGGCACCTGGGTCTCGGTATTCTTCGACACGTCACCATAGCTGACAGCCAGGGGTACATTGCGGAACTCATCGAGCAGGCGCAGGTAAAACCATGAGCGCAGCACCCGGCATTGAGCCCTCAGATTGTCGAACTCTGCTTCGGTAAAGCCAAAGTCACGGGCAGAGAGTGTCTGCAGGTCCTCAATCACGTAATTGCACTGCATGATGCCCTGGAAACATCCGTTCCATTCGGTCTGGGCGTCACCGCCATCCTCCACATTCCAGTCATGGTAATGCAGGCGACGCCACTTGCCGCCGTCGTCCCACCAGCCGTCACGAGTAGGCGTGATGAGCTGGTCGGCCGTGAGTTCGTTGAGCACATGACGGCTCTGGATGCTCCAGAAGGCATGTTCGAAAGGACGGAAGGTGGCCCTTATCACATCGTTCTTTGTGTTGTAATAGTTCTGGGTGCCCACCTGGTCGTAGAGGGTCTCATCCAGGTTGCTGCAGCTGGCCGTCATCAGTGTGCAAACCACCAGCGATGCCATATAATAGATCGATTTCATTGTCTTCATTTTCTTCATTGTCTTCAATTGCTTACTCATAACTGTCAACGATCAGAAGTCCACCTGCAGACCTACAATCAGCTGCCGTGTAGAGGGGAAATAGGTTCGTGAGCCCTGAGCGCCCGGCGTCAGGCCGTTCACCTGATAGGTTGAGGGGTCCACCCCGCTGAACTTGGTCAGCGTCAGGAGGTTCTTACCAGTGGCATAGACACGCACACGGTCGAGGAAACGCCAGTCTTTTGGTTTGAACGTATAGCCCAGTGTCACCATGTCGAGTTTCAGGTAGTCGCCCCGCTCCAGGAAATAGTCGCAGACCACAGGATTGGCTGTCGGGGCAATGTCGAAGTTCTTGGCATAAGCCTTTTGCAGTCGGTTGCCCGTGAAATTACGGGTTCCGTAATAGAAGTCGTGGATATTGAATATGTCGTAGAAGAACGAGCCTCTGAAGAACAGCGACAGGTCGAAGTTGCGGTAGCTGAAGTTGTGGCTCGACGAGAGAGTGAACTTCGGCATACCGTTGCCCACCACGCGGCGGTCTTCATCGCCGGCTTGCGAGGCACGAATGATGTCGCCCTCTTTGTCGTAGACCAGCCATTCGCCATCGGTGGAGTGTCCGGCATATTCCCACATATAGAAGTTGCCAAGCGACTCGCCTTTCTGGATGCGTTGCAGGTTGTAGAAAGGATAGGGATCTTCTGTGCCGCTCACATCATAGAAGTCTTGACCCACATACTCAGAGTTGCTGAAGTCGACAAACTTGTTGCGCATGGTTGTGCCCACGATGTTAAAATCATAGCTGAATTCTTTCGTCTTGACAACATTGAAGTTCAGGTCGAACTCGAAACCGGTGTTCTTCATCGTACCTACGTTGACAAAAGTCTCGTCGAAGAGGAATGGTGGAACAGACACCTTGTAGTTGCCGAGCAAATCCTGCTGACGGCGGCTGAAATAGTTGATAGAGCCATACACACGGTTGTTAAACAGCGAGAAGTCCACTCCGATGTTCCAGTTCTTTCCTTTCTCCCATTTCAAGTTGGGATTGACGTTTTTCGAGGGTCCCCACACCTGGAAGTATTTGCCATTGTAAAAATAGTAACCGAATCCGGTCATGGTGTTCAACGAGAGATAACTGCCAAAGTCTTGGTTTCCTGTCACACCATAGTCGGCGCGCAGCTTCAGGTCGTCAATCCACTCAATGTCTTTCATGAATTCCTCCGAGGAGATGCGCCATCCGGCCGAGACAGCTGGGAAATTACCCCATTTGTTGTCTGCACCGAATTTTGAGGAGCCTTCATGTCGCAACGACGCAGTGAGCAGGTAGCGGCCGTCATAGTCGTAACTCACACGACCAAAGAAAGCGATGAGCTTGGCATCATTTTTATAACTACCCATGAGCACCTCACCCTCTTCCTTAGCATACTCTCCAGAGCCCATATTGTCGGCGCCAAGGCCGTCGTTGGGGAAGTCTTTGTTCTCTGTGTTGAAGCCCGAATAACGCGAATACTGATATGAATAGCCTGCCATACCCTTCACGTTGTGGTGGCCGAAAGTACCCATGTAGTTCGTGAGCCATTCCACCACATACTGGCTTTCCTTCCCATACGAGCGGCTGGCCTCACCGTCACGACCGTTGTTGATGGCTTGTGTGCTGGTTGACGGACGGAACCAACTGTTGTCATTACTATATTGATGGTCGGCAAACATCACCTGAGTGGTCAGGTTATGGTTCTCTGCATCGCCTTTTCCGAAAAGCGGAAGGATGTTCAGCTTCACCGTGCCGTCCCAGTCGAGCAGTTTCGTATCGGCATGGTCTTTTTCCAATCTCTGCCGCTCAACAGGGTTCGAGCCTACCACCTGTCCCATGAAATTATAGTATCTCACCTCGTTCTCGGGATCCATCAGAGGCGTGGTGGGATTGGCTTCGATAGCATCCTTGAACACGCTCCAGTCGGCATTATCACGATAAATCACACGGGGTGCCACATTCGCAGTAATCGTGAACAGCCCGTTTTTGGTTGTGTGCATCACGGCAGCGCGGGCGCCGTATTCCTCACGGTTCGAGCGCAGGTCGATACCATGGGCTTTGCGATAATCCGCACTGACACGGTAGTTGCTCTTGGCGCTACCACCACTGAGTGTCAGCGTATGCTGCATAGTTGCTCCAGTGCGGGTGGTCTCATCAAGCCAGTCGATGTTTCCACCAAGGTCCACACCCGTGTCACCCCAGCCCAGCCGCACATCGCGGTATTGCTGTGCATTCATCATCTTCAACTCTTTATTGATGAAATCCCACGACATCTGACCGGAGTAGGAAGTGTGTGTCTGGCCGTCCTTGCTTCCTTTCTTGGTGGTCACCACAATGACACCGTTCGAACCGCGTGTACCGTAAATGGCAGAGGCGGCACCATCCTTCAGCACGTCAAACGATGCGATATCGTTGGGGTTGATGTTGGTGAGGTTTCCTCCCGGCACTCCATCAATCACAATGAGCGGACCCAGACCGGCCGAGCGCGACGAGACACCACGAATCTGAATGCTGGCCTGATTGTTGGGATCGCCACTGCCTGTATTCGTGATCGACACACCGGCCACCTTGCCTTGTATCATCATTGAGGGGTCGAGCGTACTCACCGTCAGGAAATTCTCCTCGCCCACATGCGAAATGGCAGAGGTAAGTTCCTTTTTGTCCATAGTGCCATAACCCACGACCACCACCTCACTGAGTGATTTGCTGTCTTCTTTCAATACGATAGAGAATTCTGTCTTACCATTCACGGCTATGTCTTGGGTGGCATAGCCCACATAAGAAATAGTAAGAGTGGCATTCGAGGGGACTTTCAATGTAAAGTTACCGTCGATGTCGGTCACTGCTCCATTGCTTGTACCCTTTTGCATCACTGTTGCTCCGATGACCGTCTCGCCAGTTGCGTCCTTCACGACACCCTTCACGGTAATGTCCTGCGCAATAAGGCTGAGTGGCATCAGCAGCATCAGCATGCCCATCATGAAGATTTTCTTCAAAGGTTGTTTTAAATCAATCATACCATCAGATGTTTTTAGTTATTAGGAATAATCTGCTGCAAAGGTAAACAATTATTCAGCTCACAGCAACATAAGGTAAAGCTATAGTAAATTTTGAGTAAAACATGACACAATATATTATCCTGATAATCTGCGTGTTATAAAAATATTTAAAAATTCAATAGTAAATATGATACATTTCAAAAAAGTAGTTATATTTGCAGAAAAACGATAGAAGATGGCTAGATTATTCATTTGTGTATTGATGACTCTCATCTCTACAGTCTCATTTGCCGACAACAGTCAACTGCTGAACGAACTCGACTCTGCCATTGCCCGCAGAGCAGGTTACCTACAGGCAAAGGAAGACAGGATTGCATATATTAAGAAAAACATCGTGTCGGAAACCAACACAACGATTGTTTTGAAGTTGCTGGATGCGTTGTATGATGAATACTACGTCTACAAGCTCGACTCTGCCATGGTCTATGCGAAGAAAGGGTTGTCAACTGCCGTCGAACACAACGACACCCATTTCATTACGCTCTTTACCATCCACATGGCCGAAATTCTCAATCTCAGCGGATTATACAGCGAGGCCGTCGACCATCTCAACAGCATCCAGGTCAGCAGTCCTGAATTTCTGTTTAAGTATTATTACACCTATTTCTCCGTCTATTCCTATTGGAGCGACTATAGCAGCGACCCAATGTTCTCACCAGTATACCGGCAAAAAGCCAACAATTACCTGAAACGGGCCATGCAATATGCAGACGATCAAGACCCCCTGTACAAATTCTACCAAGGCGAGCAGAAAGTATATGTTGAGCCTGATCGTGCAAAAGCGAGGGAGTACTATCTCAACATTCTAAAATCGACAGAGAAAAACTCACGCATCTACGCCATGGCGTCGTTTGCCTTGGCTGGCAACTACAGAGAGAGTGGCGACGAGGAGAAATACGAGGAGTTTCTGACGAAGGCCGCCTTGAGCGATTTGCAGTCGTGCACAATGGAGAATCTGGCCTTGCAGAAACTCGCCGTGAAATTGTTCGAGAAGGGCGAACAGTATATCGAACGGGCCGAGCGCTACATCAACCTGTCGATGGAGGATGCCAAGTTTTACAACAACCGCTTGCGCATTTTGGAAATCTCCAGAAATCTTCCGCAAATCATGAATGCCTACCAGGCAACCACGGAAAAGCAGAACCGGCATCTCCGTCACTCTGTATTCTTCATATCATTTCTGATGGTGGGACTTCTTTTCACGGCATATTACATACACAGGCAAAACCGGAAACTCTCATCCAGGAGGAAAGAATTGGCTGACAACAACCGGCAGCTGTCCTATCTGAACGAACAGCTGGCAGCAGGAAACAACCATCAGGTGACGCTGAATGAGCAGCTGAAAGAGCTGAACCGGAAACTCGTCGACACCAACAACCGCCGCGAGAGTCTGGCTTCTATCTTCATTGACCTCTGTGCCAAATACATCGACAAGATGGGCAAATACCAGACGCTCGTCAAGCGCAAGATCAAGGCCAACCAGGCTCAGGAACTGTTGCAGAACATCTCTTCCACCCGCATTTCGGAGGAAGATGCCGCCACCTTCCTTCATCGTTTCGACAAGGCCTTTCTGGAGTTGTATCCCACCTTCGTGGAAGAATTCAACGCCTTACTGACGGCTGACGGTCAGATCAGCCAGAAGTCTCCGCTCACACTGACAACAGAACTGCGCACGTTTGCTCTGATTCGTCTGGGAGTAAAGAACACTGCCGACATTGCTGGTCTGCTCTTCCTCTCTACCCAGACAATTTACAATTGTCGCTCTGTCACTAAAAACAAAGCCATCAATAAAGATACTTTTGATGAGGATGTACAGAAATTGTGTACGGTTATTAGGGAGTAGTGTTTATGTTGAGAACACTGAAACAGCAAATATTTGCACAAAAAGTCTATCTTTGCCACGTTATGCAATATCAAAAAGAATTTGTATCTTTGCATGCTGATAATATGTTTGTCCAACCCGCTTACGAATCATCTCTGATAGCCTTAGACCGCGCGGTTAGTTTGGCTAAAAATAGTTAAGAATAATGCAACTGATTGAAAATCAGTATATAATTGTCGGAAGTCTAGTTTTCAACGAGGATGAGTATTAAGCGGTAGAAATCCTGCCAAACAATTAAATGCCAGCGAGATAAACAAATTCTGTTTGTTTGTCTCGCTGGTGTTTAATTGTCCTATTTTTTTATTGATTTATATTTATTACTCATCAAACTTGTTTGCTCCCCTTACAGTATGGCGCAAGGCGCTGAGAAGCTGTTGCGACTCCTGTACCAAATTCAGAAATACGGTCATGCTCTCAATATTGAGTTGCTTGGCTTGAATGTCGTGGATGATAGTCCGTCGATAATCGGAAAGCTGTGATTGTAGTTTATCAGCATCACAACGTATCAACGCAATTGTCTCGGCATGGCAGGCCCGATTGATGAGTTGTAATATCTCATTGCGCATCAGTATGAACCCTTGGATATATTTTCTTGGCACCGGACTAAAGTTATTGCCTACATGCTCTAAGCATGGCTCGCCCATACGCTTCAAACAATATACCATTTGCGCTAGTGAGTTGATGGTCAGGAAGTACCATGTGCCCTTCTCTATACTCAACACAGGGTCTATTCGCCGTTGGGCTATAATTTGTTTGCGTCGTTGGCGTTTAATATCCTTGCGTTGGTTTTCGATCATCGCTGTTGTACGTTTTAGCATGAGGTAATCCTCATAAAAGAAAGCATCAGTCATCGATTTATAAGTCTCTGCTACCAATTGTAGTTGGTGCGTGATGGTTAGTGCCACATGTTGTCGAAGCAGTATCCAACATTCTGCTTTATCGCTACTACGAACAATGCGATCAAACAATTCGTCGACCTCACTGGTCTTGCTGTTTTTTCCATAGCGCAGGTGGCTTCGAATAAGCAAGAAGATGGCCATCGCAATGGCAATGGCCATTGCCATAAACGATCCAAAGAACAGGGCGATGCAGACGAGGAAGCACAATATGAACGCCACACCAGCCGTGATGAACCAACCACCGATGACCGAAAGCACACCCGTGATACGGAACACCGCGCTCTCGCGACTCCATGCTCGGTCTGCCAGCGAAGCACCCATGGCCACCATAAAAGTGACGTAGGTGGTGGATAGCGGCAGTTTGAACGATGTGCCCAATGCCACCAATGCACCAGCAAGTACCAGATTGACGGCTGCGCGGATTTCATCGAAAGCGGCTCCCTGCTTCAACACCGCTGCATCGGCATTGAAACGCGAGTCAACCCAGCGCGACACACAAGGAGGCACCGCCATCGCCAGGCTGCCTGCCATGCTTCTCGATGTGCGCACCAGCGTCCGTGCCACTCGGCTCGAACCAAACATCTCGTCGCCTTCGTCCTGCCGCGAGAGGTCTACCGAGGTCTTCACTACGTTCTGCGCCTTCTTCGAGAAGATGAGGGCAAGCACCATCACCACGCCTGCCGCGATGAGATAGGGCGCAGGCGTATGGGCACTCTCCATCAGCGACCGCATCATAAAGCCCTGTGCGTCGCCATTGCCGTTGGCAGTGTAGTCCTGCCAGGCTTCAAGTCCCGTCAGCGGAACGCCCACAAAGTTCACGAGGTCGTTGCCTGCAAACGCCATCGCAAGGGCAAAGGTACCCAGTAGCACCACGAACTTCAGTACGGGCAGTTTCATGGCACTAAGCAGCGTCAATAGCACAGAGAAAACTACCGTGCCGCCGCCAATAATCAGCCACGTGTTTTCACTAACCATTTCTTTCAACTCAGGTGTCATCAAAGTACTTCCCTTCAATCCGTTGATAAGCAGGAACCAAACAATGGCCGTAACAGATAGTCCACCAAAGATTCCAATCTTTAACGACGATGCTACCAGACTTCCCATCTTACCCGACTGATCTGTCGTTCTCCCGTTCACACGGTAGGTAAAAGTGAAAACGATGCGTGCCACCCACTGTACCAGCATGCCGAGGACAAACGCAATGGCAACACTGAGGAAGATGCCGAGTATAACAGAAATGGCTTTTTCTGTGTTCAGCAGATTACCTAATGAGAGTAACGTGCCGTCAGTTGCCGTTGCCCCGTGGAGTATCTGTAGCAGGGCGATAGCAAAGGCCCCGCCCAGCAGTTCGAATACCATCGAGACGGTGGTGGATGTCGGCATACCGAGCGTGTTGAACACGTCGAGCAGTACCACGTCGGTAACCATTACAGCCAGGAATACACACATCACGTCGTAGAACGAGAAATACTGTGGTGTCATGATGCCGTGTCGGGCCACGTCCATCATGCCATTACTAAGGGAAGCTCCAGCAAACACGCCAACAGCTGCTATCGCCACCACTGTTCTGTATCTTGCCACCCTGGCTCCAATAGCAGAGTTCAAAAAGTTTACCGCATCATTGCTTACGCCAACCACTAGGTCGAACACCGCAAGCACAATAAGGAATATTACAATTCCGAGAAATAATGTATCCATCTTTCCAATTATGATAATCCGATGAAAATAAATGTGAGAAACAACACCAGGATGACCAATCTCACCCAGTTAAAGATTCTCTGAATTTTTTCTGCTTTTTCTTTATCCATAAATGATTTAGCCAACCGTTAGTGATTGACATTGCAAAGGTAAACTGAGCATGTTACAAAAACATTTCATTCGTATAACGGATAGGTTACAGCACCGGTTATAATAGGATTGTAACGCGGGCGTAACAATAGCGTAATAAGATTGTAATAACTACAGATACCTTTTTGTTTCTTGCCCTTCTACACAGGCATAGAGTTCCACCAGGTGCTTGGATGGACTTGACTGTATCTTAGGCATAAGTACGCCTTCTACCTGAAAAAGTCCTACCTCGGACTTCATGAGGACTTCAATCTTTATTGGATGCTCTATTCCTCGTGTTATGCGAACCTTTTCGATAGAGTTGGCTGAGTATTTGTGGATGTCGCCTTCTGTGGGTTTGGTTGGGATTTCAAGAGCAATTCTGGCACGCCCCTTGGTCATGTCACAGCCGTCGGCAATGAGTATCAATCCTGCCTCAATGGAATGAATGGAGTGCGTAGCCATGTGTCCAAGTATGCCTTCCATTGCCATTGAGCGGATGATGGTTCTGCGCATCGTATCCTCGGGAAGATTCTTCTGCAGGACATCTGTTATAATCTGATAGGAGATGATACCAGAGTAAAGTTCGTGGTCTTTCCGGCCGATAGTCATACCGGCATCATGTAGGAATGCGGCAATCATTACGGCAACAACACTGTCAGCAAAGCTGCCAGAGTGTTCCTTTTGTAGGCTCGTCTCCACCCCTGCGTCATACAATATGCTAAGCATCTTCAGTGCGTTATGACATACGGTACGCATATGAACAGGGCCATGGTCGTTCAATCCTAGGCGAGTGATAGATACCGTGTTCGCATAATCCTGGATTGCCTTTATTTCTTCATTCTCCAACAGTTGCTTCATCATGCGGACAGGTAGATTGTCGTCAATGTCCGAATGCTCCACGATGTCAGCAACCAGTTTCTGAATTTTTTCTTCAAGTATGATTTCCTTTTGTGATTTGTTTTGCATAAGCATATAAAAATGGATAAAAGTGTATGGCCATTTCCATAAAGGAAAGACCATACACGCGTAACTAAATGATATTATATTCTGAACAGATTAGTACTCAGCATTCTGTGGGTCAAACTCTGTCCAGCCACGGAGCCAGTTGTCATTGTTTCCGAAGGCGCCGATGTAGCTGACTTTCTCGAACCATGAAGAGAGCAAAACGTCGGTGAAGCTGGCAGCTCCTAGCAATGGCGAACCGCTCTGTGGAAGGTACTGTACACCAGAATAGATGCCCGAGGTGAGCATCAAGTCGGAGATGCTCTGGAATACCTTGTTGCCCGTCTGCGACTTGAAGAAGGTGCTGCTGTAAGACTCTTGATTGGCGTCAATCACACTCTTCTGCACAGCATCGTAGAGATTGTCCTCGTAGCGTTTGTTAGCATCACTACCCGTCACGCCCATGCCGGCAAAGAAGATGTTCTGTAGCTTCAGGTTGCCAGCCTTTGCCACATCCTGTGTGTTACCCTTTTCTGCATCCACAATCAAACCTACAGGATAGCCTACGGCCACGGAGTTGAAGCAGGCCAGCTGGCTGCTGCGGCGAATCTGCATGGCACTCTGGAATTTACCGAGGGCAGAGCCGTTCTGAGGGAACACCTTGCCACCGTTGATATAGTCGGGTGTGTTCTCAAAGCCGCCACGTCCCATAGGGCCAATGAAGGTCACGTTGGAGAATACGGCAGAAGTGAAAGGTTCGGTGAGTGAACCGTCGGCATCGTTATCGCTCTCAAAACCGTTTGACTGTGAGGTGTCGGCAATGCGCGGGTCGCGGATGGAGAGCGCATACTGCACCTTACCGTTGTAACCGTTGTCGGTATCAAACTCATCATCCCAACCATTATAGGCCACCAGGTAACGGCAGTTGACATTGCCACCAAACCATTCGAAGGAGTCGTCGTTGGTGTAGCTTATCTGCACGTGGTCAATCTGTGTGCCAGCACCTACGCTGCCCAATGTCAAACCGTTGATCTCCTTATCCTTCTGGAAAGGATAACCTGCAAATTCTATACGAACGTATGAGAGCACACCGCTGTTGTCATTGGCATCATTGCCACCGTGTTTCGTGCGAGGACCACCCTCAATCTGCTGACCGAGCACACCCTTGTTGTTTGTACCGCGTCCGCAGATGACCAGTCCTCCCCAGTCGCCAGGCTTGCGGTTGCCCTTTGCCTCTGCTGAGGTAAAGACGATAGGAGCAGTCTCTGTACCCTTGGCGTAGAGTTTTCCACCTGGCTCCACGATAAGTGAAGCGGCAGAAGCCTTCTCGCCCTTGATCACAGTACCTGGTTCGATGGTCAGTTCGGCACCATCGGCTACGTACACCCATCCCTTCATCAGATAGACACCCTTCTTCAGCGTCTGCTTTCCTCTAAAGATAAACTCCTTATCACCATTACCGATGACGTTTCCGTTAGCGTCATCCTTGCCGTCTGCGCTGAAAGTGAGGTGGTCGCATGTCTTGATACTACCATCCGTGCCCCATAGATAGGCCGTTTGTTTCTCATCACCATTGTTCACGTCATTGTCTTTGCTGCATGACACCATGGTCATCGCCAGGGTAGTGGTCATCATTGCCACCGAAAGAAAAACTTTTTTCTTCATTGTTTTTATTGTTTGTTATTTCATCTTGCAACCCGGCCTTTCCGAATTGCATTGCAAAGGTATTCACAATATGTTTCTACTCTGTTACGCTGATGCTACGATTTTGTTTCGTAACCAGATTGTAATACTGCCAGATTTCTTTTTAGAACTGGAAACTAGCCGAGAATTGTATATTGCGCCCGGGGCAATAAGAGCGCGTAATCTGTTCGATTTCCCCTTGTGGGGTCTTTTCAAACTGCTTGAGCTGCACCTTTTGTGCCAGGAGGTCACGAACGGAGAGACGAAGATCGAAACGACCGATGCGCTTGGCAATGTTGAAGTCGAGCTGGTGGCGAGGCATTTCGTAACTGTCGGGGACGCGTATCTCGGTGTTACCGGTTCCCACGCTACGTCCTACACCAATCAGGCGCTTGCCAATCACGTTGTAGAGTAAGGAAGCCGTCCATCCTTGCATCTGCTCTGCTTTGCCGGGAATTTGGTTGCTGTTGAAGAAAAGACCCACATTGACCAAGTAGGGCGACTGTCCTTGCATTGGGCGCGATTCCTCCTTGCTTCCATCAGGGAAAGTGACGTTGCTCTTGATCCATGAGGCGTTGAGTGAGAGAGAGAGGAACGGCAGACGCATGAAGTCTAGCTGTTTACGAATGTCGAGTTCGACGCCATAGTTGTTGGCTCCCTCTGCGTTGAGGTAGGAATATACAAGGTCGGTGCCACCAGCCACAGTATACGTCCACTCGATAGGGTTGCGGAAGTGCTTATAGAAGAGTGAGAGGCTTACCACCTCACCCGCATGAGGATACCATTCCCAGCCAAGGTCGAAGTTATCAATATAAGTGGGTAATAGATTGTGATTGCCTTGCACGTTGCTGGCAAGATCGAAGTCGTAATAGACACTGGAAGAGAGTTCGCGAAACTCAGGGCGGTTGGTCGTGCGACCGTATGCCAGACGCACCTGCTGCTTGTCTGTAAGGTGGTAGGCAAGATTGAGCGATGCGAAGAGGTCGTTGTAGTCATAGAACGTAGAAAGAGGCGAAGGCTCCTGACGACGGGTGTTGGAGATGAGTTCTGTACGTACATACTCAAATCTAACACCACCATATATGTCAAATCGTCGGATGGGGAGTTTTGCGCTCACATAGCCGCTGCCCTGTGTGCTTCGGGCAGAATAGTTGTTGCTCCAGTCGATGAGCTCGTGCCAACTGATGCCATTCGTATTGGTCGGCGAACCTGTCGCACCATTGTCCATGGTCAAGATCATTGGCAGACCTGTCTCTGTATCCCAACCATTAAGTGACCAGGGCAACTGGCCACCCTCATACTGCAACGTCCATTGACGCGTCTCATAAGTTCTGCGACGATGCTCGGCATAGGCACCGGCAAAGAGGGAGGGTGTGAACGAACCGAAAGCAAACTCGTGCTTCCAGTTGGCAGCCGCCGAAAAAATGTGCTCATCCAGTTGGGACGTTTCCCGATTAAAGTCGTTCAGGTTGTCTATCATGAAACGGCCTTCTTCTTCCATCATGCTGTATCGCCTACGGTTGGGCAGATGGCGATTGGCGTACGCATAGCCAAGACTCCAATCAAGTTTGTCTGCTTCTGATGGTGTATGTTTGCCGTCCAACTGAACATTATAGGTGAGTCTTCGCTGGCGGTAATACTCTGCCTGACGCACATGGTCGCCCTGCGCATCAAAGCCATCACGATCCGTGTAACGATCCTTACCCAAGTGATTGAGAATCTGTTTCAATTCGAATCGGTTGCGCCCTGAGGCGGAGAGGT
>JAEEGG010003817.1_pt1 | contig 37239 bp, 29 predicted proteins | sample 9134161 | NCBI WGS metagenome assembly JAEEGG01 (sample SAMN16246543, study PRJNA631951) | gut metagenome | biome: gut microbiome; feature: rumen; material: CR-attached | host: Bos | place: Iran: Karaj | collected 2018-10
GGTCCGGCGACCCCCGACAGCGACGCTCGTCCCCGCCACGGCGCTCTCCCGATCTTGGTCGAGCAGCAACGGATCCGTTGCAAGTGTAAGCGCCGGTGTCGTTACGGCCCACAAGGTAGGCACTGCGACTATCACAGCGAAATCCGGAGACAAGAGTGCGACGTGTGCAATAACTGTTGTACCTACCCCCGTGACCAGTGTCACACTCAACAAGCCTAGCGCCACCTTGAAGGCTGGCGAGACCGTGACCCTCACCGCGACGGTGAAGCCGGACGATGCCACGGACAAGACCGTCATCTGGTCGAGCAGCGACGGTTCCGTTGCGAGTGTAAGCGCCGGTGTCGTTACGGCACATAAATTGGGAACTGCGACCATCACGGCGAAGTCCGGAGACAAGACAGCAACATGTTCTATTACTGTTCTTTCCAATATTTCTGATGATTCTACAGAGAACACCACAGAGGAGGGCCTTTTCTAATGAAGAAACTGATTATTATCACATCACTGCTTGTTATTACAGCATCTTGCTTAAATGAAGAATTCGAGACTGTAAAAGTACAGGCGCCATCATTGTATTGTTCTACAGAAAATGATTTTATGACAAAGACATCACTTTCTGTAAATGCTGAAGGTATCGGCACCATTTACTGGAAGCCGGCAGACTGTATCAATGTGTTTTTTGGTACAAAGCAACTCAAATATTCTTCTACCAACAAAGAAAATGCGACAAATGTAATATTTGACGCGAAAGGGGAGTTGGATGGTTCTCAAGCTGATTTCTCAAATATTTGGGGGCTTTATCCGTATAATGCTAGTGCTACAAGTGACGGGGTTTCTGTGAGAACCACAATACCTTCGTCGCAGAAATGCATAAAAAATACTTTTGATACTGATTTATTCCCTATGCTGGCTCATTCATCTTCAAATGAGCTCCATTTCAATAACATTTGTGGTGGCATAAAGTTCAGTCTTTCCAGAAACGATATTAAGACGATTACTTTTAAAGGGAACAATAATGAAAACATTGCCGGCAAGGTGAAGGTCGTAATGGATGAGAACGGAAAGCCCAAAGCTTCTATCGAGTCTGGAGAGAAGATAATAACCCTGAAGCCCAAGGAAGGGGCCACCTTTTCCAGCGGATCATATTACTATATTGTTATTCTTCCTTGCTCGCTAACGAAAGGCTTCACAATGACATTTGAAACAGATGAAGAAATAGGGACTTTAAATTATAAGAATAAAACCATTACAATCAAACGTTCCGTTTTTGGTAAAAAAGAAAATATCGATTCTTATGCGTCATTTAAAGTTATAATACCGGATGGAGTTGTAGATATGGGGCTTAGTGTTATGTGGGCCACTTGTAATCTAGGAGCTGCAACACCTGATAAGTATGGCGATTATTATGCCTGGGGAGAAACGAAAACAAAAACTGACTATACCTGGTCTAATTATAAGTGGGGGAAGAATGACTCATCATTGACCAAATATAACAAAACTGATGGTAAGACCACTCTAGATTTGGAGGATGATGTGGCATATGTGAAATTAGGTGGCCGTTGGCGGATGCCTACATCTCCCGAAATTGATGAACTCCGGAGCAATTGCACAATCAAAAGAACCACGTATAATGGAGTGACGGGATATCAATACACCAGTAAAAAGAACGGAAATACATTTTTTGTTCCCACGGGAGGGAAACGTTATAATGGCTATCTAAACTATGAAGGAAATAGTTATCTCTGGTCCTCTTACAAAGGGTTGTACATAACGTCAACAGTTTCCTCTTGTAGTACTGGTGAAATTTATAGGGGGTTGCCGGTGCGGCCTGTTTTCCATGCCGATCAAGAATATGAAAAGCCAGAGAATCCCTCAGATGGAATAGTCGATCTTGGTCTAAGCGTAAAATGGAGGAGTTGTAACCTTGGTGCAAAAACTCCCGAAGAAACTGGATGTTTTTATCAGTGGGCTGGGACTTCCGATGTTTCAAATAGTAGTTTGTCCGATCATAGTTTTCCATATGGGAGAAAAAGTGGCTCTACATACTATTTATCCAAGTACAACACAGGTGATCACAATGGTACAGAAGATAAAAAAAGACAACTTGAAGCCGTCGATGATGCTGCTACTGTTATTCTTGGTGGCGCTTGGCGGACTCCCACATATGTCGAAACTAGGGAACTGATAGATAACTGCACGTGGACCCGAATATGCATTAACGGTGTTGGGGGATATAAAGCACAATCAAAGGTAAAGGGCTTTACTGACAAGTGGATTTTTCTTCCAGCAACAGGTTCCAGAACATCAGGGAAGATATTAGAAGAAGTTAGTGAAACCGGTGGTTATAGTATTTGTAAGTATTGGTCTTCCTCTCTCGGGAGCGACTCTTTAGACGCATGTGTTTTTCCCTCTATTTCTCCATTTACTTACGCTGTGACTGATTGTAGATATTACGGGCTTCCCATAAGGCCTGTTACGGACCAGTAAAATGTAGATTATCATCCAGAACAACCATATTATCATAAATACAATCTTTAGACTTTTCCGTCTTTTGTTACTCCTTTTACTTGAGTAAATAGAGCAATAAGATCGGATAAATATATTAGAGACATGTGACTATGGGACAAAAACGCAGCTCACCTTACACGAAGTCTGAACTCAACAAAAGGGCTGAGCAATTCCGAGGGACTCAGGAAAACCGTGTCCATGAGTTCAGGTTAAAGAAGCATACAGCGGCTGAAAAAAAGTCGACAAAGACAGACTGGTGGGATATGCCGTTGACGGTATGCTCTTGCGGCACAAGGATTTCACCATACGTTGCCGCCAACGGGAGGAATTGCTCTGTATTAAAAAATCCGCATAAAGTTTTAGTTGCTGCATATAACAATATTCTGGATAATAATGAACGAATAATCGGATCTATCAAACTCGGGACGCACCCTGATAAGACAATCAAGACAAAACTGGGGCTGGCAGGGGGAAAGTCGTGGGAGGCTGGCAGATGCGCGGAACCTCACGCCGCGAATCGTCTGCTTTCAAGATCTAAAACGGTCACAAGGGTGTCGGATATTCTTTTCAGTAATGCCCTTGATTCCAGATATCCAATATCCAAATCTTATTGTGTGACTTGCAAATGTGTGTTTCCCCAACTTCGATAAGGACATATAATGGAAAAATATTCTGTTAGATATATGGAGAATCATTGCATAGATGTATTCTTCTCTTATGGTCAGTATCCTGTTCACGTCTTGACTGCCGGCAGCATCATCCCTGACGAATTGAATGATATTCTGCGTAACCGCACTTTACAGGAAGAGACAGAAAGAAATAATGATAGAGCAAATCAGGTTGCCCTTTCGACGAACAGCAATTATATTCAGTCATTATTAGAAAGACATCGCACCGTTGTCGAAGAATCCGGCCACCAAGGAACGTCTAACGACAATGATGAATTATGTCCGATCCCAACCGCTGAACAGATTTCTTCTCATTTCCGTTTCTATGCCGGTCAAGGATTCTATTCGTATGATTGCGCCGAGGTAAAAGCAGACGGGACGGCTGTTTATAGACTGATGGCCTGGCCAAATCAAAAGCATCAACTACATCTCTCTCTTCCGCAGTTTAAACCCGAAGGCTTTAGGGAGAGTAATGAAGTACCTCCGCTTCCGGAGTACTTTGAAATGTAATCTTCTCTCACCGAACTTTACGAAAATTGGACATAATATAATTACTACGATTATGAAAAAAGCGATTATTGCTCTCAGTGCAGTCCTTCTTCTGGTTTCTTGTACCAAGCCCGAAGTGATTGAGGAGCCTACATTGACTCTGAAAGGTACATTGGCACAAATTGCTGCGGGAGCGGAAAAAAGCCAGATTCCCATTTCTTTCTCAACCAATCAGTCTTGGACAGCAACGTCAGATGCTCAATGGATATCACTCAGTCCTGATAAAGGTTCTGCGGGAGAAGCAAACATTATGGCTACTGTCGAAGAGAATAAGACCGGCAAATCCCGAATCGGTTCAGTTACAATCACCGCCGGTCAACTTAGCAAGACTGTGAAAATCAATCAGTCTTCGGCGGGAGGGGGATCTACGGGAACAGAAACGCTTATAATTAAAGTTGTTACTAACTTTCACACAACATCCTTCACGGTATCCGTAACGTCAAACTCACAGAAGACATATTTTTATGATGTCGTCGAAAAGACCGTATGGGATAAAGATGGTGGAGATGCTGTATGGAGAAACCGTGTAAAGAAAGATGCGATCTGCTCCGGGAACACTAAAAAAGAATATACCTACCAGAAAGTCCAAGTAGAGTATATCGCTTTTGCGGCTTTTTGTGACGGAAATGGCAATAAAAATGGAGACTTTATCACGGAAGCCTTTGTATTGGATGACACGGTGGAGGATGATGATTATTCTCCTATTACTTTTTCGATAAGCAATGTCACGGAAACATCGTATACATTAAAAACTTCATCATCAGCCAATAAGCAATACTTCTTTGATGTTGTTGATAAAGAGACCTGGGATGAATATGGCGCTCAGGCTGTATGGGAGGCATATGTTGATTATTATATTAAAGATGGATCTTTCGTAGATCAGTTAGTAACGGGAGATGCTGATTGCAATTTTAGGATCGAAGATCAAGAGATAGTAGCGTTTGCTGCGTATTGTTATAATGACGGAACACTTCAGAGCACCATATTCTTTAAGGCATATAACCTTACCGACTTTGACGATAGCCCCTCCCTTTCTTGGGTTTCAATTGATACAGGCTTGTTATTAGTCGTCGGCGAGAGCAAGATACTGACTGCCAGCGGAGATGATGAAGACTTTGAGCCGGTGGAAGACCCTAAAGTCAAGTGGCAAAGCAATAGACCGTCTGTCGCCACCATAGACCAGAATGGAAATGTCAGGGCCATTGGCGCAGGAATTGCGACGATTACCGCAACAGCTTTAAAAGGCGATGCGTCCGATGATTGTAAAGTTCTTGTTGTTTCAAATGCTTCTGATTATGAGAACCCAATGGATTTGGGGTTGTCTGTAAAATGGGCGCAGTATAATATTGGCGCTAATCGTCCGGATGGATATGGCAGTTATTATGCGTGGGGAGAATCATACACAAGGGCCTATTATGATGGGTATAACGGACCATACCCCAAGGATGATGTATCCTTCTGGGATTTGCATAAGGATGAAATAGTAGATGAAGATTACAATTTATACAGGTCCAAGGATCCAGTTGTTCAATTGCTTGGGGGAAAATGGCGCTTGCCGACGAAGAAAGAATTTGAGGAGTTGTTAGAGAATTGTTCTGAGGAACGAACTAAAATAAATGGACGATTGGGGGTTTTATATATTGGCAAAAAAAGTGGTTATACGAATAAGTGGATATTTCTTCCTAATTCGGGTACCTGCTGGATGAATTATCGCGCGAATCCCAGCACAGATGATTGCACCCTCTATTGGTCATCAACAATTAATGAAAAAGGAGGGAATAACATAGGTTACGCAAGATATGAGTCTGCTTGGGGACTACAAATTGATCGTACAGGTGAACCTCCCTCCTGGATTAACTGTTGGGAACGTATAGATGGAAACCCTATCAGGCCTGTTTACTCGGATTAAATATATTTTGATATCATTGTTTCCGATATAGCAAGCACTCAGTGCGTTATTTCTGTCGGAGCCAATTCATCAGACGGGGAATTGATAAGACACTGTTGCTGAAGCTGATGAGGCTCTTATTTGACCTTGATTTTGGCAATCTGGTTGGCGAGGTCCATATAGCAGAGGCCGAGGCGCATTGTCTCGGAAGGGCTGGCCTTGCCCTTGACCCCGTCGACACGTAGTTTGAGAAGGGTTTTCTTGCCCCGGGAATCCTTTACGAGGACGTCGCCCCACATAATGACGCCGCCGGCCTTGGGGTTGTAGCCAATGAAGAATCCGGCCATATTGCCCATATCCAGCACCTCGACCTTCACTTCGATGATGTATTTGGTGCCGCTGGTGGCGATCGTCAGGCCTTTCTTGTTCTTCTTGTTGAAGCGGGTGACGAAATATTCCTCCGCCTTCTTGTGGTCCTGAGGCCAGTCACGGACGTAGTCGGATCCGCGCGACTTGAGATACTGGTTGAGGGTCTGGGTCTTGGCGCCATCTTCGCCGACGTAGGTCTTGGAATAATTGAAGACGATCTTGGCCGTCTCAGACTTCTTCAGGATGGAGGCATCTCCGGAAACGACGGTTACGCCGCCGGCGAAAAGACTGGCTGCGGAGAAAAGGAGTGCAGCTGCAAGAAGGAGGAGTTTCTTCATATTAGGGCATTATTTTTTGCAAGATACGCAATTTTTCCCGGAAAGACAAAAAGATTCCGGGTCAAGCCCGGAATGACGGTTGATGGCGGAATGACGGGATCACCAGATCAGCAGACCGATGCGGTAGGCGGCGAAGGCGAAGAGCCAGGCGACGAGGATGGTGTAGATGGCGCAGAGGATGGCCCAGCGCCAGGATCCGGTCTCGTTCTTAATGGCTGCGAAGGTCGCGATGCAGGGGAAGTACAGCAGCACGAAGATCATAAACGCCAGGGCGGCGGCCTTGGAAACAGATCCTTTGAGGGCGCTCTGGAGACGGGTATCGTCATCCTCCTCTTCCACGGTCGTTCCGCTTTGTGCATACATCACCCCCATCGTGCTTACGACCAGTTCTTTGGCGCCGACGCCGGCAATCAAGCCGACATCCATCCGCCAGTCGAATCCGAGCGGATCCAGCGCCGGGGAAATGCCCTTCCCGAGGTGGCCGATGAGGGAATTCTCCTGCTGGACGAGCGAGAGCGAATCGATCCGCGCATCCAGCGTCGGTGGCACTTCCGTTGCCAGCGCTTCCTTCTCTGCCTTCGCGGCAATGAGTTCCTTATTCCGCGGGAAATACCCGAGGGCCCAGATCACCACGGCGCAGATAAGAATCGTCGTCGCCATCTTCTGGAGATATTGCTTCCCCTTCTCCCAGGTGTGCCGCCAAGTGGCTTTCGCCGTCGGAACGCGGTAAGGCGGCAATTCCATCACGAACGGCAGATCATCATCCTTGACGAAACGCGCCATCACAACGGCCGACAGAATTGCCAGCAGTACGCCGAGGAAATAGATGCCCAGCAGGGCCAGGGCCGGATTCTCCGGGAAGAACGCCCCGGCAATCAGCACGAAGACCGGCAGTCTTCCCGCGCAGGACATAAACGGGATGATGGAAAGCGTGATGAGGCGGCTCTTGCGACTCTCAATCGAGCGCGTAGCCATAATGGCGGGAACGTTGCAGCCGAAGCCCATCACCATCGGGATGAAACTCTTTCCGTGCAGCCCGATCCGGTGCATCAGTTTATCCACGATAAAGGCCGCCCGCGACATATAGCCGCTGTCCTCCATCAGGGAGATGAACAGATACAAGATCATAATGTTCGGCAGGAAGACCAGCACGCTGCCGACACCGGCGATGACGCCGTCCACGACAAGATCCTTGAACCAGCCTTCCCGCATCAAGGAGCCGACCCAGTCGCCCAGGCGGGTCATCAGCCATTCGATCCAGTCCATTGGGTATTGTCCGACGGTGAAGGTCGTCCAGAAAACGAGATAGAGGATGGCGACGAAGATCGGGAATGCCAGCCATCGGTTGGTGACGATGGCGTCAATGCGGTCGGTGAGGGTGCGTTTGGGACGTTCCTCCTGATATTTCTCGTAGGTTTCGGCGAGGGCGCCCTGAATGAAGGCGTATTTTGCGTCGACGATGGCGCTTTCGGGATTGGTGCCGACAAGGGCCTTGATGCGCTGCGTCTCTTCGCGACGGACGGTCAGCAGTTCGGCGGCGATGACGGTGCCCTGGAGCATCCGTTCGACCTCCTTGTCCCCTTCGAGGTATTTGATGGCCAGGTACCGGGTGGAATACTTGGCCCGGAGGTTTTCGTCCCGCCAAAGGATGTCGCGGAGACGGGTAATGCTCTTTTCGAGTTCGGCGCCGTGGTTGATGTGGATGTGCCTGGCCAGTGATTCTTCAGCCCCTTCGTACACCTTGATGACGGTCTCGAACAGGGCCGGAATGCCCTGTCCGTCGCGGCTGACCGTCGGACAGACGGGAATGCCGAGCAGTTTGCCGAGCTGCTCCACGTCAAGCTTGTCGCCTTTGGACTGCAGCTCGTCGTACATGTTGAGCGCCATCACCACGCGGAGGTTCATGTCGATGAGCTGGGTGGTGAGATAAAGGTTGCGCTCGATGTTGGAGGCGTCCACGACGTTGACGATGACGTCCGGGAGGGCGTCAATCAGATTTTTTCGGACATAGAGCTCCTCGGGGCTGTAGGCCGAGAGGGAATAGGTGCCGGGCAGGTCGACCAGCACGATTTCATATCCCTTGAAGTTGAATTTCCCTTCCTTCGCGTCGACCGTGACGCCGCTGTAGTTCCCGACGTGCTCGTGGCTGCCGGAGGCGATGTTGAACAGACTCGTCTTCCCGCAGTTGGGGTTGCCGACGAGGGCCACGCGGATGACGTGGTTCCGCTCTTCCGCGAGGTGCTCCATCGCCTTTGTAAGCCGCTGCGCTTCATCCATGTCCTGGGGGAGGCCCTGCAGGTGCTCGTCCGTTACGAGGGCCTCGCGGGCTTCCTCTTCGCTCGCGACCTCGATCTGCGCCGCCTCCTCCCGCCGGAGGGAAACCTTGTAGCCGATGATTTCGTATTCGATCGGATCCCTGAGCGGGGCGTTCAGCACCACCCGGACGGTCTTTCCCTGGATGAACCCCATCTCGATCAGCCGTTTACGGAAACTCCCGTGCCCGTCCACGTGGACGATCACGGCCTGCTGACCGGTCTGGAGTTCGGATAGTTTCATCGGTGTCTTTTTGCTTTGCGACTGCAAAGATACGCATTATTTACGAATGTCCGGAATCCCAATTTCTGGGGAATCCCGGCGGAGAACTCCCTATTTTTTAGGATTTCCCTTCCGGAAAGAAAAGGCCAATTTTGCAGTCGAAAACACAATGACAGGCAGATCATGAAAAAATATATCGTATTATATATCCTTCTCGCGCTTTCGCTTCCCTCGCCCCTGACGGCACAGGATACCATTCAGAAAAGCGGCGTGCAGAAGTTTCTGGGCCGGCTGACCGTCGGCGGCTATGGCGAGGTGGCACTGACGCGCAATTTCTACAGCGACAACGTTTACCGCTACTCGCAGCCCGATGCGCACCGCGGCGAGCAGCACGGCCGTTTCGACATCCCCCACGCCGTGATCTACCTCGGATACGATTTCGGGAAGGGATGGTCGATGCAGACGGAGATCGAATTCGAGCATCTCGGGACCGGTAGCGCCGTGGAACGGGAGTTCGAGGAGGCCGGAGAATGGGAGGCCGAGATCGAGCAGGGCGGGGAAGTGGAACTGGAGCAGTTCTGGATCCAGAAAAGCATCTTTCCCGAACTGAATATCCGCGCGGGCCATATGGTCGTTCCGGTCGGAGGGCTCAATAATGCCCACGAGCCGCTGAACTTCTTCACGGTCTATCGCCCGGAAGGGGAATTCACCATCCTCCCTTCCACGTGGCACGACACGGGCATCAGCATCTGGGGCAAGGTGCCGCTCGGGAAGAAAGGCGCGTCGATGCGGTATGAGGCCCAGGTCCTTGCCGGCCTGGACGCGATGATGTTCTCCCGTGACAAATTCATCCACAACGGCGCCCATTCGGCCTTCGAATTCAAGGTGGCCAACAACTACGGCGGCGCCCTCCGGCTCGATTTCCTGCCCGTCGAGGGGCTCCGGCTCGGTGTCAGCGGCTTTGCCGGCAATACGGTCAACAACACGTATCCCCGGGAGAAACTCTCGGAACAGTATAATGTGAAGGGGACGCTGCTGGTGGGATGTTTCGATTTCGAGTACAAGGGCCACGGCGTCATCGCCCGCGGCAATGCCGATTACGGCCATCTGGACGATGCGGCGACGGTTTCCAAACTCAAGGCGCGCCGCAGCGGCGGCGACAGCCCCTATTCGAGTTCACCCGTGGCGACGGCGGCTGCGGCGGCCGGCGTGGAGGCGGGACTGGATATTTTCCATTTCATCCCCAAACTGCGTGAGAAGCAGCGCTTCTACCTTTTCGGCCGGTATGAATACTACAACAGTTACATCCCTTCCGCGGGCGATGCGGGCGGATTCGATTTTACGTCCCGGCACCGCGTCGCGGCGGGTGTCAACTATTTCCCTATCCCGCAGATTGCCGTCAAGGCGGAATATTCCCGCCGCTTCCTCCGCAGCGAATTCAACCCCGAGCCCTCTTTCAGCATCGGGATCGCCTATATGGCATTTTTTAACAGAAAATAGGTTAATGTTTGAAAAGATATGAAAAAGAGTTTAAGACTGATTGCAGTGGCTGCCGCAGCGGTGGCGCTGTGCGCGTGTAACGGAGGCGGGGGGAAGAATCCTTCCGATCTCTCGAAGGAAGATGCGGCGATGAAAGCCGCCGTGGAACAGTATGTTCCCGGTGTGATCTACGAGATTTACGGCAATCTTGCCGACGAGGCGGAGAATCTGCACGGCGCCCTTGCCGCTGCCAAGGCGAAGGCCAAGGCGGGCACGCTGAAGGATGCCGATATGGAGGCCTTGAAGGAGACCTTCTTCGCCGCCCGCGAATGGTGGGAGAAGAGCGAGGCCTTCCTCTTCGGCGCCGCGACGGTCTACAAGATCGACCCGCACATCGACTCCTGGCCGCTAGACAAGCAGGCCCTTGCCAAGAACCTCGTGAATGCGAGCGTGGTTTCCGATCTCGACGAAGACGGAAGCGGCGCCATCGGTCTGGTCGGTCAGGACGCCCTCGGCTTCCACGGCATCGAATTCATCCTGTTCCGCAACGGCGCCGTACGCAAGGCCTCCGAGTTCTCGGCCCTCGCCATCGACCAGGTTGCCGGATACAGCGTGAGCGGGCTCAGCGAACTGATCTTCGCCGCGGCTGTCGCGGAGGATCTGATGGGGTATTGCTTCGAGCTGCAGGCCGCCTGGGATCCGGAGGACTATGCCTTCGACTATGATGAGGAGGTCAAAACCCGCCGCGCTTATGTCGAGGACGTTCTCGAACTGCCGACGGCCATGGACGGAAGCGGCATGACTTTCGGTGAGAACCTGATGGCCACGGCTACGCTGGGCAGTACGTACAAGGCCTGGACGACGGCCGTGAACGCCATTCTTGTAGCCGGATGTTCCAATATCTGCAACGAAGTGGCCAACACCAAAATAGCGACGGCCCACAACGCCGCGCCGGCCGACCCCAATGATGTGACGGCACCGGTCAACTACATCGAATCTCCCTATTCGAAGCGTTCCTTCCACGATTTCAAGGACAACATCCTTTCCATCCAGTATTCCCTCTACGGGAAAAACGGCGCTACCGCTCCCGAGAAGAATTCCATCTTCTCCTTCCTCGACCGCTTCGGCTACGACGTGAAGCCGCTGAAGACCCGGCTGGACGCGGCCCTCGCTTCGCTGGATGACTGCATCGCCCTGGGCGCTTTCGTCGACAATCTCAATGACAAGAAGGTCGACACCGCCATCGACGCCATCAACGCCCTTGACGAAGAACTCAACAAAGCGGCCTCCTGGGTCCTGGAACGCTAAAAAATGAAAGCAATGAAAAGACATTTACCCTTTTTGATCGCCTTCCCCCTCGTCCTGGCCTGCAACACGAACGGCTCTCTTCCCGGGACCATCGAATCCGACGCCAAGTATGTCGGAAAGGCCGTAGGCAATTTCACCGCCGAGGAATGGTATGCGGGCGGACGGCTCGGTACCACGCTCAATGTGTCGGAAGGTTGTTATGAAGACCAGACCCCCGCTGTAGACGAGCAGGGCCTCACGGTGAAGTTCAACATGGGCGAGCACTTCTTCGAGCGGAATTACAGCGAATACCAGAAGCCGTTCAACGGCCTGGGACCCGCTTCCGTCCGGAAATCCTGCCTCGACTGCCATCCCGGATACGGCCACGGCCAGTGGCAGCAGAGCTATGTGGCCAACGGCGCGAAGGCAAGCGGCAACGGCTACCTGCTGGTGGTGTATTTCGAGAATTCCGACAATCCCAATGACGGCCCTTACGTGAGCCATGTGACGGGCATGCCGCAGACAATGGCCCAGGCGCCGTTCCTTCCGCCCATCGACGAGACGAAGATCCAGCTCTCCTGGCAGGAAATCGCCGCGATGGAGAGCGGCCTTCCGATGAAGTTCAAGGACGGGGAGGAGTATCATCTCCAGTATCCCGAACTGAATATCCCGAGAGAAGCGTTCAATACCGTTCCGACTCCGTATGACGACGGCCGCAAGGTCGGATTCCGGCTCGAGAGCACGATCGGAGTCATCGGGTCGGGCCTGATCGACGCCATCGACCAGGACGACATCCGCGAGCAGTACCGGGCCGAGGCCCCGTATGTGGAACTCAATCCCTCCTTCTGGGATGCCGGTGCAAATGATTTCTCCGCGAGCGCTTTCTACCACAACTGGCAGAGCGGAACGGTGCCCGTCTACGGGATGGAGGGCGTCCACTGCGGAGACGGCTACGATGCGGACGGCAATTTCGTCCCGCGTGACACCTACCGCGACGGCAAGCTCCTCAAGAAATTTACCTACGCGATGACCCGCGGCACGCTGCAGGACGGCGCCGGCGCCAATGCCATCTGGAACATTACCAATGTTTCCCGTCCCGACCGTCCGTTCCTCTACACCACCGAGCCCTGGGCGAAGGCGATGTCGCAGAACACCGGCGTGATCGCCGCCATCCGGAAGGAAGGATCCGCTTCCCCCTATTATGTGGATGTGGATAAGAACGGCACCGTGACCGATGCTGAGATCGCCGAAGCGGTGTACGAACTCCTGAAGCCGACGACCAACCAGTTCGACAATGCCTACCACAACTTCGAGCCCGAAATGACCGAGGACCAGTTCTACTGCTTTATGGTCTGGCACCGGGGTCTCGCCATCCCGCGCGCCCGCGATCTCAATGATCCCCAGGTGCAGCGTGGCAAGGAACTCTTCCTGAAGATGGGATGCGCCACCTGCCACCGTCCTTCGTGGAAGACCCGTGAAGACAATTACTGGTCGCCCGCGCTCAACGGCACCAAGAAACTCCCGCGTTATGCCAACCAGACCATCTGGCCTTACTCGGACTTCATTCAGCACCGGCTGTGGATGAAGAACGACATCCACGGGACCTGGTGCCGGACGCCGCCGCTCTGGGGCAGGGGACTGTCCGCGATGCATACCGGCACTTCCGACCGCCTGCACGACTGCCGCGCCCGGAATGTTGTGGAGTCCATCATGTGGCACGCCTATTCCCGGAAAAGCGACGCCTTCTCCTCGGCCGAGCAGTTCTACAACCTTTCCAAACAGGACCGTGACGCCGTCGTACGGTTCATAGATTCTATTTAAACAATGAAACGAACTTTTCTCCCCGTTTTGTCATATGGATCCCTGGCGGCAGTCATTCTTGCAATGATAGCCGCCACGGTCGTTGAACGCCTTCAGGGAACGGAGGCGGCCTTCAAGTGGATTTATCACAATCCTTTATTCATCGCTTTCTGGGCCGTCGCCGCCGTGACGGGACTGCTGTATCTCATCTCCCGAAGGGTGCACAGGCGGATGGCGACGATGGGTCTTCACGTCGCTTTCGTCCTGATCCTTGCAGGCGCCCTGCTGACCTTCCTCTTCGGAGATTCGGGTGAAGTGACCCTGCATCCGGGAGAACCGGTCTCCGCCTATGAAAAAGAGGACGGTACCGCCTGCGAACTGCCTTTTACCCTGGCGCTCGACACCTTCACCGTGGAATCCTATCCGGGCAGCAAAATGCCCTCCAACTTCATTTCGGTGGTGAAGGTAAACGGATCCGAGACCTATACCATCTCGATGAACCACATTCTCAAAAAGCAGGGATACCGCCTCTATCAGGCCGATTACGACCTTGAAGAGGGGACTTCCGTCCTTGCGGTCAGCCACGATCCCTGGGGTGTCACCGTCACCTATGCGGGTTATCTTCTGCTCCTGCTTTCGATGATCGGCTTTTTCTTCGAGAAGAAGAGCGGATTCCGCGCGGCCCTGTCCCGCCTTTCCGCCCCGCTTGCCGCGATTCTCCTGCTGCTCGTTCCGGGAATGCTCCAGGCGCGGGACAAAGCGGAAATCGGCCTCGGCGACTTGTATGTATACTCCCATCAGCGAGTATGTCCGCTTCCGCTGCGGCAGTGGGACCCCTCCGTCAAGTCGATGAAGATTTTCCCGGTGCGGGATTCGCTCGGGAGCGTGACATGGTATGCCTCCGACGATGAATTGCCGCAGGCGGTGATGGATGATTTCGACCATTGGAGCTTTATCCGCAAGTCGCTGGATCTGGTGGAGGAATCCGTGGACAGAGGAGACCGGGCCGAAGCGTCGCGTCTGATCGGAAAGATCCGGGCCTATCAGGAGAAGACGGCGGAGGACGTGCTGCCTTCCCGTTCCCGCTTCCGGGCGGAACAATGTTACAACCGGATTGCGCGACCGAGGATTCCCTTTATGGCCGCCCTGGGCCTGGGACTCGTCCTTTTCGTGCTGACCGGGATCGCGCTTTCGCGAGGGAGGAACCTCTCGAAGGGGGTGCAGATGCCGGCGGTTATCCTGATCGGCGTGCTGCTTGCCTATCTGACGACGGTCCTGGGCCTCCGCTGGTATATTTCCGGGCACGCCCCGTTCGCCGGCACCTACTGCGTGATGATGCTGATGGCGTGGCTGTCCTCCCTGGCCGTCCTCCTGCTGTGGAAGCGGCTTCCGCTGATCGTGTCCCTGGGATATCTGGTGGCTGGTTTTACGATGCTGATGGCTTCGCGGGCGGGGACCGATCCGGGCATCTCCCATCTGATGCCGGTCCTCAAATCCCCGCTTCTCTCGATCCATGTGGTAAGTATGATGTTGTGTTATACGCTCTTCGCCCTTGCCGCCCTCAACGGAATCATGGGGCTTGCCGTCCGCAGGGGCGCGCCGCGGCTGATGGATCTGAGCCGGGTGATTCTCTATCCGGCCGTCTTCCTGCTGACTTTCGGAATCTTTATCGGCGCCGTCTGGGCCAATATCTCCTGGGGCAGTTACTGGGCCTGGGATCCGAAGGAGACCTGGGCGCTCATCACGCTGCTGATCTATGCGGCCTGTCTGCACGGCGGTTCCCTGAAGGCATTCCGGAATCCCCGCTTCTTCCATCTTTACACCATTCTCGCTTTCCTGTCGGTGCTCATTACCTGGTTCGGCGTCAACTTTATTTTGGGAGGAATGCACGCATATGCCTGAAAAATTATTATCTTTACCGCCTATGAAGGTTGGCAAAGACACCAAACTGTCGGATCTCATCGATCTGGTCAGCAATATCTACACGTACGACGGGTATGTTCCCTCGCCGGAGGTCCTGTCGAAGGTACAGTTATCGGACATCATCAATTATCTCCGGATTTCGCACCGGTATTATGTCGATGTGGCGCTGGGCGGGCTGGAATCGACCATCCATTCGGTCCTGAGGCCCTGTGAGGAGAAGATCCGCCGGGTGATTCTCTCTTTCTATTCCACCTACCGCGACGAGATGCTGACCCATTTCCGCTACGAGGAGGAGACGGTGTTCCCGTATGCCGAGGCGCTCCTGGAAGGGAAGCGCCCGGAGGCGGTGGAGGTAGGGGAGGAAGACCATACGGACATCGTGGAGAAGATCGACGACCTGAAGAATATCGTCACCAAGTATCTCCCCGCGGAATGCGATCCGGTGGAGTCCGTCGCCCTGCTGAAGCAGCTGCTGTACCTGTCGGACGACCTTCGCAAACATACGGCGATAGAGGACAATATCCTTGTGCCGATGATCAGGAGGATGGAACGTGGGTAGGAAAAAGATATTGCTTCTCATTCCGTCCGCGGTCGTGGCGAAAGGACTGGAACAGGTGTTCTCCGATCTGGGAGAATTCTCGGTCGAGGGCAATCTCCAGGACCTCTCCCACGGGACACTTCCCCGGATCCGTTCCTTTGCCGCCGACGTCCTGATCGTGGACCCGTCGGTATTCGGCGTGGAAGAGCGCTCCCGTGCCCGTGCCCTGATTGCCGAATATACGCCTTCGCCGGTGGTGGCGATGCTCACTTCGCTGCAGGGGGAGGACTCTTTGCGGCAGTATGATGCGGTCATCGACCTGTACGACAGCCCCACCGCGATTATCCAGAAAATGCGCGCGGCGCTGGAATCCGGGCAGGAGTCCGGCCGCGGAGAAGGCGAAGAACTTTCGGCCCGCGAAAAGGATATTCTGATCTGCGTGGCCAAAGGGATGCTCAACAAGGAGATCGCCGACCTGTACAACATCTCCATCTACACGGTCATCACGCATCGCAAGAATATCACCCGCAAGACCGGCATCAAGACCGTCGCCGGTCTTACGGTGTATGCCCTGCTGAACAATCTCATCGATATCGGTTCCGTAGAATGACGATCCTGCGCCCGGGCATACTGAGATATGGACTCCTTACGGTCCTCTTTCTGCTCTTCGCCGTTTCTCTCGGTGCGCAGAACCGGAAGGTATACCGTGGGTTTGACGGGGGAATGATGCTCCATACCGGCTATCAGTGGGGCACGGTGGCCGGCGAGCAGGTCAAAGGCGCTCCTTTCGGCGTCGGCGGTGCCATCCGCGTCCATCTGGGAGGGCATTTCCGGCTCGGTGCGGAAGGTTATGTTTCCTCTCTGAAGCAAGGCGTGCGCGGCAGCCAGATCAAAAGCGGCTGGGGCGGCGCCCTCGCCGATGTCTATACGGTCGTGGGCCGTTTCCAGCCCTACGGCGGCGTCACGATCGGCGGCGGCTCGATGACCACACTGCTGATGACCGAAGAACCGTCCTCCGAATGGGTCCCTGTCGACGGCACCCTCTACAACCGTCAACCCTTCCTGGCCGTCGCCCCTTTCGCCGGCTTCGACATCCTTGTCGCCGGCCCCCTTCATTTCACTTTCAAGGCCGACTGGCTTCTCCCCATCCACAAACGCGACCTCCTTCCTTCCGGTCCGCGTTTCTACTTCGGGATCCTCTTCTACCGCTAAGTGCCGGGCTTCGGGTGTAACTAGTCCTCCGCGGTTACGGAGGACCCGTTGCATTTTGCCCTCTTTTCGTTACCGGTCGTCCATGAGGACGGAGGACCTGTAACGCCTATGTGTCGGAAGTGCGGGATTTTTGTGTATTTTTGCAGTATGACGATCTTTTTTGTGCTTCTGACGGCCCTGCTGCGCTATGCCGACCCGATGGTCGGCACGGACGCGCACGGGCATACGTTTCCCGGGGCGGTGTATCCTTTCGGGATGGTGCAGCTGAGTCCGGACACGCGGCCGAGGGCGGGCGACTGGGACGGCTGCAGCGGATATCATTACAGCGACAGCGTCATCTACGGTTTCAGTCACACGCATCTCAGCGGGACGGGCTGCGACGACTGGTGCGACATCCTCGTCACGCCGGGTGAGGGGCCGTCGCATTTCTCGCATGCGAAGGAAAAGGCCTCTCCGGGATACTACGAAGTCTATCTGGACGATGCCCGGGCGCTGGTGCGGCTGACGGCCGGGCGGCGCTGCGGTGTGCACGAGTATACCTTCGACGCCGGCGTGACACCCCGGCTTACGGTCAACCTGCAGCACCGGGACCATCTGGACGAAGGCATCCTGCATACCGGTCCGGACTGGTGCAGCGGCAAGCGGGTATCCTCCAGCTGGGCCCGGCATCAGACCGTCTATTTCTATCTGGAATTCTCTTCGCCGGGAGAAGCCGTCCGGGATGGCGGCAAAGTGGTATTCACCTTCCGCGACCGCACGGTGACCGTCCGTGCGGCCATTTCAAGTGTCTCCGAGGAGGCGGCCAAAGCCAATCTCTACGCGGATTATCCGGCTTCTTTCCGGGCAGTCCGTAAGGCGACGGAAAAGGCATGGACCCGGTATTTCGGCAAACTCGAATGCCCCTACAAAGACAAAGAGCACAGGCGCCGCTTCTACACGGCCCTTTACCATACCGGCATTCATCCGTCCCTTTATAGTGACGCCGACGGCCGCTATCGCGGAATGGACGGGGAGATTCACCGCACCAACGGATGGGACCGCTATACCGTATTCTCCACCTGGGATACCTTCCGGGGCGAGCATCCGCTGCTCTGTATGATCGAGCCGGAGCGGACGGTGGATTTTATCAAAACGATGATTTCCATCTACGAGGAGAACGGCAAACTCCCGGTCTGGGAGCTTTCGGGATATGAGACCGACTGTATGATCGGCTACAACAGCGTTCCCGTCATCGCCGACGCCATCGCAAGAGGGATAACCGGCTTCGATGTGGAAAAGGCCTACGAGGCGATGAAGGCCTCCTCTCAGAGACCCGAGCACGGGATGGAGAGCTATCGCCGGAATGGCTTTGTCCTCGCGGACGACGAGCACGAGAGCGTCTCCAAGACCCTGGAATTCGCCTACGACGACTGGTGCGTGGCGCAGGTCGCAAAGTATCTCGGGAAGACGTTGGAGTACAATTATTATATGCGCCGCAGCGAGGCCTGGCGGAATGTCTTTGACGCGGAAACGGGCTTTATGCGGGCACGGCTCAACGGCCGCTGGTATACGCCGTTCGACCCTCGCGAGGTCAACAACAACTATACGGAGGCGAATGCCTGGCAGTATAGTTTCTTCGTGCCGCACGATGTGGACGGACTGATCCGGGCGATGGGCGGTCCGGAGGCCTTCGAGCGGAAACTGGACGCGCTCTTCGAGGGGCCTGAGGGCAACACGGGCCGCACCCAGGCCGACATTACGGGTTGCATCGGACAGTACGCCCACGGCAACGAACCCAGCCATCATATCCCGTATCTCTACAACGCGGTCGGCAAGCCGGAAAAGGCGGACGCCAGGGTCCGGCAAATTCTGGAAACACTATATACTTCCGCTCCCGACGGCCTTTGCGGCAATGATGACTGCGGCCAGATGTCCGCCTGGTACGTGCTCAGTTCGCTGGGGCTCTACCCCGTTTGTCCGGGGAAGATCGGAGCCCCGGATGCCGTCACGTATACCCTGCCCGTCAGCCCTGTCTTCCGGATGGAGAATGATATCTTCGCCGATTCCCTCCGGGTCAGTATCGAGGCGCCGGAAGGGACGTTGCTGTATAGCCGGAACGGGGGAATGTTTATGCCTTATACCGGTCCTTTCACCGTGCGGGAAACCAGCAATCTGAGGGCGTTTTTGAGGACGGATGCGGGCGTGAGCGCCACGACCCTGTGCAAGGTCTATAAAATCCATTCCGACCGGGATATAGACATCCGCTCCCGGGTCAGCCGCTCCTATACGGCCGGCGGACCGGAGGCGCTCATCGACGACCGCCGCGGCGGCCTCAACTGGCGCACTGGCGGCTGGCAGGGCTATCAGGGCGTGGATTTCGAAGCGGTCATAGACCTCCGGGAAGACCGTGACATCCGTCTCGTGGGCGCCGGCTTCTGCCAGGACGCCCGCTCCTGGATATGGATGCCGTCCAAGGTGACTTTCGATGTGTCTACAGACGGCGAAAACTGGTCCGAGGCCGCCTCCGCCGTCACGACGGTCGCGCCCGACGATATGACCGTCCGGATCTGGAACTGCGAAATCCCCGTATCGATCCGGGCCCGTTATGTACGGGTCCGGGCCGCCAATCCCGGCCCCATTCCCGCCTGGCACCCCGGCGCCGGCAGCCCCTCCTTCATCTTTATCGACGAAATCATCGTCCGCTGACCTCCCGTCCATGCCTCAAAAAAGGTCTGAATCGTGGCTTTGAGCCGAAAAAAGTGGTAAATTTGCAAGGTTATGGATGCAAAGATAACGGAGAGATGCCCGATCAGGTCGGGCATATCGGGAGAGAAGATCCCGGCCGGTGCGAGGATTTTGGTGCACAGTTGCTGCGCGCCGTGCTCGGGTGCGATCCTGGAGTACCTCGTGCAGCATGGCGTGCATCCGGTGGTATTCTTCTCCAATTCCAACATTGTCCCTTCCGCGGAATACGATAAGCGCTACGGCGAAATCCTCCGCTACGCCCGGCTGCTCGGGCTGGAGATTGTCAGCGATGCGTACGATCATGAGGCCTGGCGGTGTGCGATCCGTGGCTGGGAAGGGGAGCCGGAGCGGGGACGCCGATGCCTGGAGTGTTTCCGCTTCCGCCTTGAAAGGGCCGCGAAATATGCCTCGGAGCACGGATTTGACGTCCTGACGACCACCCTGGCATCTTCCCGCTGGAAAGACCTCTCTCAGGTGGATGAGGCCGGGGAATGGGCCTGTTCGCTATTCCCCGGCGTTACCTGGTGGGGACGCAACTGGCGCAAGGGCGGCCTCCAGCAGCGCCGGTCCGAGATTATCTGCGAGCAGCAGTTCTATAATCAGAATTATTGCGGTTGCGAGTTTTCCCTGTAAATTATTATATTTGTAGTTCAGTACCATTTTTGCATTGTTCGTGAAAAACTCTATAGAAATGAAAAAGATAGCGTTAACCCTTCTCTCCGTCCTTGTCGCCGCAGTCTGCTCCGCGCAGCTCCGCACCGGCTCGGATATCGATTCCAAGACTTTCGTCGTCGGACTCGACAACTATATCGTCGGCGAGGCCGGCGGACTCGGCTTCTCCATCAAGAACAACACCTTCAAGGTCGAGGTGCTGGACGGAACCGTCAGTGTCGCCAAGGGCAGCCAGAAAGTCGTTCTCTACAAGAACGGGCTGCAGGTTCCCGCCGCATACGACTACAGTATGCCCGTGCTGAAGGGCGATTTCGTCGTCGGCGTGCACGATTTCACCGATGACGCGGTTCCCGAGTTCGTCATCGCGGTCCGGGACGAGTCCGGCAGCGGCATCATCGCCTTCATCCTCCAGTACAAGGACGGCAAGTGGATTTCCATCGGCGAGATCGGCGCCGTCAAGGGCAATGTCAACGAGATCCGCGTATTCCGCCAGACCCTTACCATCAAGAATCAGAAGACAGGCGCCCTCTATAAATGGACGTATAAGAAGAACGGCTTCCTCTTCCAGGCCTCCGACAAGACGGCTTCCGCCGCCAACCTGCTGTAGGCGATGAGAAGATTCCTGCTTGCCTTCGTCCTGATTCTCGCCGCGACTTCCTGCATTACCGCACGGCCGCAGCGTGATACGGTCACCTTCGCCACGGATTCCCTCCGGCATCCCAAGGCCCCGGGCATTCCGGCATATGTGGTCTTCGCGGGGGACACCGTCCGACTCGACCGCCCCGATTTCCAGGAGCGTCTCGACCGCGAACTCCTCTCCTTTACCTATATGCACAGCACCTCGACGATGATCCTGAAGCGGGCTCCGCGCATCTTCGCGCAGATCGAGCCCATTCTCAGGGCGCAGGGCGTGCACGACGACCTCAAATACCTCGCGGTCATCGAGAGCAACCTCGATCCCAGGGCCCTTTCCCGGGCCGGAGCGGCCGGGCTGTGGCAGTTTATGAAATCGGCCGCGGCCACCTATTCCCTGGAAGTCTCCGCGGAGGTGGACGAGCGGTACAATATCGAAAAGGAGACGGAGGCGGCCTGCCAGTATCTCAAGAATTCCTACCGTCGCTACGGCGACTGGATGACGGCGGCGGCCAGTTACAACGCGGGCCCCGGCAACATCAACAAGGCCATCGCCGAGCAGAAGCAGTCCTCCGCCCTCGATCTGTGGCTGACCGACGAGACGGCGCGCTATATGTTCCGCCTGATGGCGGCCAAACTTTTCTTCGAACATCCCTCCGATTTCGGCTATGACATTTCCGAGGAGGATGCTTACCCGGCCTTCAAGGTAAAGGAGGTGGTGACCGTATCGGACGCCATTCCTTCGCTGGTGGATTTCGCGCTGGAGCACGGCACGACCTACGCCAAACTCCGCAGCGCCAATCTCTGGCTGATCGCCCCCAAACTGACCAATTCCGCCAAAAAGACGTACAAAATCGTTATTCCCGAATGATTCTCGATGGAAAGGCCGTTTCGGCCGCACTCAAAGCAGATCTTGCACAGAAAGTAAAAGCCCTTCCGGAAAAATACGGGAGGGTTCCGCATCTGGTCGTCATCCTGGTGGGGGAGGACCCGGCCAGCCAGGTGTACGTCAACAATAAGAGCCGGGCCGTCGAGGCCGTGGGATTCCGCAGCACGACGCTGCTGCTTCCGTCCGATACCGCCGAGGATGACCTGCTCGACAGGATTCGGGAACTCAATGCGGACGATGGTGTGGACGGCATTCTTGTCCAGCTTCCGCTGCCCGCCCAGATCGACGAAGCCAAAGTGATCCGGACGATCGCGGTCGGGAAGGACGTGGACGGTTTCCATCCGCTCAATGTGGCCGCGCTGTGGCAGAGGATGCCCTGCATCGTGCCCTGTACGCCCAAGGGGATCATGAAACTGCTTGCGTCCGCCGGCATCGATCCCAAAGGGAAACGAGCCGTGGTGGTCGGACGCAGCAACATCGTCGGTCTTCCCGTCGCGAAACTGCTGCTGGACGCCCATGCGACCGTGACCGTCTGTCATTCCCGCACGGCCGACCTTGCGGAGGAGACCCGCCGGGCCGAAATCCTCGTGGTCGCCGCCGGCCGCCCGAGGATGATCACCGGGGAAATGGTTTCCGAAGGCGCCGTCGTCATCGATGTCGGCGTGAACAGAGACAAAGAAGGGAAGCTTTGCGGCGACGTCGATTTCGATACGGTCGCTCCCAAAGCTTCCTTCATTACTCCCGTTCCGGGCGGCGTGGGTCCGATGACGATCGCCTGCCTGATGGAGAACACGCTGGAGTGTTTCCTGAACAGACTCCGGGGACAGTCCCCGGAATGACGGTCTAGTTCACCGTACCGGCGGCCTTTCTCGCCACCGCGTGCTGCTCGTTGCGGGAATCTTTCCGCTGTACGTCGCGCAGGCGCGTGTGATGCCGGAGCGCCTGCTTGGAGTTGACATCCTTGAATGACGCCGGCTTGCGGGCGATGGCGCGGGTGGCGCTGGGGGCGATTCTCGTCTTGACCATCGTGAGCGGGAACTGAGGCACGTTGAGGTTGAACTTCAGCAGCTGCTCCCCATTGTCGGCGAAGTACTGCATCGACGTGAACTGCGTTTTGATTCCGGTCTGGTCGGTATCGGTCAAATAAGCCTTGATGGCGCAGCCCTTCACTTCCGCCCGCTCGTTGTCCTTGTCGGTCATAATGGCCGCCGCGATGTCGAGATTCTCCTCCGGGATGATGTATTCTCCGTTTTCGATGCGCTGACCGTCGACGATGACATGCCCGTCGACGATGAAATTGCCGAAGAAGAACTGGTCGTAAGTGACATTGTTCTCCTTATAGGACTGGATGTACTGCGACATGAAGTACATGTTCTGGTTGGAGGGTTCGAAGAAAGTTTCGATCCAGTCTTCGTTGCCGTTCATCTGCGTCCCGGTCTGGGAGTCGATGCTCTCTCCCGTCTCCCAGTCATAGACAATGTAGGAGTAGTTGGCCTCGCAGCTGACGATCTCGATGTTGTAGGAAACGAGTTTTTCGTCCGGATCCAGTCCGCTGATCGTCCACAGGCCGATCCACCGGTTGAACGCGTCCGTCGGTGTGTCTTCCTTCGAGGTAAAATTGATGGTGGCGTATTCGCCCGTGATCTTCCCCCTGGCGTCAAATCCGATGACGAAGGCCATCCAGCTGCCGTGGCGGATCCGGTCGAAGTACAGATCCGTCTGGGTCGGCGTGTAGAGATAGTCGGTGACGTTCTCGTTGTAGTTTTTCGCGTCCTCCTCCAGATAGCCCTGCTCGTCCTGGAAGAACTTGATGACGTCGGTACCGTAGTTATCCTGGAAGACTTCGGGATTGATGGTCCGGAACAGATAATAGGCCGTTCCGGGCGCCTCGACGTGGAAGTGCTCGACCCGGGATACGGAGCCGTCGGTCTCGTTATAATTCTCCCGGCCCTCGTACTGGATGGTCCAGTTGGACATCAATTTGGCCTTGACGGTGGTCGATCCGCCGCCGGGATTGTTGCCGCCGGGATGGGTTCCCGAGGTGTCGGTAGGTCTGTAGGGGGTGTGCCTGTCACCGCAGGACACCGAGCAGAAGACCGCGATCGCGGCCGCCGCTAATATCTTGACGAAATTTTTCATAGTCGGATCCTCCTTTTCTTTAAATGCAAAATTACAAAGCGATCTTCAAAAATACAAACTTCGTACCTTGCTGAAAACACTTGCCGACTGCTTAACTCCGAGAGTTTGCTTTGAGAAACTTCCGGAGCTTCGCTCCTCCATCCCTCCCATAAATGGGCCCCTCCCGTTCACGAGGCCACGGGCGGCCACGGTTTTCAAAGCAAACTCTCTGCGTTAACCAGTCTTTCAATAGATATAATTTACGACAAACCAGACGGCGTAGAATTCCGGCAGGGTCAGCGGGCCGTCGAAACGGTAGAGGATGTCGCCGCTGTAAGAGGAATTCCCCTGATAGACCTTATTGTCGCGTTTGTTGAGGATTATGTCGCCGCTATAGGAGGAATTCCCCTGGTAGAGTTTTCCGTTCCGCATATTCGCCACGATGTCGCCGGAATAGGAGGAGTTCCCCCTATAGAGTCTGCTGTCGCGTATGTTGTAGAGAATGTCGCCGCTGTAGGAAGAATTCCCGTTATAAATCTTACCATCACTGATCCGGCAGAGGATATCGCCGCTGTAAGAGGAATTCTTCCGGTAGATCTTTCCGTTCCGGAGGGTGCAGATGACGTCTCCGGAATAGGTGGAATTGCCGCGGTACACGCGCACCTGGGCTTCGGCGTCATGGCTTCCGAGGGTGCCCCAGGCGATGAGGGTGCAGATAATTGCAAGTATTCTTTTCATCGTATCAGGCTTTTCTCTCCTATCCTGCAAAAACCGTAGCGAATTTTTATTCTTGCAAAATTATTGTAAATTTGTCCCGGACACCAACCATTACGACTATGAATACTCTTCACACCATTATCTGCGGAATCGGCGCCGCGATTCTTCTTACCTTTCTCTCGTGCTCCATTATGAGTGCCAAGAAACCCGTTTTCAAGAAAACCGTCTGGGAGAGCAAGCAGGAAATATTCGTGGCCGACGCCGGCACGATGACCATGACCATTACCCTCGAGTTCGGCTCCGGGAAGGATGTGAAGGTTACCTGGTCGTCGTATCTTCCCGCCCATCCGGCGATGTATATGAATGCGGACGGCTCTGTCGACAGGATTCCGGCCAGCAGCAGCGAATCGGTCTCGAAAGGCATCTGGGAGTACAAGTCCGGCAAACTCACCATTACGCTGGAAAGCGGCACGAAGTCCGAGTTCGAGTACAAAGCCGGCTGCCTGCTCGGCGGCTCGGAACTCAGCGGATCCGGCGCGATGTTCAACAGGATAAAATAAAAAAAACGACGGCTCCGAATTCGGAGCCGTCGCGGTAAAGAGCACTGAGGACTAGAGGTCGCCGAGTTCGGCGGCGATTTCGTCCTTGCGTCCGACGACGATGTCCTGGTAGTCCTTGAGACCGGTACCTGCGGGAATGAGATGGCCGCAGATGACGTTCTCCTTGAGGCCCTCGAGGTTGTCGACGCGGGCACGGATGGCCGCTTCGCTGAGGACCTTGGTGGTCTCCTGGAAGGAGGCCGCGGAGATGAAGCTCTCGGTCTTGAGGGCTGCGCGGGTGATACCCTGGAGCACCTGGCTGGCCGTTGCGGGCCTGGCGTCGCGGACCTTCATCAGGTTGAGGCCCTGGCGCTCGAGCGAGGTGTTCTCGCCGCGGAGTTCGCGGGCACCGATAATGTCGCCTTCGCGATACTTGGTGCTGTCGCCCGGATCCGTCACATAGGACTTGCCGTAGATGGCGTCGTTGGTGTCCATGAACTTCCACTTGTCCACCAGTTCCTCGGACAGGAATTCGGTATCGCCGGGATCGCCGATCTGCACCTTGCGCATCATCTGACGAACGATGATCTCGAAGTGCTTGTCATTGATCTTCACGCCCTGCAGACGGTAGACCGCCTGGATTTCGTTGACGATGTATTCCTGCGCCTTGACGGGACCGAGGATGTCGAGGATGTCGGTCGGGGAGATGCCGCCGTCGGAGAGCCGGGTACCGGCCCTGACATAGTCGTTCTCCTGAACCAGAATCTGCTTGGTGAGCGGAACGAGGTAGGATTTCGTGACGCCCGAGCGGTTCTTGATGGTGATCTCGCGGTTGCCCCGTTTGGGTTTCGGATTCATCGTGACCTCACCGTTGATTTCGGCCAGGATGGCCTTGTCGGACGGGGTACGGGCCTCGAAGAGTTCGGTAACGCGCGGGAGACCGCCGGTGATATCGCTCGACTTGCCGATCGCACGCGGAATCTTGATGATGACGTCGCCGACCTTGACCTCCTGGCCGTCGCTCTGCATGATGTGGGCGCCGACAGGGAGGTTGTGCTGCTTGAGGGTGTTGCCCTGCGCATCGGTAATGAGGATGGACGGAGTCTTGGTCTTGTCGCGGGATTCGATGATGACCTTGTCCTTGTTCATGGACAGTTCATCGGCGTTCTCCTCACGGTAAGTGACGCCGTCGATCATATTCTCGAAGCGGAGGATACCGTCCGTTTCGACGATGGTCGTCGCGTTGTACGGATCCCATTCGCAGATGAGGTCGCCCTTCTTGACTTTGTCGCCCTCCTTGAAGTACAGCGTGGAGCCGTAGGGGACGTCGTAGTGCGAGAAGGTGATGCCGGTGTTCTCGTCGACGATGCTGACCTCGGTGGTGCGGCTTACGACCACATCCACGGTAGATCCGTCCTCCTGCACTTTCTTGATGGTGCGGAGTTCGTCGAAGGTGAGTTTTCCGTCGAATTTGCTCTCGATGGAAGAATCGGCGGCGGACGAAGAAACGGTACCGCCGACGTGGAAGGTACGGAGCGTCAGCTGCGTACCCGGCTCGCCGATGGACTGTGCCGCGATCACGCCGACCACCTCGCCTTTCTCGACCATCCGGCTGGTAGCCAGGTTGCGTCCGTAGCACTTCGCGCAAACGCCGTGACGGCTTTCGCAGGTGAGTACGCTGCGGATTTCGACGGTCTCGATGGGGAGGGTGTCGATGAGGGCCGCGACGTCTTCCTTGATCTCTTCGCCGGCGGCGATGATGAGCTCGCCGGTGTTGGGGTTGAAGATGTCGTGGACCGAGGTGCGGCCAAGGATGCGCTCGCCGAGGGATTCGACGACTTCGTCCTTGTTCTTGATGGCCGAGGCAACGAGGCCGCGGAGGGTTCCGCAGTCTTCCTCGGTAATGATCACGTCGTGGGAGACGTCCACCAGACGGCGGGTCAGGTAACCGGCGTCAGCGGTCTTGAGGGCCGTATCGGCCAGACCCTTACGGGCGCCGTGCGTGGAGATGAAGTACTCGAGCACCGACATTCCTTCCTTGAGGTTGGAGATGACCGGGTTCTCGATGATCTCGCTGCCGGCGGCGCCGGATTTCTGCGGCTTGGCCATCAGGCCTCGCATACCGCACAGCTGCTTGATCTGCTGGGTGGAGCCGCGGGCTCCGGAGTCAAGCATCATGTAGACGGGGTTGAAGCCCTGCTGGTCGGCCGAGATCTGATCCTCGACGAGTTTGGACAGCTTGTTGTCGATGGCGGTCCAGAGGTCGATGACCTTGTTGTAGCGCTCGTTGTTGGTGATGAAGCCCATCGCGAAGTTGGCCTTGATGTCTTCCACCTGCTTGTAGCCCTCGTCGATGAGTTTTTTCTTCTCGTCGGGGATGAGGACGTCGCCCAGGTTGAAGGAGATACCGGCACGGAAGGCCTGGTCGTAACCAAGGTTCTTGATGTCGTCCAGGAACTGGGCGGTACGGGTCACACCGGTCGACTTGATGACGTCGGTGATGATCCGGCGCAGCGACTTCTTGCCGAGCACCTCGTTGACGAACGGGACCTCGTCCGGAACGTACTGGTTGACGATGATACGGCCTGCGGTCGTTTCCACCATCTTTGTACCCTTCGAAGGATCCTGCTTGTCGGCGGGGATGCGGACGCTGATCCTGGCGTGCATCTCGATGACCTTCTCGTTGTAGGCGATGATCACCTCTTCGGGGCCATAGAAACGCATCCCTTCACCCTTGGCGCCCGGACGGATCTTGGTGATGTAGTACAGACCGAGCACCATATCCTGCGAAGGAACGGTGATCGGGGATCCGTTGGCCGGGTTGAGGATGTTGTGGCTTCCGAGCATCAGGAGTTGCGCCTCCATGATGGCGGCGTTTCCGAGCGGAAGGTGCACGGCCATCTGGTCACCGTCGAAGTCGGCGTTGAAAGCCGTACAGGCGAGCGGATGCAGCTGGATGGCCTTGCCTTCGATCATCCGCGGCTGGAAGGCCTGGATACCGAGGCGGTGGAGGGTCGGTGCACGGTTGAGGAGCACGGGATGACCCTTCATCACGTTCTCGAGGATGTCCCAGATGACGGGATCGCGGCGGTCGACGATCTTCTTCGCACTCTTGACCGTCTTGACGATGCCGCGCTCGATGAGCTTGCGGATGACAAACGGTTTGTAGAGTTCGGCAGCCATGAATTTCGGCAGACCGCACTCGTGCATGTTGAGTTCGGGACCGACGACGATCACGCTTCGGGCGGAATAGTCGACGCGCTTTCCGAGGAGGTTCTGACGGAAGCGTCCCTGCTTGCCCTTGAGGCTGTCGCTGAGGGACTTTAGAGCCCGGTTGGACTCGCTCTTCACGGCAGAAGACTTCTTGGAATTGTCAAACAGCGAGTCGACGGCTTCCTGAAGCATGCGTTTCTCGTTGCGGAGAATCACTTCCGGAGCGTTGATCTCGATGAGCCTCTTGAGCCGGTTGTTGCGGATGATCACCCTGCGGTACAGGTCGTTGAGGTCGGAGGTCGCGAACCTTCCGCCGTCGAGCGGAACGAGCGGACGGAGATCCGGCGGAATCACCGGGATCACCTTCATGATCATCCACTCGGGGTTGTTGACCTCGCTGCTCTCCTGGAACCACTTCACGACGCCGAGGCGCTTGAGGATGTCGGCCTTCCGCTGCTGGGAAGCCTCGACACGCATCTGGGCGCGCAGGGAGCGTCCGAGTTCATTTACGTCGATCCCCTTGAGGAGGTCGTAGATGCCCTCGGCGCCCATCTTGGCGACGAAGTTGTCCTCATCGGACCATTCTTTACCCTGGTTGAGCGCTTCTTCCCTGGCGGCCTTGGTCTTCTCGACGGCGGCGATGTACTCGTCCTCCGAGAGAAGGTCCAGTTTCTTATGGTCGGTGATGCCGGGATTGATCACGACATACTTCTCATAGTAGATGATGGCCTCCAGTTTCTTGGAAGGAATGCCGAGGAGCGCGGAAATTTTGTTGGGCGCGCTCTTGAAGTACCAGATGTGGGCGACGGGAACGGTGAGGGTGATGTGACCCATCCTTTCCCGGCGGACCTTCTTCTCGGTCACCTCGACGCCGCAGCGGTCGCAGACGATGCCGCGGTAGCGGATCCTCTTGTATTTGCCGCAGTAGCACTCGTAATCCTTGGTCGGTCCGAAGATCTTCTCGCAGAAGAGACCGTCTTTCTCGGGCTTGTAGGTCCTGTAGTTGACCGTTTCCGGCTTGAGGACCTCGCCGCACGAGCGATCGGTAATGTCTTCCGGGGATGCGAGGGAAATCGAAATCCGCTGGAAATTGCTCTTTACCTTGTTGTCTTTATTGTTGAAAGTAGGCATATTCTCTATCGATAAAAGTATTACTTAGTCCAGTGTGACCTTGAGGCCGAGACCCCTGAGTTCGTGCAGGAGCACGTTGAGGGATTCCGGAATGCCTGCAGGCGGCATCGGGTCGCCCTTGACGATGGCCTCGTAAGTCTTGCTGCGGCCCGCGACGTCGTCGGATTTGACGGTGAGGATTTCCTGGAGCACGTTCGCGGCACCGAATGCCTCGAGGGCCCAGACCTCCATCTCTCCGAAACGCTGTCCGCCGAACTGCGCCTTGCCGCCGAGCGGCTGCTGGGTGATCAGCGAGTACGGACCGATGGACCTTGCGTGCATCTTGTCGTCGACCATGTGGCCGAGTTTTATCATATAGATTACGCCGACGGTGGCGGGCTGGTCGAAGTAATCGCCGGTACCGCCGTCACGCAGCAGGGTCTTGCCGAATCTCGGCACGCCCGCCTTGTCGGTGTACTGGCAGATCTCGTCGATCGATGCGCCGTCGAAAATCGGAGTGGAGAACTTCAGTCCGAGACGGGAACCGGCCCATCCGAGCACGGTCTCGTAGATCTGACCGAGGTTCATACGGGAAGGCACGCCGAGCGGGTTGAGGACGATGTCCACAGGCGTACCGTCCTCGAGGAACGGCATGTCTTCCTGACGGACGATCTTCGCCACGATACCCTTGTTTCCGTGCCGTCCGGCCATCTTGTCACCGACGGTGATCTTGCGCTTCTTGGCGATGTAGACCTTGGCGATCTGCATCACGCCGTTGGGGAGCTCGTCACCGATCTTGATCTTGTCGATTTCACGGGTGTTGCGCGTCTTGGCCTCCTTGTAAGCGATGCAGTAATTGTTGATGAGTTCGCTTACCATCGCGGCGGTCTTCTTGTCGGCGCACCACTTGGTGGAATTGACGTTGGCGTAGTCGATGTTCTTCAGCGCCTCGGCGGTGAAGTTCTTGCCCTTGGCGAGCACTTCCGCACCGTAGAGATCGCTGATGCCGGCGCTCTTCTTGCCTTCCAGAAGGGTCTGGAGACGGCCGATGAAGTCGGCGCGGAGACGTTCCGCGACCTTGTTGAACTCCTCTTCCTTCATCTCCACGCGGGTCTTCTGGTCGGACTTGGCGCCCTTGCGGGAAGACTCCTTGGCGACTTTGGAATAGAGGGCGGTCTTGATGACGGTGCCGCTCAGCGAAGGATTGGCCTTGAGGGAGGCGTCCTTCACATCGCCGGCCTTGTCACCGAAGATGGCCTTGAGGAGCTTCTCTTCCGGAGAAGGATCGCTCTCGCCCTTCGGGGTGATCTTGCCGATCATGATGTCGCCCGGCTCGATGTGGGCGCCGATATGCACGATACCGTTCTCGTCCAGATACTTGGTCGCATCCTCGCTGACGTTCGGAATGTCGGAGGTGAGCTCTTCCATTCCGCGCTTGGTCTCGCGGACCTCGGTAAGGTACTCGTCGACGTGGATGGAGGTGAGGATATCCCACTTCACCATTTCCTCGCTGAGAACGATGGCGTCCTCATAGTTGTAACCCTTCCAGGGCATGAACGCGACTTTGAGGTTGCGGCCGAGGGCCAGTTCGCCGTTCTCGGTGGCATAGCCCTCGGTGAGGACCTGTCCCTTGACGACGCTGTCGCCCTTGCGGACGATCGGCTTCAGCATCACCGTGGTGCTCTGGTTGGTCCTGCGGTAGATGGGAAGCTTGTAGATGGTCTCGTCCGGGTCGAAGGACACGAAACGCTCGTCATCGGTACGGTTGTACTTGATGCGGATTTCGTTGGCGTCGACATAGGTGACGGTACCTTCGCGTTCCGCAATGATCTGCGTGCGGGAGTCGATGCAGACACGCTCCTCCAGACCGGTGCCCACGATCGGGGCCTGCGGGGTCAGAAGAGGAACGGCCTGGCGCATCATGTTCGCACCCATCAGGGCGCGGTGCGCATCGTCGTGCTCGAGGAACGGGATCAGGGAAGCGGCGACCGAAGCCATCTGGTTCGGGGCGACGTCCATATAGTTGACTTCCTCCTTGGTAACCACCGGGAAGTCGGCCTCGAGGCGGCACTGGATGCGCTCGTCCTCGATGACACCGTCGTCCGACATCCGGACATTGGCCAGCGACACCAGCTTGTCCTCCTCTTCCTCGGCGCTCATATACTTCCAGCCCGTGGCGGAGAGGTCGACCTTGCCGTCCTTCACCTCACGGTAGGGAGTCTCGATGAAACCGAGGTTGTTGATCCGCGCGTAAACGCAGAGCGAGGAAATCAGACCGATGTTCGGACCTTCCGGGGACTCGATCGGGCAGAGGCGGCCGTAGTGCGTGTAGTGCACGTCGCGGACCTCGAATCCGGCTCTGTCGCGGGACAGACCGCCGGGGCCGAGGGCGCTCAGACGGCGCTTGTGGGTGATCTCCGCCAGCGGGTTGGTCTGGTCCATGAACTGCGAGAGCTGGCTCGTGCCGAAGAAGGAGTTGATCACGGAAGAGAGGGTCTTCGCGTTGATCAGGTCGGTCGGGCTGAACTGCTCGCTGTCACGGACGTTCATCCGCTCGCGGATGGTCCTGGCCATACGGCTCAGACCCACGCTGAACTGGTTGGCGAGCTGCTCGCCGACCGTGCGGACACGGCGGTTGGAGAGGTGGTCGATGTCGTCGACCGTCGCCTTGGAGTTGATCAGCTGGATCAGATACTTGATGATCTCGATGATGTCGGTGTTGGTGAGAACCCGCACCGTCGGCTCGATCGAGAGGGAGAGTTTCTTGTTCAGGCGGTAACGGCCCACGCTGCCGAGATCGTAGCGCTTCTCCGAGAAGAAGAGCTTGTCGATGACGTCGCGGGCGGTCGCCTCATCCGGCGGGTCGGAGTTGCGGAGCTGCTTGTAGATGTAGTTGACAGCCTCGATTTCCGTGTTGGTGGGATCCCGCTGGAGGGTGTTGTAGATGATGGCGTACTCGTTGGAGCCCGTCTCATCCTTCTGGAGGAGAATGCTCTTGACATCGGTGTCGCCGAGACGCTCGATGGTGTCCTCGTCGAGGATTTCACCGCGCTCCACGATGGGAACGGTGCGCTCGATGGGGATGACCTCGCCGGTGTCCTCGTCCTCGAAGTCCTGTGTCCAGGTCTTCAGGACCTTGGCGGCGAACTTGCGGCCCTTGTTGGCCTCGAGGTTCTCGGGAGTGACCTCCACCTCGTCGGCCAGGCCGAAGATGTCGATGATGTCTTTGTCACCGGTGTAGCCGATCGCCCTCAGGAGGGTCGTCACGGGCAGTTTCTTCTTACGGTCGATGTACGCGTACATCACGTTGTTGATGTCGGTAGCGAACTCGATCCAGGAGCCCTTGAAGGGAATGATCCTGGCGGAATAGAGCTTGGTGCCGTTGGCGTGCATGCTCTGGTCGAAGAATACGCCGGGGCTGCGGTGCAGCTGGGATACGATGATACGTTCGGATCCGTTGATGATGAACGTACCGGCAGGTGTCATATACGGGATGTTGCCGAGATACACGTCCTGAACCCGGGTTTCGAAACCCTCGTGGTCGGTGTCGGTGCAGGTCAGGCGGAGCTTGGCCTTCAGCGGAACGTTGTATGTGAGACCTCTATCAAGACACTCTTCGATCGAATACTGGGGAGGATCGATGAAATAGTCGATAAAATCGAGCCTGTAATTGTTTCGGGTGTCTTCAATCGGAAAAATTTCCTGGAAAACCTGATAGAGTCCTTCGTTTTTCCTGCTGTCAGGGGTGGTCTCGAGCTGGAAGAAGTCTTTGAAAGACTGCAGCTGGACCTCCAGAAGGTCGGGGTATTCCAGGATTTTTGAGGTTGCGAAGTTGATTCGCTTGTTGTTGGTCTTAATTGACATATCTGCCTCTGTAAAGAGAAAATTTCAAATACGGAAAAAAGGTTTAGAGCCTACTGTGGGCTCTAAACCTGTTTGATCCCCAACCAGGGGGAAGCTGCGAAGTTATTTAACCTCGACCTCGGCGCCCGCCTCTTCGAGAGCGGCCTTGAGGGCTTCAGCCTCAGCCTTGGAGACTTTCTCCTTGATGGCGGTCGGAGCCTTGTCGACAAGGTCCTTGGCCTCTTTCAGTCCGAGACCGGCGGCTTCCTTGACGGCCTTGATGACCTGAAGCTTCGCCTGGCCGGCGCTGGTGAGGATAACGTCGAATTCGGTCTGCTCGGCGGGAGCAGCGGCTTCGGCGGCGGCGGGAGCGGCCACTGCGACAGCGGCGGCTGCGGGCTCGATACCGTATTCTTCCTTGAGGACCTTAGCAAGTTCCTGAACGTCTTTTACAGTAAGGTTAACCAACTCTTCTGCAAGTGCTTTGATGTCTGCCATAATTGTTTGATTTTAAAATTGTTATTGTTTTGTTTATTCTTTTTCCGAAAGGGTCTTGACAAGTCCCGCGATGGTGCCGCCGGCGTTTTCGAGGGCGGAGATGACATTGCGTGCAGGAGACTGGAGGAGCATGATGATGTCTCCGATGAGGTCTTCCTTGGACTTGATGGCCACGAGCTCATCGAGCTTGTCGGCGCCGACGAAAGCGCATTCCTGGACATAAGCGCCCTTGAGGAGCGGCTTCTCGCTGCCGGCCTTGTTGTACTTCTTGATGAGTTTTGCAGGAACTGCCGGGCCTTCTGCGAACATGATCGCGCTGTTGCCTTCGAGAACGGGGAGGAGGTTGTTGAGTTCCTCGATGCCGGTCTTCTCGATGGCCTTGGCGAACAGGGTGTTCTTGACAACGGAGAGCTTGATGCCCTCGTTGAAGCAGTCGCGGCGGAGCTTGGAGGTCTCCTCGGCGTTCAGGCCAGCGATATCGGTGATGTAGAAGTTGGGGCACTCCTTGATCTGGGCCGAGATAGCTTCAATTACTTGATTCTTCAATTCTTTTTTCATAACTGTCAGCCTTTATTTCTCGGCACCGGTGGTGAATGCCTTGTTGTCCAACTTGATACCAGGACCCATCGTGCTCGACAGCGCGGCACCCTTGAGGTACGTGCCCTTGAGCGTCTGGGGTTTGAGTTTGAGGATCGCGCTCATCATCGCGCGGGTGTTGTCCGCAATCTGCTCCGGGGTGAAGGAGACTTTGCCGATCGCGGCGTGGATGATACCGGTCTTGTCGACCTTGAAGTCGATCTTACCGCCCTTGACATCCTTCACGGCGTTGCCGATTTCCATCGTAACGGTACCGGTCTTGGGGTTCGGCATGAGGCCGCGGGGACCGAGGATACGACCGATGGCACCGACCTTGGCCATGACGGAAGGGGTGCAGATGATGACGTCCACATCTGTCCAGCCACCCTTGATCTTCTCGATGTAGTCATCGAGACCGACGTAGTCGGCGCCTGCGGCCTGGGCCTCGGCCTCCTTGTCGGGAGTGCAGAGCACGAGGACGCGGACAACCTTGCCCGTTCCGTGAGGAAGGGTGACAACGCCACGGATCATCTGGTTGGCCTTGCGCGGGTCGACACCGAGGTTGACGTGGAGTTCCACTGATGCATCGAATTTGGTGTAGGAGAGTTCCTTCACAAGTCCACTTGCCTCAGCGAGAGAATAAATCTTATGCGCATCGTACTTCTCTTGTACGGCTTTCTGATTCTTTGTTAACTTGCTCATAGTACAAATGGATTTTAGAGGTTCTCAGGGAATTGTCCTTCGACTTTGATACCCATACTTCTTGCCGTACCGGCCACCATTTTCATCGCGGAAGCGAGGGTGAACGCGTTGAGGTCCGGCATCTTCGCCTCGGCGATTTCCCTGACCTGGTCCCACGTCACGGTGGCGACTTTCTTGCGGTTCGGCTCTCCGGAAGCTTTCTGGATCTTGGCGGCCTCCTTGAGGGAGACGGCCACCGGCGGGTGCTTGACCTCGAACGAGAAGGACTTGTCACTGAAGACGGTGATCACGACGGGAAGAACCTTCCCGGCCTGATCCTGCGTGCGAGCGTTGAACTGCTTGCAGAAGTCCATGATGTTGAGGCCCTTGGAACCGAGCGCCGGTCCAACCGGAGGTGCAGGATTTGCGGCTCCGCCCTTGATCTGGAGCTTGATAAATCCGGTTACTTCTTTTGCCATACTACTTTGTTATTCTTTAGTTACTTGTGTAAAGCTGAGCTCGAGGAGGGTCTTCCTCCCGAAGATCACTACTACCACTTTGAGTTTGCTCCTGTCCTGAAGGATTTCTTCGACTGTCCCGCTGAAGCCGCTGAAAGGCCCGTCGGTGATCTTGACGGATTCGCCGAGGGTGAAATTGACCTCGGTCTCCGCCGCGGATACGGCGTTTTCGTCCTGCTGTCCGAGGATGCGCATCGCCTCTTCGTCACGAAGGGGGACGGGAATCCTGTCGGCGGAACCGTCCGGGGCTTTCTCGGAGAGGAAGCCGGCCAGACCGGGAATGATGTGGCCTCTGATGATATACTGGAGGTCGGCGCTCAGTTCGGCGTGGATCAGCACATAGCCGGGGAACAGAAGTCTGTCGACTTCCTTCCGCTTGCCGTTCTTGGTGACGATCTCTTTCTTGACCGGGACAAGGATCTGGTCCACCATTGCCTGGAGGGACGCGTTCCTTTCAACTTCTTTGGTCAGATAATCAGCGACTTTTTTCTCTTTGGTGCCTGCCGTACGGAGGACGTACCATTTCTTTTCGCTCATAGAAACAATCAAATTACAATGCGTAAATGAACTCCATCAAATTCTGGAAAGCGAAGTCCATGACGAAAACCACCAGGGCCAGGATCAGCGTGGACACCAGGACGAGGAGAGCGGAGCTCTGGAGCTTGTCCCAGGTAGGCCATGTGACCTTCTTGGTGAGTTCCTGAAAGGACTCTTTAAGATAGTTAATGAACTTTCTCATCTTTGCTTTTAATGGACACCGGAAATTGGAAGCGGCTCCGGAGTCTGTTAAACATTTACCAAATCGTAACCTTTGATATTGGCAGGGGAAGCAGGATTCGAACCCACATCGACGGTTTTGGAGACCGCTGAACTACCCTTGTTCTATTCCCCTGTAAAGGAGGACATCCCCATGGGGGACATCCTCCAGGAAGCATTCGTCAGAGAATTACTCGATGATGCCGATCACCTGGCCTGCGCCGACGGTACGGCCGCCTTCGCGGATAGCGAACTGCTGGCCCTCGTTCATGGCGACGGGAGTGATGAGCTTCACAGTGATCTCGACATTGTCACCAGGCATCACCATCTCGACACCGGCAGGAAGCATGATCTCACCGGTAACGTCGAGGGTACGGATGAAGAACTGGGGACGATAGTGGTTGTGGAACGGAGTGTGCCGGCCGCCTTCGTCCTTCTTCAGGACGTAGATCTGAGCCTTGAACTCGGTGTGCGGAGTGATGCTGCCGGGCTTTGCCACGACCTCACCTCTCTTGACCTCTTTCTTGTCCACACCACGGAGGAGAAGACCGACATTGTCGCCGGCTTCGCCCTGGTCGAGGAGCTTGCGGAACATCTCGACGCCGGTGACGACGGTGTTGCGAGGCTCATCGGTGAAACCTACGAGCTCGACAGGGTC
>JAEEGG010003818.1_pt1 | contig 37237 bp, 27 predicted proteins | sample 9134161 | NCBI WGS metagenome assembly JAEEGG01 (sample SAMN16246543, study PRJNA631951) | gut metagenome | biome: gut microbiome; feature: rumen; material: CR-attached | host: Bos | place: Iran: Karaj | collected 2018-10
GTAGCGGTAGTGCAAGTGTGACTCATGATGGCAACGCCGTGACTTCTGGCGCTTCTCTGAACGAGGACGATGAGGTGGAGATCAGCATCACTCCCGCCAGCGGTGCGACGCCCACTGCAACCATCAACGGTTCGACCATCGAGCTGACCGCGGACGGTGGTGTCTACTCTGGTAGCTTCGCTATGCCTGCCCAGGCTTCGACCCTCGTGATCAATTCCGGCAGCAGCGGCGGTGACGGTGGCGACGGACTGACGAACGACTAGGCCTATGAAAAAGAGGATCATTGAGATTGCGGTGAAGGTCATAGTAGCCGCACTCACGGCCTTCCTGACGGCCATCACCACCACGAGCTGCATGGGACTGGGGCCCTTTGGGCAGTGAGAAGTGAAAAGTGAGAAGTGAATAACGAGAAAAAGGGACTGACATCGCTGCGATGCCGGTCCCTTTTACGTTGCGGAGAGAGAGGGATGGAGACTATTATGCCGTATCATACCGTAACTCTCTGTTTTTATTTGCCTTAAAAGCCGTTTAACTCTATTGTTGTTACACATTATTTCATTTCATTCTGTCTGATTTTGGGTATTTCAGCATCATGGCAGCCTTGTTTCTTATTCCTGTTAGAAGAAAATAATCCTAATTAATTTAGGAAATCATCCTCACCAGAACCGGCTGCAAAAATACAAAGAATTGTTGATTCCACCAAATGTTAAAATAAATTTTTGCGATAACAAACAGTCTCACCAGAACAATAAGGCACTTATAATTATCCTGCGCCAAGTTTTCCAAGACGCATTATTATTGATGTCTGGCTTCTTCCCATTTTACGGGATATATACTTGATGTCTTTTCCTTCTTGATACATAGCCAAAAGAAGTCTGTCCTCACCTCTTGTCCATGTTTTATTAGCATTAGGATGTACAGCATAACTTTTCTCTGTAACCTTTTCCGGATTCAAGAACTCATCAACAAAAACAGACGGATATCGCTTGTCGTACATAACTATGGTTCTAATCTTTGCTCTTGTAATAGCTACATAAAACAGTCTGCGTTCCTCTCCAAATGGGAATTTGTCACTTTTGGTTAGCACGATATCTAAAACGGGATCATCACTAACCTGTGATGGAAAGCCATATATATCTTTGTTACACTGAAGTATAATGACATAGTCTGCCTCCAAACCCTTAGACTTGTGAACAGTAAGGAACTCTATTTTTCGACCATTGATAACATAATAGAACTTTCCGTTTTCCTTCACACTTTGATATGTAAAGGACAGGTAGTAATCATCGAACGAATACCTTCCAAGAAGAAAGATTGATTTGTCTTCCGGAATGTCATCTACAAGCTGACCAATATCATTGCAATAATTATTCCTTTCATACCCATGAAATGCAAGTTCTGTCCTTATATTATTGCTAAATGGATGGATACTCTTCGTAATCTGTGCCTTATTCTTCTGTATAAATCCTGAAGATAGACTTACCAACGGCTCGCCGAATCTATAAGTCGTCTCTATCTTATTGATTTCTGTCGGGCCAAAGAATTCTGAAAAACTATTGAACAGCGCCATATCACTGCCTGAGAAACGGTAGATAGACTGCCAGTCATCACCAACGCAATATAACTTTGCTGGAGGATTGCCTTCCCTCAATGCCAAAAGGAATTGGTATCTGTCAACACTGATATCTTGAAACTCATCTACGATAATATAATCGTATTGTACCGGATGATGTCTGCGGCATAGATCTGTTGCGTTCAGTATAGCATCGGTAAAATCTATCTGACCTCTCCGACGGAGTTCATCCACATAATGATCGTACACCGGTCTAAAGATGTTTTTGATGATGAACAAACTCCTTTGGTCATCTGTTTTATTTAGAAGCTTATCAAGAGATTTGCAGCTGGACTTCAGCAGTGTGATAAACGTCACTACCAAACGTATAAAAGCCTTCTCCTGCTTGCTACCTTCAGGGATAATCATGTCGTATAGCTCCTCAGCCGACTTCTCCTGATATGGTATTCCATGCTTGTCAAGCACCTTTTTCAAACTCTCTTTTATGTCAGTATAATAGAAGTCAGCACTAGTCGTTGTTAGGAGGGTGGTGCCAAACTTCTCATGAACAGCTTTCTTCCAAGTAATACCATCGCCATAATGCTCATTTGCCTCTTCATAGGTAATGCCTTTATCTTTGGCAAACCAAACAGGAACCAGACCATGCTCATCTACACCAAAATGTTCAAGATATGCTCTTCTCATCTTACCATGATCATCATAATAAATGGAAAAGTCTGGTTTATACTGCGCATGAGTCTCATCAGCCACCTTATGCTCATACTGCTCTTCATAGCGAAATTTAATGCCGAGAGATGAGAGTGCGAAACACAATTTCTGTTCCTGCTGGCTTCTGACATAAATGGGGTTTCCATCCATATCAGGGAACATGCTCTTTAACGTATTTGCCTTCTGAGCAATAAGATCCTGCCTACGCTCGCTTTTTCTCTTTTCCCAGTCCGTTTCGGATATTTGGTAGTCAACGAAGTATTCTACGACGCTCTCACGAAAATTCTCATTCTTCAGGAGTTCACGATAGATACTGACAAAAAGAGCATCAGTATTTTCACAGATAGAAGGCTCCTGTCCTGTCACCTGACCTATGAGATCAAGTGCAAGTTTATGAAATGTATAGCCTCTTAGTCCTGGTATATCCATCCTGTCAGTCAGTTCTGCTGCAGCTTTGTTGGTATAGCTTATCAGCAGAATCTTCTCTGGATTGACATTTAACCTTTCTGTCAGATATTTGACTTTGCCGACAATAGAAGAGGTTTTCCCGCTTCCTGCACTACTAACCACAAGACAGTTATTCTCCTCAGAAACAATAGATCGTCTTTGCTGTCCGTCTAAGGGATAAGTCAAACAATGATCGAAAAAATCTTTATTCTGGTCAAGACGAGATTTTATGATTGCCTCATTATGTTTTTTCACAAGGCTATTGATTTCCCCATAATCAGATATCAGTTTCTCCAGTCTATACGAGGGGGTAATTTTGAAAGTATCTAATTTTCTCTTCAGCGTATAGGCATCATTGAACACGGAGGTAAATTGATCAATAAAATGTTCTTCCTCAGAACCAGACACATAACACCCATCGAATACTTTCTCTAATGCACTTTCTATATCATCAAACTTACATTCATTCTGTTGTTTAGCTTTCTCATATGCAACGTCATAACTGCTACGTATAGGAATGGTGAGTGATTGCGAAATCTCATAATCGAAGTTGTCCGACTCAGTTTTGAGCCGATTTCTCATTGTTATGAACAGGATAATTCCTAAAACGACAAGAACTGCTGCTAAAATGATGTACGATGTCATGCTATCTCCATATCAAACATTCTCATAAATTATGCGGCAAAGATACTAATAATCTGTCAGTTTCTTATCAAGTTCTCCTTTTTTTCGTATTTTAATAATCAAATGAGTATCAATAATTGAATGATTTAATCCAATAAAAAGATAAAATAACCTAATTATATATAGGAGACAGCACTATCCAAAACACCATTTCGTTTTTTTCTGTATTTTTGTTGTCCGTATAGAGAACTAAGACGAAAAAATGCTGTACAATCTACATGAAGACAGATACAGGTCATAGGATTTACATCCACAACACGAACTGCTCACTGGTAAAATCCAATGGGACAATGGGCTCGCCGAGTTCCTTGGCTGTGGAAGCACGAAGGCCCAAAACATAATGAATTCTGGTGTCCTTCAAGAACGAGACATAGCCTATCGTGCTGGAAACCGGTGGCGTTTCAACAAGACACTACTAACAAGACTGCTAGAGGAGGAACCGGAGAGGTGGGTCAGGGGACGGTTCTCTGACCCACTTTTTCATTAATGTGGGTCATCCTAGTCATGGGGACAGATTCTGTCTTTGATCTTTTTTGAGATCACGGGGTCGGTTCTCCTGATCATTTTTTACGTTGAAAATGATCAGGAGAACCGACCCCGTGATTAACACATTCTAGTTACTGCAACCCACCAAATTATCAAGGCAAAAACAATTTGGATCAGGATATAACAAAACAACCGTTCCACTGTTACATTGTATTGGTTAATTTTGTGCCGTTCGTCGATTTAACTTTTCTTTATTTTATTTTTTTTGATATTAACGATAAAAGCACTACCTTTGCAGCCGCAACAGATTTAATCACGTTTTTCGCATTAATAATCTGCTACCATTCACAAGCTAAACTGATAACTACAAAGAAAGATGAAGTGTGTTTTTATGTATTAACAAAAAAAGTTTAGCTTATGGTAACAAAGAAAAAACAGTTTGAGAAGCCCTCGATGATAACAAGAGCTTACACAACAGCCTCCTCCAGCTGCAGGCAACTAAGTTTTGGAGGTGCATGGCGGCGCCTTAGTCTGACGCTGCTCGTCGCGCTCTGCTGCCACACCGCTGCAAGCGCAGAGACACTTACGGTTTATGATGGGACGAATGATTCCCAGTATCTCCCTGTATACGGGTATTATGCAGACATGTCAGATACCAAATCCGAGTTTGTCATCCCCAAAGGACAGTTGGGTGATATGGAAGAAGGCACTATCTCCAAACTGAAGTTTTATCTTAAGACAAGCTTAACTGCCGCCTGGACTGCTAAGTTTCAGGTGTATCTCAAAGAAATTGATGCAACCACATTGACGGGTATTGTCGGCCCCGATGCCAGCACCGTGGTCTATACCGGAACCTTGGATGCCACAGGAACGGAGATGACGGTGACATTTGACACACCATATACCTACAATGGTGGCAACCTGCTGATTGGTACAAATGTCAGTGAGAAAAGTAGTAATTGTAACAAAGCATATTTCTATGGTGTTGATCAAAACGAGAATACTGGATGTTATAGAGGAACTCTGTCAAAGTTCATCCCAAAGACCACATTCACCTACACACCCTCCAGCAGCGTGGTGTCTAAGCCGAAAAATCTGGCTGCCTCGAACATCACGCACGAAAAGGCTACCATCACCTGGATAAGCGATGAATCTGCCTGGGACATCGCCTGGAGCACCGATCCCGACTTTAATCCGGCATCAGCTACCACACGTGCCGACAACGTGAGCGAAAAGACCTACACCATCACCGGTCTCAGCCAGTTGACCGACTATTATGTTGCCGTGCAGAATGCCGGTAGCGGTAAATGGAGCTCAACGTTGCATTTCAAGACCGCGGCTATAGCCACTGCCGTCGGCAATAGCTGGAGCGAAAACTTTGAAAGTCCCGGCGGATGGGATCTCATCAATGGTGAACTTACCAACCAGTGGACTTGGGGCACCGCTGCCAACAACGGCGGTACGCACGCCCTCTACATCTCCAACGACGGCGGTACAACCAATGCCTATACTTTTATTACTAGTAATACGATAGTGTATGCCACAAGGTTACTTACCTTCACCGAAGGGACATTCGAGTTCTCCTACGACTGGCGGGCCTACGGTGAGAACAATAGTGACTATCTGAGAGTAGCCCTGAAACCAGCAACAGAGTCGCTCACTGCTGGTACGACCGCTCCTACAGGTCTTAATGCTACGTCACTCCCCACGGGCTGGATAGCCTTGGACGGTGGGAGTCAACTGAGTGGGGTTACGGCATGGCAACACAAAGATGCAACCATCGATGTCGCCGCTGGCGACTACTATCTGGTCTTTGCCTGGCGCAACGACGGTGGTGCAGGAAATAATCCACCGGCAGCCATTGATAATGTGAGCATCAGTAAATATACTGATAAGGTTACAGACTTGGCCGTGAGCAACATCACTACCACCGCCGCCACCATCAGTTGGAACGGCAACGGCGATAGTTATAACGTCAGATATACAAAACTGTTCCTCACTGAAGGCTTTGAAGGTGGTAGCATGCCCGCAGGATGGACAAAAGAGGGTACTGGTCTTTTTTCAATAGGAACAGGTGACAATGAAACTGACCGTGGCAGCCATAGTGGCAACAAAAATGCAAGGTTTCCGTCTTCTTCCTCTAATATAGGCAACCAGACATATCTTATCACCCCAAGCATGGATTTAAGTGGGGAGACAAGCCTGAAACTCTCTTTCTGGTATATCAACAGAGCTGCTGTTAGTCATATCGATGGCATCGGCGTGTACTATCGTGTGGGCACTGAAGGTGAATGGAACGAACTGTGGAGCACCACAGAAGCACATGGATCTTGGACGAACCAAGAGGTTACGCTGACAGGCCTTGCTGCCAACTACCAGTTAGGCTTTAAGATGACAAACAACGATGGCTATGGAGTCGGATTGGACGATATCCAAATTACCCCCGCTGACTGGCAGACCGTCAACGACATCACAACCAAGAGTACTACCCTTACAGGACTTGACGCTAACACCACATACGGATGTCAGGTGCAAAACGTGAAGGGTGGTAATACTTCCCTCTGGTCGCCTATTGCTACGTTTACCACTGCGGCGGCTGCCGTCGTTCTGACCGACGGTGAAGACCTGTCGGCCCTGTCAGCATACGCCGGGCAGAAGGTTGTCGTGACCTATTTGCGCTCATTCACCAGCGGCAAGGCTTCTACGGTGTGTGTGCCGTTCGCCTTCGACGTAACATCGGCTGGTGGCACGTTCTACACGTTTACGGGCATCACGAAGAGCGGTAGCACATATATTGCCAATATGACGGCAAGTGTGAGCAAGACGCTGACACCTAATACGCCTTACGTCTTCATGCCGAGTGCAACGGGCGACATGGATTTCAGCGGTACATATACGCTCCCTGCCTCGCTGACGGCCAGCTCGGCCACAAGCGGCGACTGGAAATTCTACGGCACCTATACGCGGCTGACTTACGGCACGGCTCCGATGACGGGCTATGTGTATGGCTTTGCCTCGGTGGATGCAACGGTGGAGGGTCACGAAGTGACAGCGGGCGAGTTCGTACGTGCCACGACGGGTGCTGGTGTTCCCCCGATGCGCTGCTACCTGATCTACAAGGACGGCGAGGCTTATACCAATGCCCGCGCCCTGACGCGCGGCGAGGAGATGCCGCAGAGCATCATTGTGCGCCTGCTGGATGCGAACGGGCAGACGACGAGCATCGGCTCGCTGGACATGAAGACGGGCGAGATGGAGTTCGATGGATGGTACTCGCTCGACGGTAGCCGCCTCGAAGGCAAGCCCACAAAGAAGGGACTGTATATCAATAATGGAAAGAAGGTTATCATTAAATAAGGAAAGGAGGACACAATTATGAAGAAACAATATGAGAAGCCTTCGATGAAGGTATACGAACTGAAAGGACGCTCACAGATTCTGGCTGGAAGCCCCGACCCATACGACCGCGACTTCGGCTACATGCCTGGCGTCAACGATGATATGAACAAGACGGCGTAAAAAAGTGTGCAGAAGAAAAGAATAAACAAAAGGTTTCTTTTTGTGCACTAGGCTAGGTCTTTGATCTTTATTAAAGAAGAGAATAGGAAACGGAAGTCAGTCGGCTTCCGTTTTTTTCGTCGTACGCTCGGCAAACCCAGACAAGGGGCAGGTCCCTGTCAGGAGGATATAATCGGACTGGCGTTTGGCTACTCGTTTTACTTTGGCAAGGAGGGTAAATGCCGGTTACGCCTGTACACAGTAGGGTCGGTTCCTACTGTGTATAGATAAATATACCGCTGCAAAGATACGCGCTCGGCTCTGCCGCTTGCTACCGCAGGGACGCAAGAACTAAATGGGTCGGGGGACGGTCCTCTGATCTGTTTTAAAGATAAAACCAGGAAACGGAAGTCCGCAGGAGATCGCGGGGACAGGTGATTGATCTTTTCCCCTAAGATGAGAATAGGAAACGGAAGTCAGCCGCAGCTTCCGTTTCTTCGTTGTAGTCATGGGGACAGATTCTGTCTTAATCTCCAAATGGATCATGGGGTCGGTTCTATTGATCACTTATCAAGGCAAATAATATGAGAATTAAGACAGTAATGAATCATGACACACCGTGCCTGACACACCGTGCCTGGCACCGTGTGACATTATCAGATTCCTTCAAAATCGCCTCTTTTCCATATTCGTGCCACCAGAATGTGGCGTCGTAGAGGGCGTAGTCTGGACAACTTTTTGGTCTATTTCCGTTATATGTCCAAAGATTGCGTGTTTGTCCATACAAGTTAGAGAAGATTTGAATCAATTTCTTGGAATCTGCTAAAAATCGCCGTAACTTTGCATCGTCGAAAAGAATCAGACGACACAGATAATAAAATATAAACATTAAATAATTACAATTATGACAACAAAGAATTTCAATGCAAAGAAGATGCTCATGAGCGCAGTTGCAGCAGTAGTTTTCTCATTCGTGTTCACCACCAGTGCTAACGCAGGTACCACACCTCAAGAGAATACGCAAAGGACCAATCTTGAAGTCCGAGTCAAAGCGAGTCCTAATGGGGATAGCCAAAAGAAGCAAGAACAGAATAAAGATCAGAAGCAAGAAAAGAAGCAGGAACAGAAGCAAGAAAATAAAGATATTATATCCTCTATGCTCCAGATGTTTGGCGTTCGCGTATAATAACCTGTTACTGATCATAAGACAATAGACAAAGCGTCCTGGAAACGATTTCCAGGACGCATTTTCTTTTCAAAGAGCACAAAGTTATTACGGTGCTAACGAAGTTTTTCCCATAATTATTTGGAAGTTTCAACTAAAGTTCGTATCTTTGCAAACGGTTAAATGAATCAGGATACAGATTATAGTTTTTTTAAAATTTGATCATAAATTGTATTAGGTTTAATAATGTCGTGAAGACATTGTCTTAGTTATGGTTCTTAGTTATATACTAAGGTTAGTTTCATAAAGCTCGCAGCGGCGGGCCTTTTTTGTATATATACCGTGCCCAAACATCAAAAAATGTCCCGAAATGTCCCAATGATTCTGACAATTCTGACAGGGGACAGATTCTGCAGAATCTGGTCTTCTTAAGGGTCATTTGATTGATGCTGTTCTGACAGGTACCTGTCCCTTGTCATCATTGTCGCGGGGAGATTCTGTGTAATTTTTAGAAGTAGAAGCGTAATCCGCCCAGTATATCGGTTCTGCGGATGCCGTAGAATTCATCTTTATTCAGCTCGAAGCCGTCTGGTCGATCAAGACTCATCGAAAAGGCGTCCAGTTTGATACCGATGCCAAGGTTCTTTGTGCACATATATTCCAAATTGATACCAAACTTCCCGGCAAAGCCACCTTCACTATATGATATCCCCCACTTCGACTCCTTGTAGTTGCCATAGCCGAGGCTCAGCGTCGCGTCAGAACGCCATTTTTCTCCGAGTTTCAGACCAAAGCCGACATTGGGACCAAAATAAAACAGATCGACGTCGAAACCTTCATCAAACGAAGTGTGAAAGAAGTTGAAGTCTGCTCCGACACCAATCATTGTCCAGAAGTGCTGATAGGAAAGATCAGCCGAGAACCCGCCTTTGTTTTTGTATTCATGCCTGTCTGTTACTATCTTGGATGAAACGATTCCGTAACCGACATTTGCATTAAAGATGTTCTTTGGATTATTGGTTGCCCGCTCATAACGGGAGATCTGTTCTCTTGCCATATTGGCCAGTTCTGTATCATTATTCAGCTCAGCTTTCTGAATGGCACTTACCGCATCTATGTTTACCAGCGAGTCTGGCAGCAGAAGCATACTGCCCCAGATGCGATGACAGGTGGAAGACCATACGCTCGGCTCCTTATGCTGATCAATACGCAAGGCATTTCCACCGCTTTCAGCAGTCTTTTTTACTGCCAACGAGAGCATATTGCCATAGAGGCATTTATAGGATGGCGTTAGACCGCCATCGGTCACTTTCACCGTTCCGATGACCTTTGCTTCTGCAGGCACCTGCTCTCCCAATTCATACACCATCACAGAATCTGCCGGTCGGGCAGGATAATGTTCTGTTAATTCTGCTATGACTCTCGGAGCGCTCTGGCATCCTGTTATTGCCAATGCCATCGTTACCATCGTCAGCATAGCGAACATGCGCGAAATACTACTTTTTTTCATACACCTTTATTTATTTGAAGTACACAGTAGGGTCTGATTTACTCTGGAAGCGTCTTGAAACTCTTGACACGAGAACTGAACCAATCGCCATAACCAAAACTAAGAACACACAATGCCTCAGCACTGTAATAGTAGGTGGTGTTCGGCTGCAGATCGATGAGATTTGCCGTCAGATGGTCACCATTGAGTATTGCTGTTGCCGATCTGATCAGATTGTTCTTGTCCTGACCGAAATATACAAAAGCAATGCTCTGGGGCTCTTCGAAAGCATAGGGAGAAAGCGTGCAGTTGACGACAGCTGAGTTAGCGGTAATATCTGTGGCATCGTCCAACAGGATGTAATCGCCAGGATTCTGGGTTTCGAATTCCTTCTTCTCGCTTTGAACGATCGTGCTTCCATCTTGCACGACGGAAATCCAACACTCGTAACGATGGTTCGGGTTAAGATTCTGTACCACAGCCGTAAGACTGTTTCCGTCAACGTTCATAATGACCTTGTCTCCATTTTTGTAAAGGACATCAATCTGAGAATAGTTGAAGAGGTATTGGATGCCTTTTGCCGATTCTGGAAACGTTGTGTGACCAGTTACTTCAGCCACGATGAACTTAGCATTGACAGTATCGATAGCCAGCAATCCGTCTATGCTTTCTGTCGTGAAACTCTTCACAGGACCGAACTGACAGACTGTATAATCTTTGCTGGCTGTGTAAGCACAATAGTAATACGTCTGTCCTGATTCCAAGTCATTAGCGGATATTGTGACAGGTTGGCTGGTATATCCTATTTCCTGGAACACGATTCCTGTCCAGTCATTGGCAATGTTTAGTGGCTTTGAGAAAAGATCTTTGTTCGTAGTGTAGGCCACACCAAAGATGAAGCCTTCATGAAATAATGCCGATGCCATCTCAGTAGAGCGAATGGTGAAAGATGCTGTGGTGAAAGAGATGTCTGTAGGCTCATCGACATTGCAGGCGAGCTGCAAAGCGGGCGTCTCAAATGATAGTTTCTCCCCGTATAGCTTCATGGTACCTATGTCGATAAATGCACGGTAGTAATATTTCGTGTCGGGACTAAGACCATAAAGGGTCACTTCCATGTGATTGCCCTGGATTCCTCGGGCGTAAACGGGATATACACTTCCATCATAGAACTCCTCTATGAGCGAAAGCTCTATTCCCATACTTAGTGGGGAATATTGGGTGCCGTATGCTGAAGGTATTCTGTCAGGATAGAATTCTCCTGCCAATACAGCTGATGTATGGCCTACGGACAATGGCTGACTGGTGACAATAAAGTTTCCATCGTTTACCTTGTCGCTGTCATCATCGTCGTTACATGATGTCATGAATCCAAGTGCCAATATGGCGATAAGCCAGATCTTATTCATATTCATACTTTCTTTGTAATTTAAAGATGGAATTTATAACCTAATGTGATACTGAGGTACTGATTTCGGGCCGTATCAGGATTGTCGGTCTTGTCGATCTTTGTCAGGCCGAAGTAATATCGGGCATCCAGAACGATATTCTTATATTCATACGACAGACCTATCGGAAGGCCAAAGTCGATGGATTTACAGACATCAGACATTTCTGTTTTATAGCCCACTATCTGATTGGGTCTTCGATCGTCTATGATGGTATAGGAACTACTTGGAAAATAATTCGAATTCAGCATAACAATCATTCCTTCCGCCGACATTTTATCGCTTGTCAGTATACCGACCTGAAAACCGACCTTATACGTCAAGCCTTTGACGGCTGGGATATGGAAATTGGCCATCAGCGGCAGGTTCAGATAGCTGCAGTTAAGCTTGCCGTCCATACTTGTCGAAGTCATCCATGTGTCACCGTTTTCATCTATTACCATCCCATCCAGTTTGCCGTCTACTTTCGCTCCTTCCTGAGAATAGATAAGTCCGAACGACAATCCAAGAACAGAATTAATGCCATATTCAAGTTCGGCTCCGCCTGTAAATCCCACCTTCATGCGATAGATGTCCGCAGTAGCGTTGCTGAAACCTGAAAAGTTCACACCTGCCATTGGCCTGAGGGATAACTTGCCAGTTTGGTTTTGAGCCATCAAGTCTGCCGTCCAGCAGACAATGGCCATAAGTACAAATAGTTTCTTCATTTCAAATCTTGCACGCAAGGGTGCTATTTTAAACAAATATTGTGCAAAGGTACGAACAATCTCTGACACTCCCAAATTATTCTGTATTTTTCTACTCTACGACCTCAGAACCATAGCTGACGGCAAAGGCAATGGGGTTAGGCTCCGTTTCAACTCTTCTGACCAGTTTTCCTTCTACAGAGTATATATTAACATATCCGCTGTTACCATCTTTCCCGTTGCAGGCTACATATACACGTCTGTCAATTTCATCGGATCCCATGGCAGAAGGATTCTCCAAACCGTCGACATCGAATGTTCCAGTATTTTTAGTGTCCGTATCATAATAACCGAATGTAACGGGAGTCTCGGGAATCGTCTTTGGCGCATTGACAACAAACATCCGTCCGTTTATCCGTGTAAAAAGCGTGGCATCAATAATATTTACGACCTCTCCTTGTCTCATACTTCTGACACCGGCTTGAATCTGGTTGCCGTCTTTGTCAACCGTTCCTTTGTCAAGATAGTATTGGCCACCATTTATCATAAGAATGTCTGTGGGACAAATCAATATGTCCGATGTCATTCTACTCAGTGAGGGGGAACTGAGCATTTCGATGAAGCCAATGGATGCGTCCCCTCCGCCTCTATCAGAGTTTGCCACAATCAGTCCATTCCTGAAAGCCATGCCTTCAGGGTAGGAACCTGCTTGTCTTATATCCTCTTCTGAGAATGACTTTTCATTTAGTTTTCCCACATAGCCAGCATCAAACGACACGTATAGGCTTTGATTGGCGTGAAGCAGTCTGCGTGGCCCGATGCCTTTTTCTCCCCAAATGCGTTTTGTGTCTATTCTTTTACTAATCATATTTAAACGCCTGTCGATAATATCTATTACGTTGTCATCAGGATAGGTTATGCAGAGATAGTCATTGATGATAACGATGTCGCGAGGTTGTTTGCCTGACAGGGGAATACGTTTGACCGACCACTCACTTAGGTCGATGTAAGATATGCATCCTTTGGCACCAGAAGCCTTGTCGCCCTGACATAGTATGTACATTCCTTCTGTCACGGTCTTTACTAACCAATAATCTTTCTTCTTGTCATCATCACCACAGCTGGTAGTGAATATCATGTAGAAAACTGCTAAAACGATTAACCCCGTTTTCCGGATTCTTTTTTTTCGACTATACATAGAAATATGTTTTTATAAAATTAATATTCTCTCTTTTCAGCACGCTGGCGCTCAGTGTCCTTTGTGTCGTGATGGATATGGCGGACTTTCTTGCCACCAAAGGAGTAAGTGGCAGTAAGGGCGATATAGTAAGCGTGATGGTTGGTGTGGCTGAGCTGACTCTTTTTCTCTCTCTTACCAGTAATTATTGACCAATTATTATTCATGGTTTCATCAGTGACAAACTGATGGAAAGGATCATTGGCCACGAGGGAGAGCTTCAAACGGTCATCCAGCATCGAATAGCGCAGGGCAAAATAGAAATAGCCGTAGCCATCGGTCTTGGTGGTGCCTGTATAGTCAGAGAACCAATGCTGATAGCGGGCGTTCAGTAGGAGTGTGTGCTGACGGGTCAAATACCAGTCGGCAGACAGGACCAGACGCTCCCCCCATCCATAGACTCTTTGCATGCTATACCACGTCGATTCAACATCCTGATAATAGGCTTCGCCCTCGGCTGCGGTAAGCAGACTGGGGATGAGTTGGCGCTGGTAGCGGAGATAGAGTCCTGTCCGGTCGACTCTGCCTATATTCGCAGGAGATGAACTCACAACGACTTGATCTAAAATCGCAAGTATTGAGCCATAATCCACCATGTTGCTGATATGATGATGATAGACAGAGGCAAATAGTCCCTGATGGTTGTGATAGCTCAGTTCTATGTTGCTCGTCCGACTGGGCTTTAGGTCGGGATCACCCTCAAAATATTCAAATCCTGTCTTATAGATACAAAGAGGATTGAGGTCATAGAAGTTAGGGCGTATGGTACTCGTTCCCCAATTCAGACTGATCTGGTGTCCAATCTTCGGTTTGACGGAAAAACTGAACGACGGTAGCCAGTAGTCACGCGTAAATACCCTGCCGTTAAGAGTCTGAGGGTTAACGTAATATGTAGATATCATTGCTCTGCTGTCTACTTCTCTGTCTATATCGATATGTTCATAACGGAGACCCGCTTTGAAAGCATATTTTTTCCATTCATGATGAAGTGAAAGATAAACTGCTTTAGTTTTCTCCTGATAATCAAAGTCATTCGAATTAAAAATTGATGGATGAAAAGCATAATTATTATCGTTTCGTGTATTTGAGTATTGACCTTTATTGTTAATGCTTGTATAGGAGCCACCAGCATCGATGGACATAAAATGGAACGGCAGAGACAAATCGAGTCTGCCAGACTGAATGTGATAGTCTACAGTACTTTTCCATGAAACCTCTCTCGTTGGTTCCTCATCTGAAGGGGTTTCGTACCAGACATGAGTCTTTGCATCGTCGTCCTTTTTGAAATTGTTGTAGGTAAAGCTAAGCTTTTTCCCCTTTGAGTCGAGTCGCCAGTCGCAATAGGCGGTCAGGCTCTTGTTTTGTGTGTTGTCGTCGGGTTCCAGCTCTGCCTCAGACCATAATGAATAATTTCTTGATGGTTTCAAAGTGGGTAGATATGTATAGGATAATCCACCTTTGCTTCTTTTCTTTGGCCAGAGGGCCTGCCACGAAAGCATCGCCCCTATTTCCAGATTCTTAATGGGCAGACAGCGAAGCATCAGATTGGCTGCCACTTCTTTGTCTGTCTGTGTGGTACTGGTTTTCGAGACACACTTCAATTCTTCCTCATTCAATACATGAATATGATAATTTGTCAGATTGTCCGTTGTCTGAGTCGTGCGTCCGCCGTGGGCATCAAGTGTCATGTCGAATTCTTTGGAGGCGAAGCTGACGGAGGCGCTGGCTCGCTCGCTCCAATCAACGCTATGGCCTGCCTCTGCGCTGACGTCGCCGCGCCAGCCGAGCGTCTGGTCGCGTCGCATGACGATGTTGATATAGCCGCCGCCCATCTCCATCACGTCACGACCCGACGGAATGGAAATCACCTCGATGCGCTCGATGTCCTCAGAACGGAGGGTCCAGAGTTTCTGCTGGATGGCCTCGTTGCCCATCTCCGTGACATGGCCGTTGAGCATGAATCGGGCGGGTCCCTTGCCGAGAATCATGGCGCGGCCGCCGGCCATGCTCACCATCGGTACGCGACTGAGCAGTTCCTGAGCATTGAGTCCACGGGCAAACTCGTCGTTGCTCACGATGTACAGCAGACGGTCGGTTTCGCTGCGGATGACGGGCATCCGTCCGCTTACGGTGACGTTGTTCAGATAGTTGTTCTCCATCTGCATACGGATAGTGCCTGCATCACCGATGGCCATCACCCGTTCGATGGTCTTGAAGCCCACGCAACTGATCCTGACTTTCGCACGCTCTGCCCCGCAGGGAATCACGAAGTCGCCAGCCTCATTGCTCACACCGCCACCTATGTAGACAGAATCGGTTGGGGGAAAGAGGGTGATGTTGGCGTAAGCAACGGGTTGGCGGTCAGGCCCTATCAGGCGTCCCATCAGCTTCGTGCGGTCTTTCTGGATGCACTCCACGAGGATGTCGCGCCCCTTGACATTGATTCTGACGGGATAGAATCCGCAGACCTCGCGCACGGCATCGGGCAGGTTCCGGCCCCGTTTCACGGCCTTGGTCACGGTGAAGTCCTCTAACTCGTCGTAGACGAAGGAGATGTCGTAATGCTTCGACGACCTGTCGAGTTCGATCAATGCCTCTGAGAGCGAGGTGCCTTGAAACGTGTGCTGCGCCTGAGCCATCAGGCTAAAGACACATAATATCATAAGGTGTATGATGCGTTTCATGACTACTCTGCAATGATATGGTTTTCAGACTGGCGGATGCTCACCTTCTCGAAGTTGTTCAACCGCTCTACTATCTGGCTCAGCGGGGCGGCGGTGTTCCATTTGGTGTAGAGGCGGACGTGGCGGGCCTGCTCGTTGCGGTAGTCCACTTCCAGATGATAATGGTCGGCCAGTTCGCCAAGAATCTGTTGCAGTTCGGCGTTCTCGAAGGTGCGGATGGTGTCGGACTCGGGGAGTGGGGTGTTGGGTGTTGGGTGTTGGGTGTTGGCTGATACTACAGCGTCCTGACTCCCGACTCCTGCCTCCTGACTCCTTAAGATACTTACGGCTGCAAAGGTAAGGCCTGACAGTAGTAGGATGCCGACGAACATGGCGGCAATCTTCCAGAGCCGTCTGGCTTTGTCGCGCTTAGTATTCCGAAGGGTAAAGCCTTCTTCGGCCTTCACCATAAGCTCGTAATATGCCCGCATGTCGGGGTCGCTCATCAGTTGTTGCAGTTCCTCGTCAGAATAGTCCTGCGGACGTTCTGTCATCTTGAGCAGTTGTTCGATATCTTTCATAAGCTTGGGGGATTAAATTTCTCTTTCAATTGATTAAGGGCCCTTGCCAGATGCTTGTAGACGGCTCTTTCGCTGATGCTGAGCCGTTCGGCAATCTCCCTGTATCGCAGTCCCTCGTCGAAACGCAACTCGAACACGCGCCACGTCTGCTTGGGAAGGGCTCTTTCCGCGTAATCGATCATCTCTGTGATGCGCTCCCGTTCGCTGTCGATAGCGGTCATGCTGGGGTCTGAGAGCGTCAGCCTGCGTTCCACTCTTTCGCGGAGCGTCAGTCTGTGGATGCGGTCGATGCAGAGGTTGCGGATGGTCGTCATCAGATAGCTCTCCTCATGCCCTACAGGCAATTTCATCGCGCCTTCCGCTACTCTGGCGAACACATCGCTCACGGCATCATTGGCATCGGCATCGTCCTTCAGCATCTGCTTAGCCTTCGCTAACAACCGCTGATAGCTGCCAATATATAATTCCTCTATTTCTGTCTTTTCTTTACCCATTCTATATATATAACGAATAAGCAGCCCGTTTTCCTACCCCCCAAGCAAAAAAATTACACAGTAGGAACCGTCCCTACTGTGTAATTTTATGGTGCGTGCGTCCTGGCTTCCGTTATAGCTTGTCTTTGCCGTGAACGCTTTTCACCTTCATGCCTAACTTACCAGGCAGGATGGCGTTGAACAGGACACCAATAAGGGCGGCGAGGGCCAGACCGGAGAAATGGATGGGGCCGATGGTCACATTGTCGTCGGCACCATATTTCACACCGATGGCGATGACCAGGATAGAGGCTGCCACAAACACATTGCGCGAGGAGTTGAGGTCGACGCTGTCTTCCACCAGATTGCGCACACCGACGGCTGAGATCATGCCGTAGAGAATCAGGCTCACACCGCCGATGGTGGCTGCCGGTATCAGACCGATGAGGCAGGCGAACTTAGGACAGAACGACAGCAGGATGGCGAAGCAGGCTGCCAGACGGATGACGGCAGGGTCGAACACCTTGGTGAGGTTCAGCACACCGGTATTCTCGCCGTAGGTGGTGTTGGCAGGGGCGCCGAAGAGTGAAGCCAAGGCGGTGGCCAGTCCGTCGCCCATCAGCGTGCGATGCAGACCAGGCTCCTTCAGGAAGTCCTTGCCGACGGTGGAGGAGATGGCACACATATCGCCGATATGCTCCATGATGGTAGCGATGGCGATGGGGACGATGGCGATGATGGTAGAGATGAGGAAGGTGGTGTCGAGATTGTCGAAGATGGCCAGTACGGTCTGCTCGCGGCTGAAGGGCAGTCCGATCCATGCGGCATCGTTCAAAGCCGAAAAGTCCACCTCACCCATTACGGCGGCCAGGGTATAGCTGACCAGCACGCCCAAGAGGATGGGGATGATCCTGATGATGCCCTTGCCCCAGACACTGGTAGAGATGACGGTGATGACGGCTACAAGAGCCAGCAGCCAGTTGGTAGTGCAGTTCTGGATAGCACTGCCTGAGAGCACCAATCCGATGGCGATGATCATCGGTCCTGTGACCAATGGGGGGAAGTATTGCAGGATTTTCTCCAAGCCGAACGACTTGATGAGACCTGCCATCACGAAATAGCAGAGTCCGGCAAAAAACACGCCCACGCAGGCATAGTCCAAGGCAAGTGTCTCGGTCATGCCCTGTTCTACGCCCAAGGCCTTCACCGACATGTAGCCGCCTAAGAAGGCAAACGAGGAACCGAGGAAGGCCGGCACCTGCAACTTGCTTACGAAGTGGAATACCAGTGTGCCGATGCCTGCAAACAGCAGGGTGGACGACACGGAGAGACCTGTCAGTACGGGCACCAGGATGGTGGCGCCGAACATGGCAAACAGATGTTGGATACCTAAGATGATGTACTTGGGCATGCCCAATTGTCTGGCATCGGTGATGCCTTCTTTCGGAGTGATGTTCATAATCTGATTCGTTTAATTGCCTGCAAAGGTACAATTTTTAAGTGAAAAGTGAATAGTGAAAAGTGAAAAATTTGCTGCTGCTGCAGAAAAAACGAGGTTTCCTTTTGCATTTCGCTCGTTTATTCGTAACTTTGCAGCAGAGAACTTAAAAACTATGATGATGAAGAAGAAAATGATGCTTTGTGTCGTCGGTGCCATTATGGGTGCGATGGCTGTGAATGCGCAGATTCAGACCAATGCGGGCGTGCAGTATCTGCAATGTATGCAGAAGGATATGTCGACGGATTTCTATGACCTGTCGAATACGTATTTCTTTGCAGACAGTCTGGTGAGTTTTGATGCCCAGAAGGGTGAGGGACTGGTGCAGTGGAAGCGCTACAGGATGAGTCCCAGGCAGGCGTTTAATTTGAATGGCTACTGGCCAGTGAGGATGCAGATGCTGGATTTCCCGGATGCGGCGTATGAGAATGATCCTGCGCTGAAGATTAAGATAGAGTGGGTGAGTCCGAGGACGGCGAGGGTTAGAATGTTGACAACGCCGGTGGAGCCGAAGTGCGATGATCAGAGCGATGTGATGTTCTGCGAGGAGTTCAAGAAGAAGGTGGCGGATCAGACCACCCCTAACCCCTCCTACTCAGGAGGGGAAATGGTTACCTCTGCGAATGATGTCAAATGCCGGACGAAGTATGGGAGTGTTGAGATACAGAAGTATCCGTTTAGGATTGTGGTGAAGGATGCGAAGGGGAAGGTGCTGACGCAGACGAGGCATCTGATAGATAATGACTCGACGCAAGTAAAGTTGCAGCCGTTCTCGTTTATCAAGCGAGGTTCGGATAATTCGCGCAGCATCAATCCCGTGTTCCTGCTGTCGCCTGGCGAAAGAATTTATGGCTGTGGTGAGTCGTTCACCTCGCTGAACAAGGTGGGGCAGAAGGTACATCTCTCCGTGACAGACCCGCAGGGACCTGAGACCGACGGCATGTATAAGCCTGTGCCCTTCTACTTCTCGAATCGCGGCTATGGCATCTTCATGCACACCTCGGCGCCAGTGACCTGTGACTTCGGTGCTTCCTATATCGGTGCCCAGCGTCTGTTTATGGCGGATGAGCAGATGGACTTCTTCGTGTTCTTCGGAGAGCCCAAGGATATCCTCGACGAATATACCAATATCACGGGTAAGAGTCCGATGCTGCCCCTCTGGAGCTTCGGCACGTGGATGAGTCGTATTACCTATTTCTCGCAGGAGGAAGGTCTTGAGATTGCCCATCAGCTGAGGGCACACAAGATTCCATCAGACGTGATTCACTTTGACACAGGATGGTTCGGCGTGGACTGGCAATGCGACTATCAGTTTGCCAAGGATCGTTTCGAAGATCCTGTAGGCATGTTGAAGCAGCTATCGAAGGACGGTTTCCACACCTGTCTGTGGCAGTTGCCTTATTTCACCCCGAAGAACCGTTTCTTCCCCGAGATCATTGAAAAGGGATTGCATGTGGTGAATGCTACGGGCGGTATGCCTGTGGAGGACGCCATCCTCGACTTTTCGAATCCTGCGACCGTCAACTGGTATCAGGAGAAGATTGAAGGTTTGATGAAGCAGGGTGTTTCGACCATCAAGTGTGACTTTGGTGAGGCCGCGCCCTATAACGGCTTCTATCACAGCGGCAAGGGCGGACTCTATGAGCACAACCTCTATCCCCTGCGCTATAACAAGGCTCTGTGGGAAGTGGTGGAGCGCAATCATCCTGGCGAGGGCATTATCTGGGCGCGCTCAGCCTGGGCTGGAAGTCAGCGTTATGCCCTCCATTGGGGAGGTGATGCGGCTACGAATAATATAGGTATGTTAGGCGATCTGCGTGGTGGACTGAGCTTCGGTCTGAGCGGGTTCTCGTTCTGGAGTCATGATATGGGAGGCTTTGTGACGGCTTCGCCAGAGGATATCTACCGTCGCTGGCTACCCTTCGGCTTCCTGAGCAGTCATACCCGTGCCCACGGTGCACCTCCCACGGAACCTTGGCTGATTTCCGAGTCGTTCACAAAGGCTTTCCGTGAGTGTGCAGAGATGAAGTACAAGCTGATGCCATACGTCTATGCGCAGGCAAAGGACTGTTCAGAGCGCGGTCTGCCGATGGTCAGGGCGCTGTTTGTGGAGTTCCCGCAGGACAAGGGTGCCTGGCTCGTGGAGGATGAGTATCTGTTTGGTTCGCAGATGCTCGTGGCGCCGCTCTTGGAGAGTGGCAACAGCCGTGATGTCTATCTGCCGAAGGGTAAGTGGATTGACTATCAGACGGGCAAGGTCTATGAGGGTGGTTATCAGACCATCGAGGCTGGCAAGATACCGGCAATCATTCTGGTTCGCGACGGTTCTCTGATTCCCCACGCGCCGTTGGCTCAGCGCACAGATCAGATCAATTGGAACAAGATAGAACTAAAGGCCTTCAAGGCTGATGCCCAGAAATGCACCGGCCTGCTCTTCAAGCCGGGCGATACAAAACTACAAAGAATCGAGAAGTAATTTACTGATAGTCGCGGATGCGGACATCGATGCCGCTGCCTGCTAACTTCATTACAGCCTGAGAAATCGGTGTCTGACTGTAGTGATAAGGGAAGAGCACCTTGGGCTTGATGGTCTTGGCAGCCTTTACCAACTGATCGACAGTCATGGTGTAGGGCTGGTTGCAAGGCAGGAAAGCCACGTCGATATCCTTGATGGCCTCCATCTCGGGGATATCCTCAGTATCACCTGCAACGTAGATGCGCAGTCCGTCGAGGGTGAGGATATAGCCATTGTCGCGACCTTTGGGGTGGAACTGAGTACGACCTTCTGTGTAGTTATAGGCCGGCACAGCCTCGATCTTGATGTCAGGAGCATAGACAATGCTATCACCGTTTTTCAGGGGGATGCTGTTACGGAACATATTATAGACGGCTGTGTTCGAATAGATGCTGGTGGCCGGTGTGCGAACGCAGGTGATGGCCTCACGGTCGAAATGATCCTTGTGCTCGTGGGTAATCAGGATGATGTTGGCCTTTGGAAACTGGTTGTAGTCGGTGGTGGGTTGCACGCCGAAGCCAACAGGATCGATCTGTATCTCTGTGCCGTTGTAATTGATTTCAATACTGGCGTGCTTGATGCACGTGAACGTTACTTTCTTGCCGCTCTTGGTGGTGAACTCATCTACTTTCTGGGCAGCCTGGCAGCAGACGAAGGTCATCGCTGCTGCGCAAATCAACAATTGTTTCTTCATATCGGGTTATCTGTTTAATTTAACGACAAAGCGGGCACCTTGTTTGTAGGTGGTGTCGAGGTTGACGGAACCGCCTAATCTGTTGACAATCATACGGCAGAGCGGCAGTCCAAGGCCCAGACCCTCCTTGAAGGTGTCGAGTTTGACAAAGCGCTCGAAGATGGTTTCGGCCTCTTTGGCGGGGATGCCTGTGCCCGTATCCTCTACTTCTAAGGTCAGCTGCTCATCGTCGGCACTGGTCTTCAAAGTGATAGATCCTTCCTTGGTGTATTTGACGGCATTGTCGAACAGCAGGTTGACCACGCGCTTGAACATCTCCTCGTTGGTTTGAAAGGTGAAATGTTCATCGAGGCTGCTTTCAAACTGCAACTGAACGGCCTTGCCGACCTTGTATTTGTTCTCCTGCAGGAAATCGCGTATCATGTCGTTCACCTCAATGCTATCTTCTTTGCTGACGGTACTCTGGGAATTCTCGTTCAGCGAAAGTTCCAGCATTTCGTCAATCAGCGAGGTGATGAGCTGCGTGTTCTTCTGCATCATCTCTGCAATATGAGCGCGCTCTTCCGGTCCAGCCACAAGTTCCGGATCGGCAATGACCTGTGCAAAGCCGCTGATGATGTTCAGTGGCGTGCGCACCTCATGGGTAATATTGCGGACAAAGGCCGACTTCATCTTGTCTGACTCCAGGGCGTGGTTGTAGGCCTTCTTCAACTGGCGCATGTGACGGCGACGGGAGAAATGAATGTAGACCAGTGCAGCTACCAACAGCGCCAACAGGACTGCGGTGATCATCAGACCGATGGTGAGCTGACGAGCAGACTCTCGTTCCATATCATAGAATCGGAGCTCTTCGCGGATGCCCTTCATGCTGTTGATCAGCACCACGTTGTTCACAGAGTCGCTGGATTGCCTATCCTGGCGCAGTGATTCGTAGGCTTCCTTCCAGCGGCCTGACTGTTCGTAGATCTTCGTGATGGCCTCATGTCCCTCATCGCCCAGTTCCTTCCTGGCTAAGGCAATGGCCTCTTCGGTCTTCCCGATGGTGGCCAGATAATACACCTCCATGCTGCGGCCATGAACGGAGCTCTTGCCTTCAGCCACGCCTTTCTGGTAGGCTTTATAGCCTTCCAGGAATTTGGGAATATCACCGCTGTTGTAATAAATGAGCGACTGGCGGGTCTCTATGTCAAATACACGTTCTGGCGAATATTTCTCTGCTATCTCCTTGGCTTTGTCGAGCAGACGTTTGGCTTCTTCCGGATCATCGTCTAATTCCACATTGACCAGATTCATATAGATAGGCGGCATGCTCTCATAGTAGCCTCCTTTTTCCATCATGCTGAGGACCGTATGAAAATTACGTTTGGCAGCTTCCTTGTTGCCGCAGTAGCGGTTGATATGGCCAAGCATGTTGTAGGCCATGTACATTTCGTTGTCGAGTCCCTTCTCACGCAGTTCGATGGAGAGCTGGCGCCCTAACATATAGGCTTCAAAGGCTTTCTGACGGTTCAGTTGGAAGACAATCTCATTACAACGCTGGGTATAGTAGGCATGCAGATCGCCTTGTTGTAGCAGATAGTCCTGCAGTCGTTTGACGGCAGGAAAGAAACGTGCACTGTCACCACTGTTGAAACCATGATGCACCGAATCCCTCAATGCCAAATACTCTGGGGACTCTTTATAGTCTTCAGCGGCCTGTGCATGACCTATTGTGAATAGCATGGTCAGTGCCAAAAGGAGTTTCCTCGTATCCATAGTTACGGTTCTGATGAATTCTGTGTGCAAAGATACAAAAAAAAATGAAAAGAAAAAAGAATTGGAAACTTTTTTTGTATCTTTGCACCCGATGGAGATATTACCGATAGCTCATTTCCGTTCGCCGTTGAAGTCAAAGTTCGGCATTCCTCGTCAGAGTGGCCTTGCTGAAAGCCTCACTGGCAGCATCGTCTTCGAACCACCATTCCGCCACTTGGAGGCACTGCGTGGGATCGAAGCGTTTGACTATCTGTGGCTGATTTGGGAGTTCTCGGGGGTTAAGGAGACAGGGAGACAAGGAGACAAGGATACAGGACGTTTGACGGTAAGGCCGCCGAGATTGGGAGGAAATGTCAGGATGGGTGTCTTTGCCACGCGCTCTCCCTTCCGGCCGAATCGCTTAGGACTTTCCTGCGTGCGCTTCGACAGGATTGAGGAGCATCCGGAACTGGGCCCGATTATTTACGTGAAAGGAGCCGACTTGATGGACGGTACACCGATTTATGACATCAAACCTTACGTGGTCTATGCCGACAGTCATCCCGAGGCGAAGAGCGGTTTTGTGGATCAGACGGCATGGAAATCGTTGGAAGTGGAGATTCCGGAACATCTGGCAACCCTTTTCTCGCCAACAGACTTGGAAACCTTACGTCAGACACTCTCCTTAGATCCGCGTCCCTCCTATCATGACGATGCGGAGCGGATCTATGGCATGCCTTTCGGTGACTATGATGTACGTTTCCTTGTTAAGGATGATGTGGTGAGGGTTGTCGATTGCGTGAACTTGCCTAAAAGGTAGCATCCTCCATTTCTTTGTCAAGCCTTCCCCGCCAAAGATATTTCCTTGTTTCATGCACAATGACGCCACTTAGGCAGAGCAATGAAATCAAGTTGGGTATGGCCATCAGGGCGTTCATACAGTCGGCCAGATTCCAGACAATTGCCAAGTTGACGATGCTGCCGATGAAAACGGCAGTGATATAGACGATTCTGTAGGCAATGACCCATTTCTTGCCCTTCAGGTATTCCACAGCCCGTTCGCCATAGTAGCACCACCCTAAGATGGTGGAGAAAGCGAAGGTCAGCAGTCCGAAGGTGAGCAGGGGTGTTCCGATGACGGGAATCTTAGAGAAGGCAGCCTTTGTCAGCGTGGCGCCATTCTCATAGCTGATATCTGGATAGGCAATCACGCTGCTTACGATGACCATTCCTGTGAGGGCACAGATGACAACCGTATCCCAGAACGTGCCACTGGAAGATACCAATGCCTGACGGACAGGATTGCGTGTCTGGGCCGCCGCAGCCACGATGGGGGCAGAACCAAGACCAGACTCATTGGAGAACAGACCTCGTGCAATACCGAAGCGGGCTGCCATCATGACCGTTGTGCCGATGAATCCGCCGCCTGCCGCCTGTGGACTGAAGGCAGAGACGACAATCAGCTTCAATGCCGGCCATAGATACGCTGCATTCAGACAGAGGATAATGATACAGCCGATGACATAGAAGAATGCCATGAAGGGAACCAACATGCCACATACCCGGGCAATGCTCTTGACACCTCCCAAGACTACAGCTCCTGTCATCAGACAAACAAAGATACCTGTGATATAGGGCGCAATGCCGTAGGTTTCGAAGGTGAGTGTTGCAATGGCATTGGCTTGTACGGTATTGCCGATACCGAAGGAGGCACAGGCGGTAAAGATGGCAAACAATACGGCTAACCATTTCCAGCCAAGACCCCGTTCTAATGCATACATGGGGCCTCCTAACATCTTTCCACTGGCTGTCTTTGTTCGGTATTTAATGGCTAACAATCCCTCGGCATATTTGGTGGAGATACCGAACACACCCGTCAGCCAGCACCACAGCACGGCACCTGGTCCGCCTAAGGCAACAGCTGTGGCTACACCGATGATATTACCTGTTCCTATGGTTGCTGCCAATGCGGTGGCCAATGATCTGAACTGCGACACATCGCCGGTAGCATTCGGATCACGTTTCACAGAAAGCCGGATGGCCGTGAAGATCTTCCGTTGTGGGAAGCGGAGGATGATGGTTAAATAAATATGTGTACCTAATAATAATATAATCATGGGCCAACCCCATAGCCAACCGCTTAATTCTTCCAGGATATGATTGATTCCGTCCATTTTTTGTGTTGCTATTATTTCTTGAACTTGATGTCTATGTTCTTATATCCCATCGAGCGCAGCATCTTCCTGAAGCTCTCGCGGGCATTGTCTTCTGCCGTCTTGAGATTGGTGGGTGTCAGACAATGGGCCGTCATCTTCTGATACGCCCGTTTGTAGAGTGCCTCACGATCCTCAGCCTTCCAGGTGCCACTCTCGAAGAATGACTTGGTGCGGGCCTCGTCGATGAAGTCGCGGTCTAAAAGTCCCACCTTGGGCAGTGTCAGGAAGAGCGTGTCATTCCGTTGCTCTATCCAGCCGGGCTCCACCTGCTTCATGTTCACCCCTAAGCGCAGGGTGCCGTAATAGATGCGTACCAGATGGTCATCGCTGAAGAGACGTTTGCGGGTGGTGTCTATCAGCTCCTCGGTGCTGATGCTCAGGAACTCCCACTCGCCGACGGCCTTGATGCTCTCTATCTGTGTGGGGGTAAGACCGATGCTGGCGTCTGACCCCATCTCTACGCGGGCATCGTCTAACGAACGGTATAGCCATACTGCCAACAGGATGACCGCAATGACAGCTGCGGCCACGGTAATGCTCCGGATGTTGTCTATCGTTTCTCTCATGGGATGATCTCTAACAGTTTCTTCAAATCGCCAACCCCGTACTGCTTGCGGTAGGCAATGGTGATGTTCTCTTCCTGATAGCCTAATTCCGTGAGCATCGGCACCAGGATGCGGGCAGAGTTCTCGCGGGCTATCTCCAGGATTCCCAATTGCGGAATGCTTTGGATGATGGCCGCCCGACCCTGCTGTTCGTAGTTGGTCATCTCGGCATCGCTGAAATGGGCACGGGAGAGGGCTACATATTCACGGATCTCCTTCTGATTGATCTTCGAACTGGTCATTACTACCTTGGGCTCGGGCAAGAGGATGGTAATCTTGTCGCCCGACCGCTCGACATTCTTCTCCGAGAACTGGCTGAAGTCGATATAGGCCTTGAGGGTAGCATCCATGGGGATGGCTATCTTCCGTTCGCCCAAAGGAACCTTGAGGTTGAAGTCCTTTTGCAGCAGCGTGCCTTTCAGTCGGATGACATCGTCGTGAGTCACAATCTTATGCACCTTGACCTCCGCCGTATAGAGTCGCGTACATTTCTGTATTTGTGTGATCAGCAACGGCAGCGTGTCGGTAGCCTGATAGGTGCCGTCCTCGTCGGCTCTTTCGCCCTTGCAGGCGAAGAGTGTCAACAAGAGAATGGGTATTATAAAGATCAATCTTCTCATACTCGTTGATAAATGATGGGCAAAGATACAAAAATAAAGTGAAAAGTGAATAGTGAAAAGTGAAAAATTTGCTGCCGCATACATAATCAGGGTCTTTTTTTTCATTTCGATTAAACTTTTTTGCTTTTTTGGTGTCAAATAGATAGAAGTTTGAACATTTATAAACATTAAAAATTTAAAGTAACATGAAACGATTCTTTATGATGATGGCAGCCGCTGTACTGATGGGTACAACCGCTATGGCACAAGGTAACAATGGACAGCGTCCGCAGTTCGACAGAACCGAAATGATTAAGCAGCGCACCGACGCAATGGTTGAGAAGTACAAGCTCGATGCCGATCAGGCCAAGAAGCTTTTGGAGTTGAATACCAAGAATGCTGAGACGATGGGCCCCGGTATGGGCATGGGCCGCATGGGCGGTGGTCGTCCTGGTGGTATGGGTGGTCGTCGTGGCGGCGGTCAGGCAGGTCAGGGTGGTCAAGGCGCTCCCCAGATGGGTGGCGGTGGCTTCCAGATGACTGAAGAGCAGCGCGCTCAGTTCGAGGAGATGCGTAAGCAGAGAGAAGAGAACCAGAAGAAATACGATGCCGAGTTGGAGAAGATCCTGACTCCCGACCAGTTCAAGAGCTACCAGAAGGATAGGGAAGAGCAGCGCGCACAGCGTGGCCGTCGCGGCATGGGCGGCCCTGGTTTTGGCGGTAGAAACTAAAAAGAAGTCAAAAATATTTGGTTGTTTACTAAGAAAGCACTATCTTTGCAGCTGAATCATTAAACCAAAAGTAATGAAGAAGCTTGTAAAGATAGTGTTTTTTTCTGCGTTGGCCATGCTTGTTGCCAGTTGTGGCGAGAAAAAGAAGCATGACGATATCATTGCTCCGAAGGTGGAGAAGCCCAAGTTGCAGGCGCCTGTTCGGATGCAAGATTATAATCAGACGACCGACGTCAAGTGGCTCGACAGGAACTATCAGGTGGTTGTGAACCGTACGCCTGATGACAGTCTCCGCATGGTGCAGGATGAAACCGGACAGAAATTCGTCGATAACCGTATCTCTCTGCGCATCATCCGTGCCGACGGCAGCGTCTTTTTCAACAAGACATTCACCAAGGCAGCCTTTGATGGGTTCTTGAACGACGATTATCGGAAAACAGGTATTTTGGAAGGTTTGGTGTTCGACAAGGCAGAGGGCAATAACCTCTTCTTTGCCGCCAGCGTCTGCCATCCCCAGACGGATGAATACATCCCGATGGTGGTGACGGTGAGCAACCTCGGCGACGTCGGCATCAAGCTTGACAACCAGATGGATACAAACGGAGGAAATCTCGAAGATGATGACGAATGAGAAAGGCCAGATCACGTTTGATAGTTTCATTCGTGGCGCCATCGGTGTACTGATACTGGTGGGCATCGTGATGTTGCTCAACAGACTGAGCAATGTGCTTGTACCCTTCTTCTTAGCCTGGCTGATTGCCTATATCCTCTTCCCCTTGGTGAAGTTCTTCCAGTACCGTTGTAAGATGAAGTACCGCATCTTCGGCATCCTCTGTGCCTTCTTAGTCACGGGCATTATCCTGACGGCGGTTTTCTGGGTGATGATTCCCCCGATGGTCGAGGAGAGTATGCGGGTGAAGGATCTTTTGGTGGCCTATATCACCGGCAACGAGACGATGAGCAACATCCCTCGTATGGTTCAGGAATATGTCCACGATCATCTCAGCGCCGAGCAGATACAGGCCATCGTCACACAGGATGGTTTCTTGGAGGGCATCAAGGTGACGGTGCCGAAGCTGTGGGATGTCATCACACAGTCCATCAGCATCGTGTCGAGTGTGTTTACCCTGACGATGGTGGCCCTCTATACCTTTTTAATATTATTGGATTACGAGGATATCAATCGCGGCTGGCCCAACCTGCTGCCGGTGCGTTATCGCAGCTTTGCCAAGCAGTTAGTCAACGACATAGAGGTCAGTATGAACAAGTACTTCCGCGGTCAGGCGTTGGTGGCTTTGTGTGTGGGCATTCTGTTTAGCATCGGTTTCCTCATTATCGATTTCCCCATCGCCGTGGGCTTGGGTATGTTCATCGGCCTGCTCAATATGGTGCCTTACCTCCAGCTGATAGGTTTTGTACCGGCCATTCTTCTCGCCATCGTCAAGGCGGCTGATACCGGTCAGAACTTCTGGTTTATCATGCTGCTGGTGCTCATTGTGTTCGCTGTGGTGCAGACCATCCAGGATGCTATCCTCACGCCGAAGATCATGGGTCATGTCACGGGTCTCCACTCGGCCATCATCCTCTTGTCGCTTTCCATCTGGGGCTCGCTGCTGGGTATTTTGGGCATGATTATCGCCCTGCCGCTCACCACGCTGAGCATCGACTATTACCAGAAGTTTATCATCCGGAAAGAGAAAATTGGCAGGGAAATACCGCCTCCGACGCCCTCGGAGTCTTAATAAAGTATAATTTTTTGAGTCGGGAGGTCTAACCTTCCGACTTTATTATTATCTTTGTCATCGAATTTATGAATAATCAACCGTAACTTAGTTTAGAAACTTAGTTTATTATCAACTTAATATCAACCAACTAATTTTTTTATGTACTACTATCAAAAATTCCTTTCTGCCGTATGTGCAGGCGTGTTGATGCTTGGCGCATCTTCTATTCCTGTTCGTGTGATGGCAACAGATGCAGTCGCCCAGGCGCAGACTGCTGTGCAGGTAAAGGGCGTAGTCCTCGACAGTAACGGTGAACCGGTCATGGGGGCTGCAGTCATTGAAGTGGGTACTCAGGGCAATGGTACGGTGACAGGAGCTGACGGCTCGTTCACCTTGTCGATTACCCGGGGTGCCAAGATCAGAATCTCTTATGTAGGCTACAAGACCGTCACCATGACGCCGGTAGCTGGTAAGACGGCTAACATCACCCTCGAAGAAGAATCCGAGCTTCTCAACGATGTGGTGGTCGTCGGTTATGGTACGCAGCAGAAGAAGCTGGTGACAGGTGCCACGACGCATGTGACCTCTGAGAACATTGAGGCCGTCAATGCTGTCGATGCCTTCGGCGCTTTGCAGAGCTTGGCTTCTGGTATGAACATCGTGATGAGTTCCGGACAGCCTGGTGAGGGTTACAAGGTAACGATTCGCGGTATGGGTACTGCCGGTTCCAACACCCCGCTGTATGTCGTCGACGGTGTGCCCGGTGCCAATATCGAAGACCTCTCTCCGAACGACATCGAGAGTATCGATATCCTGAAAGATGCAGCCTCCAGCGCCATCTATGGTGCCCGTGCCTCTAACGGTGTCATTCTCGTGACCACCAAGAAAGGTAAGGCAGGACGCCTGCAGGTGTCTTTCGACGGTTACGTCGGTTGGCAGAATCCGAATACCAACGACGTGACGCCTTTGAATGCCAAACAGTATATGGAGATCAACGACAAGGCCTACGAAATTCAGGGTGTTGCTACCTACGATTGGGCCACATTGATTCCCAAGCAGTACGCACAGATCATGAACGGCACTTGGAACGGTACCAACTGGTTGGAGGAGACCACCATCGACAATGCGCCGATGCACAATGCCTCCCTCACCATCTCAGGTGGTAACGACCAGTCGCGCTTTGCCCTTGGTTTCACGAAATACCACCAGACAGGTACGCTGGGTGCGCCTGCCGATCCGAAGTTCGACCGCTATACTGTCCGTCTGAATTCCGATTATTCTCTGATTAAGAATAAGGGACGTGATATCCTGAAGATTGGTGAGAACATCACCTTCTCTGCTACCGATAAGCGCGGTGTCTCTGTAGGCGGTATCTATGGCAACAGCATCCGTAACCTCTTGGCTATGAGTCCGCTGCTGCCGGCTTATAACGACAAGGGCGAGCTTTATGAGTACGCAGATATCCTGGCCGACGGCTGGGACTTCAGTGCTGAGATGGCTAACCCGCTGGCTCAGATGAAATATAACAATGGCAACGGCTATAACAAGGGCTGGCGCCTGCAGACCAACTTCTTTTTAGAGTTCTCACCCATCAAGGACCTGACCTGGCGCACCAGTGCCGGATGGCTCTATCGTCACCGTGAGAACCGCAGCTATGTGCCGGTCTATGAACTCAGCGCCAAGTCGTCGAATCCTAACGATGATATCACCCAGAGTCAGTCGTACAGCATCCGCTGGTCATTGGAGAACACCCTGAACTGGAAGAAATCCTTCGGCCTCCATAACATCGATGCTCTCCTCGGACAGTCTGTCGAGAAATGGGGCTATGGCAACGGTGTCAATGTGACTAACTCCAACTCCCTCTTCCCGGGTTCTTTCGATCATGCCTATATCGCCAATGCCAATGTGGTGGATCCTGCTTATACAAAGGTTGGCGGAAGTCCTGAGTCGCAGGGTTCTCTCGCTTCATTCTTCGGACGTGTCAACTATAATTACGCAGAGACCTATCTGCTTTCGCTCGTGCTCCGTGCCGATGGTTCTTCCAACTTCGCCCGTGGTAAGCGCTGGGGTTACTTCCCCTCAGTATCTGCCGGTTGGGTGATGACCAACGAGAGCTTCATGGAGTCGACAAAGTCTTGGCTCGACTTCCTGAAGATCCGCGCCAGCTGGGGACAGAACGGTAACTGTAACATCTCCAACTTCCAGTATCTGGCCACCATCGCCTTCGACGATCCTTATTACTTCGACAGCAAGGACAATCCCGGCCTCGGTGCCTATCCTAACATCCTGCCCAACGAGGATGTGAAGTGGGAGACCTCCGAGCAGCTCGACTTAGGTTTCGATATGCGTTTCTTCAACAGCCGTCTGGGCTTCTCCTTCGACTGGTATAAGAAGACTACCAAGGACTGGCTCGTAGTGGCCCCGATGTTGCTCTCTTACGGTACAGGTGCGCCCTATATCAACGGTGGTGATATTGAGAACAAGGGTTATGAGATTCAGCTGAGCTGGAACGACAAGATCGGCAAGGACTTCAAATATGGCATCCAAGCCAACTTCTCGCATAATAAGAACGAAGTCACCCGTCTGGCCAACTCCGAGGGTATCATCCACGGCGGTTCCAACGCCATTGCCCAGAACACCGCAGAGCTCTATCGCCTGCAGGTGGGCTATTCCATCGGTTATTTCTGGGGCTATGAGATGGAAGGTATCATTCAGAACGAGCAGCAACTGCAGGAGTACCTCGACCGCAACTGTAGCGGCGACAAGGCCAACTCGCTCCAGGGCGCCTCTTTGCAGCCAGGTGACGTGATGTTCAAGGATGTCAACGGCAACGGAAAGGTTGACACCGGCGATGCCGACAAGACCATGATCGGCGACCCGAATCCTGACTACACCGTCGGTCTGAACATCACCGTTTCTTATAAAGGCTTTGACTTTGGACTTAACGGCTACGGTTCCTTCGGACAGCAGGTGGCTAAGAGCTATCGTCAGTTCTCCGACCATCCTGACGACAACTACTGCACCGACGTCTATACCAAGTATTGGACGGGTGAGGGCAGTACCAACGAATATCCGCGCTTCTCTGACGGTAAGACCGCCAACATGTCTGAGATCTCACGCGTATGGATCGAGGATGCCGACTTCTTCAAGATTTCACGCATCTCCTTCGGTTACGACTTCAAGAAGCTCTATTCTAAGCTTCCCGTGCAGAAGTGCCGCCTCTATGTGTCACTCAACAATTTCATCTGTTTCACTGGCTACTCTGGTATGGATCCTGAAGTGGGCTTCGGCAATGGCACAAGCTGGGCTTCTGGTATCGACTGCGGTTACTATCCGTCATCCCGTTCTTTCCAGGTGGGCATGAATATCAACTTCTAATATTAATAATTAATAATTAAGAATTATGATTACCAAGATATATAAAATAGGCAAGAGACTGTCAGCAGGGGTATTCTCCTTACTCCTTCTCTCCTTCTCTCCTTTTCTCCTTCTCTCTTGTGAGGACTTCCTCGACACAGACAACCTCACGATGAAGGATACCTCGAACTTCCCGATTAACGAGACCGACGCCACACAGATGGTGAACGGTATCTATTCGGTGATGAACAGAAACCTGGCCGACCCCGAGGAAGACCCATTTTTTGTGTTTGATATCGCCTCCGACGACCGTCTGGGCGGTGGTAGCCAGAGTAACATCGGTGCCCAGGGTGTCGACCGTCTGATGAACGCCTACGTTGACTGGATGAAACCGCTCTGGAAACAGCGCTATGCCGGTATCAACCGCGCCAACAATGCCTTGGAGACCATCGACAAAGTGACCGAATGGTCTTCTCCCGAAAAGAAAAACCAGCTGCTCTGCGAAATCTATTTCCTCCGTGCCTGGTACTTCTTCAATCTCGCACAGGTGTTCAATGGGGTGCCTCTGGTACTCTCTACCACACCTCAGAACCTGCCGAAAGCTACGCCCGACGAGGTGTATGCCCAGATTGCTTCCGACCTGAAGAACGCTATCGAGCTCGGCCCGTCAACCAAGTATCCCGCCTTTGGCGAGGGTCGTGTGTCGAAATGGGCTGCCGAGGGTATGATGGCCCGTGTATGGCTGTTCTATACCGGCTTCTACGGCAAGTCTGAACTGCCCCTTGCTGAGGGCGGCAGCATCTCCAAGACACAGGTGGCTTCCTGGCTCGAGGATTGTATCCAGAACAGCGGATTCGGTCTGGTTTCCGACCAGCGTAACCTCTGGCCTTATACCAACCCCTACACCGCCAAGGACTATCCTTACGCCAATGACAATGGCCTGAACTGGGAAACCGACGAGAATAAGGAGAGCATGTTTGCCATCAAGATGTCGAACAAGCCCGGCTGGAGTGCCGATGCTCAGTTGCGCCACAATCGTATCGTGGAGTTTTACAACCTGCGTAAGACCAACGAATCGGCCTTCCCGTTCTCTGTACAGGGTTATTCTAATGGTCCCGTCTGCGAGAAGCTGTGGACCGACTGGGCAGCTGATCCCGACTATGCCGGTGACTACCGCCGCGTAGGCTCTATCTGTGACCGTGCCGTTGAGATTCCCAACTACAAAGGCGACCCCGCCAAGGAGGTCGAGAATACCAACCTGTTGGCCAAGAAGTACATCGGTTGTGAGGCTTACACCGAGGATCACAGCAGCCGCTATCTCAGCTATGGCTACTACTACGGCAGTGAGAACAACCGTCAGACGGGTCTCACGCAGTCTATCGTCTGGCTGCGCTTTGCCGACGTGCTGCTGATGCACGCAGAGCTTACCGACGGTAAGGTTGTCTACAATGGCAAGAGCGGTCTGAATGCCGTTCGTCAGCGTGCTAACCTGCCCGATATCACTTATTCTCTGCAGAACCTGAAGAAGGAGCGCCGCTATGAGCTTTGCTTCGAGGCTGTGCGCTGGAACGACCTACGCCGTTGGGGCGATGTGCAGGAGAAGGTGAAGAACCAGGTTGGCAACTACATCACCAACCAGGGCATCCCTGGCGAGTATGCCTTCACCAACGACTTCATGCAGCGTTACCGCGATACCGATGGTGGTTTCTTCAAGATTCCTGAGGATCAGGTGACACTCTCCGAGGGTGTCCTCGAACAGAACCCCGGCTGGGGCGACGGCACCAACTGGGCTAAAGGCGACCTGCCTTATAAGTTCAAATAAACAACCAATCCCCTCGCCACCGCGAGGGGATTTTTCATGTAACAGAGGACTGTTAGGGTGGGGTGAGCCAGAGGCAAAAAGAAGATTTCAGGCAAAAGATTTGGAAATCTCGGAAATAGTTCCTATCTTTGCAGACTATGGAACTTGATCTTGACAACAAAGAGTGGCAGGATGCCCTGCAGATCGTTAACTACACGCGTCGCTCGCTTTTCCTGACAGGTAAGGCGGGCACGGGTAAGAGCACCTTCCTGCGGTATGTGGCGGAGAACACTAAGAAGAAATATGTGGTTCTTGCCCCTACGGGCATCGCAGCCATCAATGCCGGTGGCTCTACGCTTCACAGTTTCTTCCGTCTGCCATTTTATCCCTTGTTGCCAAATGACCAGCGCTATGACCGCCGCCACATCAAAGAAACGCTGAAATACACCGGAGCACAGCGGAAACTGTTGCGGGAAGTAGAGTTGATCATCATTGATGAGATTTCGATGGTACGTGCCGACATCATCGACTTCATCGACAAGGTGCTTCGTACTTTTACCCGCAATCCTGAACCTTTCGGTGGCAAGCAGATGCTGTTAGTGGGCGATATCTTCCAATTGGAACCCGTACTGAAAGAAGACGAGCGCCAACTGCTCAGCCCCTTCTATCCCTCTGCTTATTTCTTCAATGCCAAGGTATGGCAGGAGATGCCCATCGTGAGTATAGAGCTGCGGAAAGTCTACCGCCAGAGCGATCCGCAATTCATCTCGATTCTCGACCGTATCCGTACAAATACCGCCATTGATTCTGATCTTCGTACGCTGAACGAGCGCGTAGGCAGCCGTCTTACATCCGAAGGCTCCCTCACCATCACCCTTGCCACGCGTCGCGACATCGTGGATTTCACCAATGAGCAGCGCCTGTCGTCACTCCCGGGTTCGCCGTCAACGTTTGTCGGCACCATCAAGGGCGATTTCCCCGAATCGTCACTGCCCACACCGATGGAACTCCAGTTGAAGCCCGGCGCACAGGTCATTTTCATCAAGAACGATAAGGACAAACGCTGGGTCAACGGCACGTTAGGCACCGTAGAGTTTATTGATGAGCAGTTGGGTGTGATTGGTGTCATCGACGAGAAAGGCGTGGAGTTTGACGTAGAGCGCGAGATATGGGAGAACATGCGCTACACCTTCAACGATAAAGAAAAGAAGATCGAAGAGGAACTGCTCGGCACCTACACCCAATTCCCGTTACGCCTTGCCTGGGCCATCACCGTACATAAGAGTCAGGGCCTGACATTCTCTCAGGTAGCGATCGACTTCGGTGGCGGTGGAGCCTTTGCCGGAGGACAGACATACGTAGCCCTCTCTCGATGCCGCTCGTTAGAGGGTATTTCGCTGAAGACACCGCTCAAGCAGAGAGACATCTTTGTCAGGGCAGAAGTGGTGGATTTTGCCAACCGTTACAACAATCAGGCACTTATAGCCAAGGCGCTTGAGGAGGGTAAGGCCGACCGGCAATACCGCGATGCCATCAGGGCCTTCGACAAGGGTGACTTCAATCGGTTCCTTGATGAATTTTTCAAGGCCATCCACTCTCGTTACGACATCGAGAAGCCTCATATCCGCCGATACATCCGCAGGAAGCTCGGTATCATCAACAGTCAGAAACAAGAGATCGCAGACCTCAGAGCTCAGATCGACTCTAAAAGCGAACTGCTGAAACGGTTGGCTGCCGAGTACACCATCCTCGGGCGCGAATGCGAGCTTGAACGCATGACCGATGCCGCCATCCGCAACTACCAGAAGGCCCTCGAAATCTATCCTGATGCCGGCGATGCCCGCCGCAGGTTGGAGAAACTTTTGAAAGTTTCGAAATAAATGTGTACCTTTGTACGCAAATATTCTACTAATATCTCAAATTTTAGTTATTATGATGGAAAAAACTCTTGTATTACTGAAGCCCAGCTGCGTACAGAGGCAGTTGATTGGCGAGATTGTGAATCGTTTTGAGCGTCGCGGACTTCGCGTCGCTGGTATGAAAATGATGCAGCTCAGCGATGAGATCCTGCGTGAGCACTATGCCCACCTTGTAGATCGTCCCTTCTTCCCCTCGTTGGCAGCCTCGATGCAGACATCGCCCGTTGTGGCGCTCGCACTGGAAGGTGTGGATGCCGTACAGGTGGTACGCACAATGACTGGCTCCACCAACGGCCGTGAGGCTGCCCCTGGCACTATCCGTGGCGACTATTCGATGAGCAACCAACAGAATATCGTTCATGCCAGCGACTCCACGTCGAATGCAGAGATTGAACTGAAGCGCTTCTTCCGCGACGAAGAGATCTTCGACTACCAGAGCGGTGCCTTCGGCTTCATCTATGGTGATGGCGAGGCAAAGTAAAACTCCTCGCTATGTAGTGTAATCAATAGATTCACAAAGTGATGATGGCGGAGGATTTTGGGTCAGGATATTTTTGTAACTGTCACAAAATATCCTGACCCCAATGTGACATTGGCATAATACATCTGCTGAGCTTTCTTTTTGTTGCCTTTAGAGGCTTTCAGATACCTTGATATACGTGAATATGAGTATAATCTCGCAAATTTTTGATAATTCATTTGGAAA
>JAEEGG010003819.1_pt1 | contig 37229 bp, 31 predicted proteins | sample 9134161 | NCBI WGS metagenome assembly JAEEGG01 (sample SAMN16246543, study PRJNA631951) | gut metagenome | biome: gut microbiome; feature: rumen; material: CR-attached | host: Bos | place: Iran: Karaj | collected 2018-10
GTTCTGGCTCGGCGTGGGCACCGACGACTTCCTCTATGGCACGGCACGCGACTACATGGAGTTCCTCGACAAGAAGGGCATCCGCACCGTGAAGGAATACACCCACGACAAGTTCGGCCACACGTGGATGAACGCCAAGTACTTCCTCGACAAGACCTTCCGTCTGCTCTTCAATCCCGAAGCCTCCGAGGAAGCCATGCGGAACGCTCAACCCGCACTTGCTGCCACAGGCAAGGAGCAGGCCTTCACCCCGGGCGTTATGGCACGTCTGTTCCCGCGTCCCATCATCTCACCCGACTTCGGCACCGAAGGCATCACCTTCCGCATGAAGGCACCCGATGCCCGGGAAGTGCTGCTGCAGACCGAAGTCGACGCAAAGCCATTGGCGATGCAGAAGGACGAGGAGGGCGTGTGGAGCGTCACCCTCACCAACCACGGCACCGACGTGTTCAAGTACTGTTTCCTCGTCGATGGCACGCAGGTAGCCGATCCGAGCAACATGTATCTCTCGCCCGACAAGGGCTTCAAGTACAGTGTCTGCAACAATCCCGCCAATCCCTATAGCCTTGCCACCATGGGCGACATCGCGCACGGAAAGGTCTGCTACGACCTCAACGACAGCAACCATCCTGCCACCTACTATCCACCCACCGGCAATCCCGCAGTCCTCATCCGTCTCGTCTATGGCGCCGACGACACTTCCGAGAGCTGGTTCAAGGTAGGTGGTGCCGAAGCCATTGCCGACAAGCTCCTCGCCGAGGGCAGGACCCAGCCCTGCATCCTGGTGTCCGATGCCTCTGCCAAGGGCAAAAAGAAAAACGCCGACATGAAAGTCTATACCCTCAAGGCTTCCGACTACCGGACGTGGCCCGAACGTCGCAAGGCCCTTGAACAACTACTTCTGAAAATCAAATGAGTAGCACGCCATCCATTTCACTTGCTCTTCGTTTCTCCCGAAGCCCATAGCCGTGGCATCGGAAAGGCAGCGTGGCGTGCCGTCGAGGCATTGCATCCCGAGATCCGCATTTGGGAAGCCATCACTCCCTACTTCGAGAAGCGCAACATCCATTTCTATGTCAACAGCTGCGGATTCCATATCGTCGAGTTCTGGAACAGGTATCATCATGGTCCCGCCGTGCCCGACGAGGAAAGCGGAAACTGGAGCGAGGACGATGAGATGTTCGTGTTCCGAAAGGTCATTGATCCGTAATAAAGGAATGTTTAATAATTGGACAAGACAATCTTAAATAGGAGCATACAGATTTGATTTACAGAATTTGTATGCTCCTATTGGATTATACAGATTTGGAATATCAAATATGTATGCTTCGATCAGACCATACAGATTTGGTCTGTCAAATATGCATGCTTCAACCGGATCATAAAGATTTGGTCTATCAAATATGTATGCTTCGACCAGACCATACAGTTTTGGTCTATCAAATATGTATGCTTCAACCGGACCATACAGTTTTGGTCTATCAAATATGTATGCTTCAACCGGACCATACAGTTTTGGTATATCAAATATGTATGCTTCAACCGGACCATACAGTTTTGGTATATCAAATATGCATGCTTCAACCGGACCATACAGTTTTGGTCTATCAAATATGTATGCAACTGCTTAATATAGATTATTGGATAAAAACTTTTTATTCATCACTAGGAAGTATGCGGATTAATATAGTAGGACTTCATCAACGAGTGAGTTATCAGAAATGACCTTCTCTTCACAGAACTCCGAAGGCGTCGTTTCTATCCTAAACTTAAATAAGCGGCTGAATTTATGCAAATAGCCAGTGTAATCTAAATACACTGGCTGTCTTTATAGGACTTACTATCCTTTTTGCTATTTATTACTCTCCTCCCACTTCTTCAAGTCATCTTTCGAAGCACGATTCAGGAGTTTGCCTTCCTTCCAGTTGACATTCGGATAAGAAGCCTTCAGGTCTTCACAGGCTTTTCGGATGCCGCTGCCACCTGATGTAGCAAAGGGGATGACGGTCTTGCCCTGGAAGTTGTACGATTCCATAAAGGTGTTGATGATAGTAGGGCAGGTGTTCCACCAGATGGGGAAGCCGACATAGACGACATCATAGTCGTTCATATCAGCAAGCTTGTTTGTGATAGCAGGACGAGAAGATTTATCCTGCATCTCCACGCTGCTGCGACTCTGCTTGTTGCGCCAGTCGAGGGCTGCATCGGTGTAGGGCTGTGCTGGTGTGATCTCATGCAAGGTTCCTCCCGTCACTTCAGCCAGTTTCTGAGCTACGCTCCTGGTTGTGCCCGATGCCGAGAAATAGGCTACCAATACTTTCATATCCTTGTTTTCCTTTGATTTGTTTTCTTGTGAAAACGTGCTCTGGCCTATCATCATGAAAGCCATGAGCATCACGAATAGTTTCATTTTCATACTACAATGATTATTTGTTTCTACTTGCTGCCACCCAGACGGGCTCTTCGTTCATGACGGGCTTGTTGACAGCCATCACGCCCGAGAGGTTGTGAGGAACGTATGGCTCCTCGAGGTAGCGGATGTCGTCGGCCGAGAGACGGACGTCAAGTGCCTTTACGGCTCCTTCGATGTGATGCAGCTTGGTGGCACCCACGATGGGCGACTCCACCTTGGTGAGCAGCCAGGCCAGCGAGATCTGCGTCATCGCCACGCCGTATCGGTCGGCGAGTTCGACGACACGCTCCACGATGCGATTGTCCTGCTCGGCGGTAGCATCATACTTGAAGTGCATGAAGGAGTCCTTCTCCTGTCGCAGCGAAGTCTCGCCGGGGCGCTTTGCCAGCTTGCCGGAAGCCAGGGCGCTATAGGGCGTCTGCGCAATGTTGTCCTCACGGCACAGGGGCTGCATCTCGCGTTCCTCCTCGCGCATGATCAGGTTGTAGTGGTTCTGCACGCTGATGAACTTTGCCCAGCCGCGTTTCTCAGCCAGGGCATTCATCTTCGCCAGCTGGTAGGCATAGGCATTGGCGATGCCGATGTAGCGCGCCTTGCCCTGGCGTACAGCCTCGTTCATACCTTCCAGAATCTCCTCGGCAGGTGTCTTGTAGTCCCAGATATGGTAGATGTAGAGGTCCACATAGTCCATGCCCAGGTGCTGCAGGCTCAGGTCGATGTTGTTCAGCACATGCTGACGGCCATCTATGCCTTTCTGGATCTCTTCCTCGGTGCGGGGCAGGAACTTGGTGGCGACCACCACCTCCTCCCGTTTCGTCATGTCGCGCAATGCCCGGCCCACATATTGTTCGGATGTTCCAAGCTGATATGCGATGGCGGTGTCGAAGAAGTTTACGCCCAGGTCGAGCGAACGGCGGATGATGGCACGTGTGGGTTCCTCGCCGATGGTCCAGGAATGCTGTCCGATGGTGGAATCGCCGAAGCCCATGCAGCCCAGGCAGATGCGCGAAACGCGCAGGTCGGAGTTTCCAAGTTTGACGTATTGCATAATTGTCTTTGTTAAGTAACTATTCCATACTGTGTTCCCACCCGCCGCGGGTGTCGATGCCGGTGGCATCGGCGAGAGCCTCGAGAACGGATACCTCCTCGACGGTCAGTTGGATTCGGGCAGCTTCGGCTGCCTCGACGACGTGACGCTCCTTCGTGGCACCGATGATGGGCAGCGTACCCTTGGCGATGGCCCAGGCGATGCCGATCTGCGAGCAGCTGGCGCCATACTTCTGTCCGATGGCGGTCATCTTGCCCGTCAGAGCCTCCAGCTGTTCCAGCACGGGGTTGTATTTCTTGCCACGGTCGCTCTCGGCAGGGAGCGGGTTCTCCTTGTTGTATTTGCCCGAGAGCGCGCCCTGTTCCAGCACCATATAGGCCCAGAACTCGATGCCATTCTCCTTGCAGTAGTCGAGCACGCCACCTTTCTCCGACGAACGGTAGAGCAGCGAGAAGTGGTTCTGCACGGCACTCACCTTGAATCCGGCTTCGCCAAGGATCTCGTTGGCACGACGTATTTCGGCGATATTGTGGTTCGAAACGCCCACGCGCTTCACCTTGCCCGACTTCAACAGGGGAATCAGGCCGGGCGTCCAGCGCTCCACGTCCATGGGGTTGTGGATCCAGTAGATGTCGATGAAGTCACAGCCCATGCGCTCGATGGAGGCATCGGCCATCTTCTCGACCGAGTTTTCGTAGATCTCGGCGATCTGAGGGGTGAACTTGGTGGAAATCTGCACCTCCTCGCGCTTGTACTGGGCGGCGAGCTGTCCGAGAATCTTCTCCGATTCGCCCATGCCGTACACGGTGGCGGTGTCCCACAGGTTCAGTCCGGCCTTCATGGCTGCGTCGAACACGGGTTTCAGGTTCTCGATGTCAGTCTTGCTTCCAAAAACGGCGTCTCCGCCGAATGCTCCTGCGCCCCAGGCCCAGGTTCCTAATGCAATCTTGTTCATAGTTCTTCGTTGTTTTGATTTGACGGTGCAAAGGTACGGCGAAATTGGCAGAAACAGCCTAATCGATTTACGGATATATCAACCCATTTTACGGAATTTGGGGATTTCGGGCTTTTTTTGTCTGCAAAAAGTGCATTTTAAGCTTCGCTCGAAGGTCCTTTTCTTCGAAAAAATCATCGAAAATTTGGTTTTTTACGCATTATATCGTACCTTTGCCCCCGATATGGAAAAGATTCTACGGGTCCAACACGTCAACGACTATGCCCGGTACATCGGTGCGCCGGAGCTGCATCCGCTCGTCTCGGTCATCCACTACGACGAGCTGGAGCACTGTCGCCACTCGTTGAACAACTACGACGTCTATGCCCTGTTCATCGGCGATGAGGAACTGGAGGATCTGTCGTACGGGCAGCTGCAATACGTGCTGAAACGTCATGCGCTGATGTGTGTGGCACCCGGACAGATAGGCGGGAAGACCGACATGGGGGAGGAGATACATACCAAGGGATGGGCGCTGCTCTTCGACACCGAACTGCTTCGCAACACGGAACTGGGCCGCCGCATGGCAGGCTACCATTTCTTCTCCTACACCACCAGCGAGGCGCTGCTGCTGACGCCCGAACAGCGGCAGAGCATCGTTGCGCTGCTCGAAGAGATCCGCAGGGAGCTGCTTCGCGAGGAGGACAGCCACACCCTGCGCATCGTCACCTCGCAGATTGAGCAGGTCCTGGAACTCGTGGCGCGTTACTATGCACTGCAGCTCTCCACGTCGGCCACTTCAACCAACTCCGATCTGCTGCCCCGCTTCGAGCAGCTGCTCCGGAAATACTACGACGACGGCCTGCAGCAGAAGTTGGGGCTTCCCACCGTGAAATACTGCGCCCGGCAGCTGTTCCTTTCGCCCAACTATTTTGGCGACCTGATGCGCGAACTGACTGGCGAATCCCCTGCCTCCCATATCCGGCGCTTCGTCATGCAGCGTGCCCAACAGCTCCTGATGGGCGGTGCCAACATCTCGGAGACGGCAGAAAGTCTTGGTTTCGACTATCCGCAGCACTTCACCCGCCAGTTCAAGAGGCACTTCGGAGTCACTCCCTCTGACTTCATAAGGAAGTAAATTGAATTTTAATTTTTCAATTTTTCAATTTTTGATAATTGCCATCCGTTCCCTAAGTAATTCCGAAAAAAGACGAAAAGACGAAAAAGAACGAAAAATGGGAACGGGAAGAAGTATTAATTCATGAAAAATTCGTGATCAATTCATGATAATTCGTGTTTTTTAACACTATCAACCTCACGGCCATCACGATGCAATCCGCGATGATGTGGAATATGCTGTCGGCCCGTGCGATGCTTATGCAGAATGGTGCGTTGTATGCTCGCGGCCGTGAGCGGACAATGCTCGATTTTCGTAAAATATTCGTGTGGCTGAAAAGATGTGCCGCGTGATTGGTGCAAAAGAAATCCTGCTGCGGAATGAACGATTTGGATGCCGAAATAATCATCTTTGCTGCCGTGACGATGCAATCCTCCGATGCGGAAACACACTCCGAGCCGTGCGGATGCACGGCACAAAAAATATGCGCTTTCCGCAGGCCGGAACGATGCGCAGACGCGATGCTGCACAATTCTCTCCGACGGCCATCGGGATGCATGCGAAAACGGAGGAAGTATTCTGCTGGCCATCAGAATGCAAATGTAAGGCAATCTAAGCCTGTAGCAGCCAAGCTCCTACATCGACCTGTATTGGTTTGATAAGGCGTGGAACACGTTCCGCCAATCCATTGAAAATGAGCAGCAACCCCCATAGGCTGCCGCTCATTTGTTTTTGTAAGAAAATTAAAAAATTTAATTATTGAAGAATTAAAATTAAATTTAGTGCATCACGGTACGTCCTTTCTCTCCCTGTATTCGGAAGGGGGCATTCCGGTCCTCTGTTTGAAGAAGCGGCTGAACGAGGTCTGCTCGCTGAACCCCGGAGCGGAGGCCAGTCCTGCTACAACCAGTATAATTTTCGGGAGATAGCTGCTGATGGTGTGTGCGAAGAGATGTTTCTTCTCGTCGTGTGCCCAAAATTTTCCGTTTTCACAACTGTGTGCCATAGTCCATCTTTTTTTTAAATTTATAAATGTAAATCCAACGGGGTCGTCGGATTGCTGAAAACAAGCGATTTAAGGGATTTTTCTGCGGTTGATAGTGTTACTTTTGCAATTTTGTGAATCTACTTTCCGATTCTTTTTTTAATTAACAAAGCGATTATTGAGAAACCAAGACTTAGAAAAGTGACAAAGTATTTCAAAAGAGAAATGACAGCAAAAGTTTCCAAATCCCTACTAATATTATGTGCGTACATCAATCCATTAAATACAACCGACATAATAACAGCGAATATCGTATTTGCATTGGATAGGCATAGTATTGGGATACCATCTGCATTACGAAGATTTAAGATAAACAATACACATAGCATTAAAGTAACGAAAGGAAACCCGAAAGGAGCCCCCAAATGGTATAAGAATATATAGACAAAATAAAAGACATAGTCAGCAGTAATTACAAGAATTACACGTCGTTTCTTATCATTGGGATAATTCCATGAAAGAAATAGATTGAAACCAATTGCAAAAATGCCGATAGCTACAATTAATAGATCAACATACTGTCTGATTTGATCAAAGCATGCAATCAGCAACGTGCCCAATGCGAAAGATACAAAACTCACGACAAAAGTGATGCATATAGCTTTCCTAATACTGGCACTACGGCCTTGGGAGGAGGGTGATGTGTTTGTCATATTGTTTGTGATTTTATTCTGTACATTTTTATACGCTGTGAAATATGCTCTCCAAAGAGTCTAACATACTGAATCTAATCCTTAAACCCGAAGAACTGTTTCAATCCTTTTCTCTCCTTCAGGTCGTTGACATTAAAACCATAATGCACAGCTGCTGCAAGGGTAATGACACGATTGAGGAAGTCGTCGTAGGAAAGGGCAAACCACTCCTTAGGAATATCCACGTTGATGGTTCCTCCACCATTGTGACTTCCTTCGTTCCATGCTTCATCGAGTTCAGCTTCGTAGGTCCCATCTTCCTTCTTGTTGAAGCAGTACCACTGTGCCCATTCTTCCATGCCCTCCACGTAGTGGCCTTCGAAATGAGGTGCAGAGTGGGACTTGGACGAATAGGTAGGATCGCCCTTCTTAGCGTTCCTGCGATAGATCATAAATTTCTCTTTGCGCATATCCTGGTCTTTTGTGAATCTACTTTCCGACGCAGAAGTTCTTGAAGATATTGTTGAGGGTGTCCTGGCTGGTGATGCTTCGACCGAGGACGCTGTTGAGGGCGTCGATGACAGCGTGGAGGTCTTCGGCAACCAGGTCGCCGCTGAGATGTGACTGGAGTCCATCGATGACGTGCAGCAGGGCCTGGTGGGCTTCCTGCATAGCTTCGTAATGACGCTGGTTGGTGAGGATGACATCGCCCTGCGCCTGCTGCAGACGGGTGGCTCGGACGAGCACCTTGCGCAGCTGGTCGAGGCCCTGGGAGTGCTTGGCGCTGAGGAGGAGAAGACCCCCTCTATCCCCCTGCCTAGGGGGAAGACCTGCCTCGTCCGTTTGGTTGGGGGGAAGACCTGCCTCGTCGAGGGCGTGCTGGAGGAGGGGAAGGTTGGCGTGCAGGGTGTCGGAGGGGATGAGGTCAATCTTGTTGATGACGAGGAGGAGCTGCTGATCGCGCAGATAGGGCACGATGCGGCGATAGACGTCGAGGGTGTCGTGGATGCAGCGTTGGGTGGAGTCGGCGTCGGCGAGACGGGTGCCGTCGATGAGCCAAAGCACGATCTGGGCGCGCTCGAGGCGCTGATAGGTGCGCTCGATGCCCATGGTCTCTACCCGGTCGCTGGTGTCGCGGATGCCTGCAGTGTCGATGAAGCGGATGAGCTGCCCGTCGAGGAGGATGGTGTCTTCGATAACGTCGCGCGTGGTGCCGTGCACATCGCTCACGATGGCGCGTTCGTCGCCCAGCAGCTGGTTGAGGAGGGTGGATTTGCCGACATTGGTTTCGCCGATGATTGCCACGGGAATGCCGTTGCGGATGGCCTGGCCGGTGCGGAAGGTGTCGGACAAGTGTACGACTTCGGCGTCGATCTGACGGGCGGTGTCGAGCAGTTCGGTGCGGTCGGCAAACTCGACATCCTCTTCGCTGAAGTCCAGTTCGAGTTCGAGCAGGGAGGAGAGCCGGAGCAACTGGTCGTGGAGGCCGTCGAGCTTCTGGCTGACGCTGCCCTTCATCTGACTGAACGCCAGACGATGGGCGGCGGCATTCTGCGACGCGATGAGGTCGGCGACGGCCTCGGCCTGGCTGAGGTCCATGCGGCCGTTGGCAAAGGCACGACGCGTGAATTCGCCCCCTTCGGCCATCCGTACGCCACATTGCCCAATGAGCAGATGGAGCAGCTCCTGCTGGATGTAGAGGGAGCCGTGGCACGTGATTTCGACCACGTCTTCGCCCGTGTAGCTATGGGGTGCGCGGAAAAGCGAGACAACCACCTCGTCGAGCTCTTCGCCCGTCGCGGGGTTGACAATCCAGCCAAAGGTGAGGGTGTGTGTCTTTCGGTGGTCGAGGCTATGGTCGGACTTGTGGGGGCGGAAGATACGGGCACAAGCAGAAATCGCATCAGGGCCACTGATGCGAACGACGGCTATTCCGCCCATGCCCGAAGGGGTGGAAAGGGCGCAGATAGTCATAACTCTTCAAATTCTATGATTTCACCATCGGTCGGCTCGTAGCGCTTGGGGCGCTGTTCGGTGGGGGAGTAGCTGATGTCGTCGGCCTGTCGGATATGGTCGAAGTTGCTTTCGCCATTGAAGGGGTTGATGACCTCCTTCTTCTCCTTTCGGAAGAGGTTGCAGAACGACTCCCAGAGGTACACGGCTCCTGCTCCTGTCCCGTTGATGAGACGGAGCACCGTATTGACGACGAAAACGACCGCAATCAGGCCGAAGAAGATCAATACAAAGGGGAGGCAGCCGAAAACGTACATTTTTTGTTAATGGGAGTGATGGGAGGTAGCGCTAACTCCTGTTAACTCCTTTTAAAAGAGAATACTAAGGAGGAGGTAAAGGAGGATGATGAGGGCGGGAGAGGCTGCAAAATACTGGAATCCAAGGAGTGCGCTCACCAGGAGAATGACGACGGTGGAGGCGATGAGGATGTAGCGTGCCTTGTTCTCACCAAAGCTGTTGTGACCGGGCTTCACCTTGAGGCTGAACATGGGCAGCTCGCAGATGAGCAGGAAGCAGCAGACGAGCATCAGCAGGAAATAGATCGTGCCGTTGAACGCTGTGTGCACCGCGGGTATCTCGTTGAGGTAGGTCAGGCCAATCCAGAAGATGGCGTTGGCTGGCGTAGGCAGTCCGATGAAGGAAAGCGTCTGCCGCTCGTCGATGTTGAACTTGGCCAGACGAAGGGCCGAGAAGGCTGCCATGATGAAGGCAAGCAGGGGGAACCACTCGAAGGAGGGCTGATAGGTGTTGAGGATATGGAGACAGAGCACCGAGGGTGCGAGGCCGAAGGATACCACATCGGCCAACGAGTCGAGTTCCTTGCCGATGGGCCCGGAGATGTGCATGGCACGGGCTGTGAGGCCATCGAAGAAGTCGAACACTGCTCCACCAAGGATGAAAAGACTTGCCAAACCGATCTGTCCGTGCAGGCCGAAATAGATGGCCAGACAGCCGCAGAAGAGGTTGCAGCAAGTAACTATATTGGGTAGGTTAATCAGTTTCAATTAACAATTAACAATTAACAATTAACAATTGGGTTTGCAAACTCCTAAATCTTCGCCAAAGCGGTGGTGTTGCCTCGAACGGTCTGCTTCAGCTTCACCAGGATGTTGGCGTCGAGGGGCAGATAGACGTCGATGCGCGAGCCGAACTTGATGAATCCGAGTTCGCCATCCACCTCGCAGCGTTCGCCGGCTTCGTAGTAGGTGACAATACGACGAGCTACGGCACCCGCCACCTGACGCATCATGATGGTGGGACCGGCATCGCTCTTGATGACGATGGTGGAACGCTCGTTTTCGTTGCTCGCCTTGGGAAGATAGGCCTTCTTGAAGTTGCCATCCTCGTGTTCGCTGACGAGCACCTGCCCGGCGAGGGGCGCCCATTGGGCATGGACATTGGTAACGCTCATGAACGTACTGATCATGATGCGACGGTCCTTGAAATAATCCGGTTCATAAACTTCCTCGATGCATACGATCGTACCATCGCTGGGTGCAATGACATCGTGCAGCTTGTCGCCCTTGTAGTGCCTTTCGGGATAGCGGAAGAAGTTGACGATGACGCAAAAGATGATAATCAGGGGCACCATCAGCAGAATCCAAAGCCAATGTGGAGCCCGATATGCATAGAGTGTAACTGTAACCAAGACGATGAAAACGAAACAGGTTAGCAACGTGACGCTACCCTCTTTATGCATTTTCTTGGCCTTCATATATAATAATTAGCTCTATTTCGTTAATAATTTGGGTGCAAAGTTATGTTTTTTTTCGCTACTTGCCAAATTTTTCAGAAAAAAAGTGTATATTTGCAGCGGCAAATGCTAATTTTGACTGTTATACTATTCATTCGATGAAAAGAAGTAATTCGAAACGTGGTCCCAGAAGATTCGAACCGGACCATATTGAAGTCTATAGGATTGACGAACCCTGCCAGCTTCTTCCGTTCATGATGGAGAAGCTTGCTCCGAAGAGCCGGACAGAGATAAAGAGCTACCTGCAGCACGGAAACGTGAAGCACAACGGGCAGGTTACCACGCAGTTTGACGAACAGCTGCAGCACGACGACGAGGTGCTGATCAACTTCACCCGACCCTTCGCCAGCCTGAAGAGCCCGATGGCCCGCGTGATCTACGAGGATGCCGACCTGGTGGTGATTGAGAAGAAGTCGGGACTGCTGACAGTGGCTGCCGGCCCCAACAACCGCGAAAAGACGGCGCAGCAACTCGTCGATGACTACGTCTATGCCCAGGACGGCCGTTCGCACGCCTACGTCTGCCATCGCCTCGACCAGTTCACTTCGGGCATCCTGATCTTCGCCAAGAATTCCGAGGTACAGCACCTCTTCCGCGATTCGTGGACCACCTACGTCGTGGAGCGTCTCTATACGGCCGTTGTGGAGGGATGCCCGCCGAAGCAGGAGGGGGAGGTGCGCAGCTACCTGGCCGAGAACAAGGCCATGAAGGTCTATTCGACCAACAACCCCGAGGAAGGGAAGCTCTCGGTGACGCGCTACAAGGTGGTGAAGACGACGGGAAGATACAGCCTGGTGGACATCCAGCTGCTGACGGGCAGGAAGAACCAGATCCGTGTGCACATGAGCGACCTGGGCTGTCCGATTGCGGGCGACCGGAAATATGGCGCCCAATCGAATCCCTGCGGACGACTGATGCTCCATAACAACGCCCTGCAGTTCGTTCATCCCATCACCCGCGAAAACCTCCGTTTCGAACTGCCCCTTCCTGCCTGCTTCAAGCTGTAGGAGATGAAGACACCCTGACGAAGGAACTATGAAGAAGAGACAGAAAACAAGGCCGTCGGTCTTCGTTTCGCTGATTCCCGTCGTGCTGCTGGTCGGGCTGCTCAGCTATTGCATCACCATCTTTGGCGACGGGATGCTGAGCGGACCTTCGCAGCTGGTGCTGATGCTGTGTACGGGAGTTGCGGTGTTCATCTCGCTCGTGTTCTACGGGCTGACGTGGCAGGAGCTTGAGAATGCCATGGTGATCAGCATCAGCCGAACGATGTCGGCCAACCTCATCCTGCTGATGGTGGGCGGCCTGTGCGGCACCTGGATGCATTCGGGGGTGATACCGACGATGATCTACTACGGACTGGAAGTGATTTCAGCGCGCTGGCTGCTGATCACGTCGTGTGTGCTCTGTGCACTGGTCAGCATCTGCATCGGCAGCAGCTGGACGACGATAGCCACCATTGGCGTGGGACTGATGGGCATCGGCAGAACGCTGGGACTGGAAGACGGCTGGGTGGCGGGTGCCATCATCTCGGGCGCCTATTTCGGCGACAAGATGTCGCCATTGAGCGAGACAACGAACCTGGCTTCGAGCATCTCCGACGTGCCGCTGTTCACCCATATCCGGAATCTTCTCTTCACAACTGCTCCGACACTTCTGATCACATTGGTCATCTTCGTCGTTGCAGGCCTTATCGAGGGGGGAGCAGTTGAATCGACCGACAACACGGCTCTTGAGATGCAGCAGCATCTGAAGAATACCTTCCCCATCACGCTCTGGCTGCTCGCCCTTCCCCTCCTGGTATTTTTGCTCATCTACCGGGGACTGGCTGCCACGGCTGTGCTGTTCATCGGCATGGTGGCAGGCGGCATCATCGTCTGCTTCACGCAAGGCTTCGACTTCGCCATCGAATGTGCATTCGGCGAGGTGGGGTATGTCACGGGAGTCACTACCATCGATTCGCTGACCTGTACGCGTGGCATGGGCGGCATGCTCTACACCATCTGGCTCATCCTCTGCAGCATGTGCTTTGGCGGCGTGATGGAACGAAGCGGCATGCTGGAGTCAATCACCGAATCGCTGCTGAAGGTCATCAAGGGACGCACCAGCGCTGTTGCGACGACCTGCCTTTCGAGCCTTTTCCTCAATGCCACGACGGGAGACCAGATCATCTCGATCGTCCTGCCCAGCAAGATGTATGGTTCGACATTTGACAAGCTGCGACTGCCGCGCAAGCTGATGAGCCGTTCGCTGGAGGATGGAGGCACCGTGACTTCGGTGCTTGTGCCGTGGAACTCGTGCGGCATGACGCAATCGACGGTGCTGGGTGTCGCCACAACCATCTATGCCCCCTATACGTTCTTCTGCTGGATTTCGCCGCTGATGTCCATCACGGCAGCCTGTGTCAAGCAGTACATCCTGAAGAGTCCGGACAAGGAGAGCGACTTCGTCACCATTACCGGACAGGCGGGAGAGGACGGGAAGGAAAACTGAGGTTTCCGAGTTTCGGGATGCCGGGATGCCGGGATTTCGGAATTACGGAATACCGGGATTACGGAATACCGGGATACCGGAATACCGGAATCACGGAACATCGGAATTTCGGGATTTCGACTTTTCGGGATTTCGAAGAAAACATAAAAACATTATATGAAGAAATATCTGAAGGAATATTGGCCGTATCTGCTGGCGTTGCTGCCGGTGATGTTGCTGCGTGACTTTTCGCCGGCGACGGAACTGCGCTACGTCAGCCTGGCGACAGAACTGATCAACGAACATCACTTCTTCTGCCTCACCTGGCAGGGGGAGGAGTTCCCCTATATCATGCCGCTCTACGTATGGCTGATAGCGCTGCTGAAGGTCGTGTTCGGGCATCATTATATGCTCACAATCACGCTGCTCTTCTCGTTCATCCCCTCGATAGTCATTCTGGCCATCATGAACCGATGGGTGGAGAAATACGATGCGCAAAGCTTCCGACTGAAGGATGGAAGCCAGTCGAGAATGCTGGCATCCATCATGCTCTTCACTTGCGGCATGCAGCTTGCCATGTCGTTCTTCGTAAGCCCCGACATGTTGTTCGCAATGTGGATTGTGGCAGCACTCTATACCTTCTGGCGACTGATCATGGACCAGGGGTCCTACGGATTGTCGAAGGATATCAAGAAACGCAAGCACCTGCAATGGCGCTTCGGCCTTTATGTCTTCCTGGCTGTCTTCACGAAGGGGCCCTTGGGTTTCATCATCCCGTTTGTGAGCACCACGCTTTACCTCTTGTTCAGTGGCAAGATTCGTCGTTGGACCTATGCGTGGAACTGGAGGGGCTGGATTGTCTTCGTTGGCCTGATGAGCATCTGGCTCTATCTGACCTATCTGGAGGGAGGTGTCGAATGGCTCGACAAGATGATGCTGGAATCGCCTTTGGCCAAGTTCCTGCATCCCGAACATCACGACCGTCCCTGGTTCTATTACCTTCTTTCGCTGTGGGCAGATACCCTGCCCTGGGGTCCCTTGTGCATCGTCGTGATTGTCATTTCCCTGATTCGGCGCATTCATCATCGGGAATTCCGTTGGAACCGATTCTTCGGCTCTTCGTTACAGAATTTCTTTGCGATGGTGGTCTTCGTTTCACTGGTGTACTTCTCGGCCCAAAAGATGAAGCTCGACGTGAACATGCTTCCTGCCTATCCGTTCCTTGTCTATCTGGGCGTGATGCAGCTCGAACAGTGGCGATGGCCCGTGCGTATGAACTGGCCGATGATCTGGGTGTGCCGCATCGTGCTGCTGGTGGTGTTTGTCGGTGGCTGTCTGTGTCCCTGGCTGAACACGAAGACCTGCTACGGCCGAATCTGCTACCATGCCAACGAGCTGCAGCGCGAGCTGAAGACCGAGAAGTTCTATGTCTATAAGGTCCGTCGTCCTACGGGAATGGATGTCTATCTGCACGAGGATCCGATCGAGACGACTCCCGAGGATATTGCCGAAGGCAAGCTAAAGAACACGCTTCTGATCATGAAGGAATATCGGCTCGACCGTCTCAAGCGTAATCTGGACGAGCTGGGTGTCCCTGCTGAGAAACAGGGAGAGGTGATTGACGAGCTGGGGGATTATATTATAGTGCGGTTCAGGTAGGAGTTTGCTGCCTGGGATGGCGACAACAGGCATGGAGGGGCAGCCATAGATGGCTGCGACAGGAACACGAAGGGGCAGCCAAACTTGGCTGCGACTTTGACAAATGGGAAAGGGGGGTCATCACAATCGGGCATCGATTGTGATGATTTGTTTTGTGTAGGGGTGCTCAAAGGTGATGCTTGCGGCGTGGAGCATGAGGCGGGGGGTGGTTGTTTTTGGGGGTGCTGTGGTCTTGCGGAGGGAGGCGTCCGTGGTGTTGCGGAGGGCGGTGTCCAGGATGTCGTAAAGCTGGTCGCCAACGATGGGATGATCCAGGCCGAATGGGGAGGCACAATGCACACGAAGTTGATGGGTGCGGCCGGTGAGGGGATAGAGCGAAACGAGCGTTTCGTCGGTAGGGATTGGCTCATCGCCCCATTTGGCTTTGATGATTTCGGAATGGTCGGCAGGGATTGGCTCGTCGCCCCATTTTCCGTCGATGATTTCGTAATAGGTGATGGCTTCCTTGCCGAACTGAAAATCCACGACCTGTCGGGGACGATCGTCGGGATTGACTGACAGGGGGAGGGAGATGATTCCGCATCGGCTCTTCAGTTTTCCCTTGAGCCTTGCCACATAGCGCTTTTGAAGATTCTTTTCGACGAATAGCAGATTCAGCGCCTTGAATGTTTGCGCATCTTTCGCTGCCAGGAGGATGCCGCTGGTGGCCTGGTCGAGGCGATGTACGAGCATGGGACCTTTGACGTCGGGATACATCCGATGGAGCATTGTCTCAACATTGGGTTGCGAAAGGTCCTTGGCAGGCACACTTAAAAGCCCTGAAGGCTTGTGGACGGCAACCAGATAGTCATCGTCGTAGAGGACGCGAAGGTCTTCGGCATTCGTAGAGGAAGGTGTTGAAGGAATGGCTTCGGCTAACGAAGGAATCATGTAGCGCAGGATGGGCGAACACTTTTCGATGCAGGAGGGATAGAAGTGTCCGTGAATGCGCTGGATGCCAGCAGGGGAGGAGCCATACCAGAATTCGGCAATCTGTAGCGGCCGGAGACGATGCTCATAGGCAAATTGGAGGAGGCGAGGGGCTGCACATTCGCCCGTTCCTCCGGGAGGAAGTCCACGCCTGGCATCGGCAAAGATATCCATGACGTTGCGATAGATGCCCGACGGGTTGAGGAAATTGAAATGAGAAAAGATCTCACGCTGCAGGGCGATGCTCAATTGTCGTCGCTCTGCCTTCAGACGCTTGACCCTGGAGGGAGCCAGCGAATCGGAAGAGGCGAGTTCGTGGTTGATGTCGGTGATGGCACGATCCTTCTGCAGATAGAAATCGTCGGGGTTCTGCAGGTCATAGACGGGAGGCACAAAGTATTGGTTTGCATCCTCCATGCCATTGACCACACCGCTATATGCCACCAGGTAATGTATATTATTAAAGGAATGCACGCGCGAAGACACACAGGCTCCCTCCTCGTTTGAAGCAGGTTCGACCAGCAGGACACCAAGCATCTTGCCCTGTTCGAAGAGCGTGCTCCACTGAGGATGGTGCTGGATCGTATAAAGCACATCATCCGCAACCTGCCTGACAGCAAGCTGCGGATGATAGTAGTATGGATTATTCAGGATCATTATTCCTGATTTCCGTTGTTGTCGTTGTTGCGACGCGGGCCGTTGTTGTTTCGACGAGGAGCGTTTTCGCCAAAGTTACGGGTTCCGCCGAATGCCTCGCGGAAAGCGTTGTTGCCATTGGTCTTGTTGCGATTGGTGGTATCGCGACGGGGACGCTCGGGACGATCCTCACGCTTGGGGCGAGACTCAGGATCCACAAAGTTCTCGGGCTTTGGCTTCAAAGCCTTGGACGAGAGGCGGTACTTGCCCGTCTTCTTGTCGATCTCAAGCAGCTTGACAGTCAGCTGGTCGCCCTCCTTGATGCCGGTCTCTTCCATGGTCTCGTAGCGCTTCCAGTCAATCTCGCTGATGTGAAGCAGACCATCCTTGCCAGGCATGAATTCAACGAAAGCACCGAAAGGCTGGATGTTGCGTACAACACCATTATATACCTCGCCCTCCTCGGGAACAGCGACAATGGCCTTGACCTTAGCCACAGCAGCATCGATGGAAGCCTTATCGGACGAAGAGATGGTGACGTGGCCCTTGCCATCTGACTCGTCGATGGTAACGACTGCACCGGTCTCCTCCTGGATACCCTGGATAATCTTGCCACCAGGGCCAATGACTGCTCCGATGAACTCCTTGTCGATGTCGAAGGCAACCATGCGTGGAGCATGCTCCTTGAGGTCGGGACGTGCCTCAGGCTGAGCGGCAAGCATGCACTGAAGGATGTGATGACGACCCTGCTTGGCCTGGTTGAGTGCCTTCTCGAGAATCTCGTACGAAAGGCCGTTACACTTGATATCCATCTGGGTGGCGGTAATGCCCTTCTCGGTACCAGTTACCTTGAAGTCCATGTCGCCAAGGTGGTCCTCATCACCCAGAATATCCGAAAGAACGGCATACTTCGGACCATCCTCGTCCTTGATGAGACCCATGGCAATACCGCTGACAGGGCGAATCATCTGGATGCCGGCGTCGCGCATAGCGAGGGTAGCACCACAGGTAGAGGCCATCGAAGAAGAACCATTGGACTCCAGAATATCGGAAACCACGCGGACGGTGTAGGGGAAGTCCTTCGGAATCATGCCCTTCACGGCACGCCAGGCCAGATGGCCATGTCCGATCTCGCGACGACCTACGCCACGTTGGGCCTTGGCCTCACCCGTCGAGAAGGGAGGGAAGTTGTAGTGAAGGAGGAACTTCTCGTAGTCGTTCTTGAGCACGTCATCGACCAGCTTTTCGTCGAGCTTGGTGCCAAGGGTACAGGTAACGAGGGCCTGGGTCTCGCCACGGGTAAAGATGGCTGAACCGTGAGGGCCTGGGATATAGTCGGGCTCAATCCAGATGGGGCGCACCTCGTCGAGGGCACGGCCATCGAGACGGGTTCCTTCGTCGAGCACACAGCGACGCATGGCCTCGCGCTCCACATCGTGGAAGTAGCGGGCTACCATGCCGAGCACCTCCTCGTCCTCCTGCTTCTCTTCCGGAAGGGTGGCAATGAAGTTTGTCTGAACCTCCTCGAAGGCAGCTTCGCGCTCGTGCTTGTTCTTGTTGCCCGACTTGGCGATGTCGTAGCAGGGCTGATAGCAGAAGTCGTGGCACTGCTTCTTCAGCTCCTCGTCGTTGACCTCGTGGTCGTATTCCATGATGGGCTTGCCGACAGCCTCCATGAGTTCCTTCTGCACCTGGCAGTGAACCTTGATGGCCTCGTGGGCAGCCTTGAGGGCACCCAGCAGGTCCTGCTCGGAAACCTCTTCCATCTCACCTTCCACCATCATGATGTTCTCGTAGGTGGCACCGACCATGAGGTCCATGTCGGCCTGCTTCATCTGCTCGAAGGTGGGGTCGATGACAAATTCTCCGTTGATGCGTACGACACGCACCTCAGAGATGGGGCCCTCGAAAGGAATGCCGCTCACGGCCATAGCTGCCGAAGCTGCAAGACCAGCGAGAGCGTCGGGCTGGTTCTCCTTATCAGAGCTATACAGAGTTACATTGACGAAAGTCTCGGCGTGATAGTTGCTGGGGAAAAGAGGACGCAGGGCGCGGTCAATCAGACGGGATGTCAGAATCTCGTAGTCGCTTGCCTTGCCTTCACGCTTGGTGAAGCCTCCGGGGAAACGGCCAGCAGATGCATACTTCTCCTTATACTCCACTGTCAAAGGCATAAAATCGGTACCTGGAGTAACGGTACGTGCTGTACAAACGGTGGCAAGAAGCATTGTGCCACCCATGCGAAGTTCGACGGCACCATCTGCCTGCTTCGCTACCTTACCTGTCTCGAGAGTGATCGTACGTCCGTCACTCAAGGTAATCGTTTTCTTGATGGGGTTAACCAAATTGTTTACCATATTAGTATTTATAATTACAAAATCGGGCGCAAATTTACACAAAAAGTTCGAAACAATCAAATTTTACAGATAAAAAAAACAAAAAAAAGCAATTTTAGCTAAAAATACTTGTTTTTTCTAAATAAATCCCCTATATTTGCGCCGCAAAAACTGATAAAATGAGAAAAAATACATTATTAAATATTATAGCTGCAGCTGCTCTCGTTCTGCTTACCGGCTGTACAAAAGATGAGCCAACCGTCTCGATTTCCGGTACGGTGAACGATGGCAAGGGCGAGAAGATTGCGCTGATGCATCTGTCGGGTAACAACCCCGTACTGGTTGATACCCTCACGCTTGGAGAGAACGGAACCTTCAAGTTCAAGCCTGCTGTCGAGAAGGGAGGTCCCGACCTGTTCTGCCTCGTGCTGGGCAACCAGACCATCCCCGTGGTGAGCGATACGCTCCAGACTCCGGTTGTGATCACCACCTCCAAGGATCGCTTTGCAACGGCCTATCAGGTGGAAGATAGCCTCAACAATGTGCTGCGCGAAGCTGTAGGCTGCGGCAATGACCTGCGTCGCAAGATCCTGAATCTGACAAACCTGCGCCGAGAAAACAAGATCGGCCAGCTGGCCTACAACGACAGCCTCCAGTCTTTGGTATCGGCCTACAAGGCCAATGTGCTTGGGAAATACATCTACAAGGATCCCGCATCGCCTGTCAGCTATTATCTCCTTTTCGAAACCGTTTCGGGCCTGCAGATCTTTGACCCGATGGATGCCAAGGACAACCGGGCCTATGGAGCAGTTGCCAATCTCTGGCTTAATACCTATCCCAACTCTCCCCGCACCGCCTTCCTCGAACAGCGTGCCAAGGAGGGCATCGCAGCCCGTATGCAGGCCAAGAGGGAGCAGGAGCGTGCCGATTCGATCATTCAGCATGCCGTAAACGAAGAGGCCTCGTTCATCGACCTGAACCTCCTCGGCACCCGCGACGAACTGGTGGCACTCTCGAGCATCAACGGGGGCGGGCACGTCACGCTACTTGATTTCACCGCCTATTATCTTTCCGAAGCATCGGTGCCTCACAACGAAATCCTGCATAAAATCTACGACAAGTATAAGGCCCAGGGACTGAAGATCTACCAGGTCTGCATGGATCCCGATGTAAACTTCTGGAAGGTTTCGGCAGCCAATCTTCCCTGGACAGTGGTTCGCGATACCGAGCTTCTGTTCGACGAAAATGGCATGGTGCAATATAGTGCCGCTGCAGCCTTATACAATGTGAATAACATACCAACTACATTCGTCATGGGAAAAGATGGTGCAGCTGTATCTCGTGTTGAAGATGACTCGAAACTCGAAGCAGCCGTAGCCAAGGTGATGTAAAAAAGAACTTCGCCAGGCTATGACACCGGCGGAGACAAAGTTCATTTCTTTCGATTCGACACATAACGTAGGGCGAAAGCTCTGCGCTATGTTGGTTTTAACGATAATACAGTAACAAAATAATAACAACTAAATTAGTAATTTAGAAAACAGTATGGCAGAACTAATGTCAGAAGAGGGTTTCAAAGCAATCCTCGCAGAAATTCAGTATTTGGAGAGTGTAGAACGTCCCAAGGCGTCGCAGGCCATTGCCGAAGCACGCGACAAGGGTGACCTCAGCGAGAACGCAGAGTATGATGCAGCCAAGGATGCCCAGGGCAAGCTTGAGGCAAGGATAGCCATGCTCAAGGACAAGGTAGCCAATGCCCGCATCATCGATGCTTCCCATCTCAGCACCGACAAGATACAGATCATGAGTAAGGTGCGCCTGCTCAACCATAAGCTCAACCGGGAAGTGACCTACACGATTGTTTCGGAATCCGAAGCCGACTTCCGTGAAGGCAAGATCTCGGTGGCAACGCCCATTGCCAAGGCTCTCCTCAATCACAAGGTAGGTGATATTGTCGAAGTGAAGGTGCCCGCTGGTGTCCAGCAGCTCGAAGTCCTTGAAATCAGCCTCTAAAATACGTTATCCCTATGACCATCTTTTCACGTATCGTTGCTGGCGAGATTCCCAGCTATAAGGTAGCCGAGGACGACCGTTTCTACGCATTCCTCGACATCAGTCCTGTTGCCAAGGGCCATACTTTGGTAATCCCCAAGCAGGAAATTGATTATATATTCGATGAGAGCGACGAACTGCTCTCCGCCCATATTGTTTTTGCAAAGCGTGTTGCAGCAGCCATCAGCAAGGCCATTCCCTGCGTCAAGGTCGGCATGTGTGTCATGGGCCTCGAAGTACCCCATGCCCATATTCATCTCATCCCCATGCAGACCGAGGGTGACATGAACTTCCGCAAGGCACACCTCAAGCTTGAAGCAGATGAAATGAAGGAAATCTGCGAAAAAATTGCTGCAAACTTCGAGTAAATGTTTACTTTTCGCCCAATAGAACACTAACAGATAGTAGCGAACAAGTAACACCTAATAATAATTATGCAGAACGAATTCTACAAGTACGCAACCAAGCATGCCGGTCTGAACAGCAATGCACTCGACCAGTACATGCGCTTTACCAGCCGTCAGGCTTCCACACTGGACCCACGTGCCAGCTATATCAATCCTTCCATCATCGAGGAGCGCCAGCTCAATGTTGCCCAGATGGACGTCTTCAGCCGTCTGATGATGGATCGTATCATCTTTCTGGGTACCGAGATAGACGAGTATTCGGCCAATGTTGTCCAGGCCCAGCTGCTCTTCCTTGCCAGCACCGAGTCGGACAAGGACATCACGATGTACCTCAATTCCCCTGGCGGCATCGTCAGCGGTGGATTGGCCATCTACGACACCATGCAGTACATTTCGTGTGACGTTTCGACCGTCGTTACCGGCATGGCAGCTTCGATGGCATCGGTTCTCCTTGCAGCCGGCACCAAGGGCAAGCGCTTTGCCCTGCCTCATAGCCGTGTCATGATTCACCAGCCTCTGGGCGGCACCCAGGGACAGGCCAGCGACATGGAAATTGTCGTAAACGAAATCAAGAGACTGAAGACAGAACTCTACAACATCCTTGCCACTCATTCGGGTCAGACGTTTGAGCAGATTGAGAAGGACTGCGACCGCGATCACTACATGACCGCTCAGCAGGCTCTCGACTATGGCATGATTGACAAAATCTTCACGCGCACGAAGTAATGGCCAGGACGAAAGAAGATCATTGCAACTTCTGCGGACGTGGACGATCGGAAGTGAACCTCCTCATCTCTGGTATCAATGGCTTCATCTGTGACCAATGTGCCGAACAGGCCAAGATGATTCTGGATGAAGCCATGGCCAAGAAACACATGGATGAAATCGACTACCTCGATATCGCCAACCTGCCACGTCCCAGCGAAATCAAGGAATTCCTGGATGGCTACGTCATTGGACAGGAGGAGGCGAAGAAAGCCCTTTGTGTGGCTGTCTATAACCATTACAAGCGCATCCTTCAACCCAAGGAACACGATGGAATAGAGATCGAGAAGTCCAACATCATCATGGTAGGTCGTACGGGTACCGGCAAGACGCTGCTGGCCAAAACGATTGCGAAGATGCTCAAGGTGCCTTTTGCCATCGTCGATGCCACGGTTCTCACCGAAGCAGGTTACGTCGGCGAAGATATCGAAAGTATCCTCACCCGTCTCTTGATGGACTGCGACTACAACACGAAGAAGGCCGAACGCGGCATCGTCTTTATCGACGAGATCGACAAGATTGCACGCAAGGGCGACAATCCCTCGATCACCCGCGATGTGTCGGGCGAAGGTGTGCAGCAAGGTCTGTTGAAGCTTCTCGAAGGCTCGAAGGTCAATGTTCCACCTGCCGGAGGACGCAAGCATCCCGAGCAGAAGTTCATCGAAGTGGATACCACCAATATCCTCTTCATCTGCGGAGGAGCCTTTGATGGCATCGAGACAAAGATCGCAGCCCGCCTGAATACCCATAGTGTCGGCTTCAAGACTGACGAAAGGCGCAAGGACGTGGATCGCGACAACCTCCTGCAGTATATCACTCCTGCCGACCTGAAGAAGTTCGGTCTGATTCCCGAGATCATCGGCCGTCTGCCCATCCTTACCTACCTTGAGCCACTCGACAAGGCTGCACTCCGGAGAATCCTTACCGAACCCAGGAATGCAATCACCAAGCAATATGTCAAGCTCTTCGCCATGGATGGCATCACGCTGACCTACGAGGAAGAGGTATATGATTATATTGTGGACAAGGCCATCGAGTTCAAGCTGGGTGCACGCGGCCTTCGCAGCATCACCGAAAGCATCATGCTGGATGCCATGTTCTCCATGCCATCGAGCAACAAGAAGAGCTTGAAGATTACCCTTGATTACGCAAAGGAACAATTGTCGAAATCGAGTCTGGAGCGTATGCAGGTATCCTGATTCTCGCAACCCTTAACACTTATCAGTATGAAAAATGCATTGACATTCGTCTTCACGCTGTTCGTAGCAACAGTAGCAGTATGTGCACAGAATAATGACCCGCGTGCCCATATCGAAGTTAATGATTGCCCCAATGGTGCCCTCTATCTGCCAGCACCCCCCACGTTGGACGACAGTCGTTTCCTGAACGATTTCGCACAATATCGCTGGGGATTCAGGGAGCGTGACAACAAGCCGCGTCTTGACCTGGCACTGACCGACGGTAGCCGTGATGAAGAATTGTTGATGCAGCGTTTTGCCCCCGCAATCGGCTTTACCATTACTGCCCAGAATGCGCCCAAGACCTTTCAGCTGATGAGAACCTTGCGCTACGATGCGACTGCAGCCTGCGAAATGGCTAAGGTTACATTTGCCCGCAAGCGACCCTACCAGCAATTCGACGAGCGTACTCCCTGCCCTGAATGGGAGAATGATCGTCCGAATTCCTACCCCTCGGCCCATACTGCACAGGGCTGGCTATACGCCATGGTCTTTACCTATCTTGATCCAGAGAATCAGAACGAGATTCTCAAGATAGGCTACGACTATGGCGTTAGTCGTATCATCTTGGGTTATCATTACCAAAGCGATACCGATGCCGGACGTCTGGCAGCTTCGGCCACCTTTGCCCGACTCCTTGCTGTTCCTGGATTCATCGAGGAACTGCAGGAAGCCAAGAAGGAGTACCAGGCCCTGAAGCAGCGGATGATGAACCGCCCCATCGTGGTCCTTTACGAGAACGACGTGCATTGCGGCATCGAAGGATATGCCAAGATTGCAGGACTGCGCGATGCCATTGCTGCCTCCGACACGGCCTATGTAGCTGTGGTCAGTTCAGGCGACTTTGTGCAGGGAGGACCGGCAGGCACCCTTTCGAAGGGCCAGTACATCATCGACATCATCAACGCGGTAGGCTACGATGCCCTGACGATCGGCAACCATGAGTTCGACTACAAGGTGCCCCAGCTCTTCCATCTTACCGACCGGCTGAATGCCCCTGTGACCTGTGTGAACTTTAGCGATATCCAGACGGGCAAGCAGATCTATGCGCCCTTCGTCATCAAGCAGTTCGGAGCACGCAAGGTTGCATTTGTCGGAGTGCTTACACCAAGCACCATGATGTCCGAAGGTGCTGCATTCTACGATGAGGACGGCACACAACTCTACGATTTGCATCATAATGATGTCTATAACCTGGTGCAGCAGGCCACCGATAGTGCTCGTGCCCAGGGCGCGGATTATGTGGTTGTGCTTTCACATCTTGGCGAATCGACGTTCGATGTCGTGTCGGGTAAGATGATTGCTGCCACCACGGGCATCGACGCCGTGCTTGATGGACATTCTCATGCCACGATTCCCTGCGAAAAGATTGCCAACAGGAAGGGAAAGAAGGTCCTTTGCTCCCAGACGGGCACCAAGTTTGCCAACATCGGCAAGCTCTATATCGGCGGCAATGGCAAACTTTCGACCGAACTGCTTCCCACCGAAAAGATGGAATACAAAAGTGCTGCCGTTCAAGCTGTGGTCGATAGCATCAACGAGATCAACGCTGCACTTACCAATAAGGTCTGCGGTCATGCCGACCAGCTCATGACCATCAACGATGCCAATGGCAAACGACTGGTTCGCAGCGGAGAGACCAACCTGGGTAACTTCGTGGCCGATGCCTTCCGTTGGTATGGCGATGCACAGCTGGCTTTCTCCAACGCCGGCGGCATTCGTCAGAACCTTCCTAAGGGGAATATCACCTACGGCAACCTGCTTGAGACACAGCCTTTCAGCAACGAGATGTGTGTGATTCGCATTTCGGGCCATCTCCTTTGCGACGTGCTCGAAGTAGGTGCGGAAGCCCTGCCCGACGAATCCGGGTTCTTCGTACAGCCTTCGGGATTTCGCTACACCATCGACCGGGATGCCCTACCTCGTGTTTCGGATGTGCAGGTGCTCAACGAAAAGGGGGAATACGAACCCATCGATATGGACAAGGAATATACCCTAGCCACACTTAATTACAACCTTTCCCAGTATAATGGCCTGATGCTTAACTGTGAGCTTGTCAAGCAGAACATCGGCCTCGATGTCGAGGCGCTCTACAATTTCCTGATGAATCCTCTCAAGGGTCGTATCGGCTCGGAATATGCTCGGCCACAAGGACGCATAACAATCAAATAGAAGGTTCTTAGGATTCGAAGGGTAGTGTCGGAATGCCGGAATATCGTTATACCGATACCGTAATTCCGAAATAGCGAAATCTTATGTTCTATAATCTTAGTCAAATATCCCATATTCTTGGTTGTCCGCTCCGAGGCAACCGTCTGGCTACCGCCAACACCCAGCCGCAGGTTTCCTTGCTGCTGACCGATAGCCGTAGCCTTTCCTTTTCCGATCAGACACTATTTTTTGCCATCAGGACATCCAAGGGCGATGGACATCGCTATATTCCCCAGCTTTACAATGCGGGAGTCCGAGCCTTTGTCGTATCTGAAAGCAACGAAGAGTTCCGCAACACTTGTCCCGAAGGATGGTTCCTCGTTGTGCCCGACACACTTGTTGCCCTGCAGAAACTTGCGGCTGCACATCGCCGGCAGTTCGACAACATCCCCGTGATCGGCATCACCGGTTCGAACGGCAAGACCATCGTCAAGGAATGGCTCTACCAGCTGCTGAGTCCCTTCCGCAACATCGTTCGTTCACCCCGCAGCTACAACTCGCAGATTGGTGTTCCGCTTAGTGTCTGGCAGCTTAACGAAGATTGCAATCTTGCTCTCTTCGAGGCAGGTATCAGTCAGCCGGGCGAGATGGAGAAGCTCGAACCGATTATCCGGCCAACCATCGGCATCCTGACAAACATAGGCACGGCACACGATGCAGGATTTGAGTCGCAGCAGCAGAAGCTAATCGAGAAGCTCAAGCTCTTCCGAAACAGCGATGTGATCATCTATAATGCCGATATTCCAGGTATCAGCGATGCCCTTGAAATTGCCGGAGTCGGTGCTCGAAGCATGGCATGGACCCGTCGTCACAAGGATGCTCAGATCACCGTGCTCAATGTGGTGCGTACCGAGACATCCACCAAGGTCAATTATCTTGTGCTGGGCATCGAAGGCAGTTTCACCATCCCGATGACCGACGATGCTTCGTTCGAGAATGCCATGCAATGCCTCTGCCTGATGGTCTATCTGGCCATTCCTCCCGTGCAGATTGCCGAAAGGATGCGTCTGCTGGCACCCCTTGCCATGCGCCTGGAGGTGATGGAAGGAAAAAGGGGATGTATGCTGATCAACGATGTCTATAGCAACGACCTGACTTCGCTGCAGGCAGCCCTGGAGTTCCAGAAGCGTCGCAGCGTTCCCTCCCTGACCAATACGCTGGTCCTGAGCGATGTGCCGCAGGTGCCTCTCGACGAATCGCATCTTTGCAGAAAGGTGGCACAGCTCTGTCAGATCTACGATATCCGGAAGCTCATCCTGGTCGGTTCGAGCTCGATGCATTCGCGGCAGGTGATGCTGCAGGAACTCAAGCATCATGGCCTTCACATCGCAACGTCCTTCTTCGAATGCACCGAAAACCTGCTGGGAAGCGAGGTGATGCAGCAGTTCCAGAATGAGCTGATTCTCCTGAAGGGAGCGCGTGCCTATCAGTTCGAACGTATCAGCGACGAGCTGCAGCTTCGTCGTCACGAAACCATCCTCGAGGTTGATCTCGATGCCATTGTCCACAACCTGAACAGCTATCGCAGTCACCTGAAGCCCGAAACCAAACTGACCTGCATGGTCAAGGCCTTTGGATATGGAACCGGCAGCTACGAACTGGCCAAGACGCTGCAGGACCAGAATGTCGATTACCTGGCTGTGGCTGTTGCCGACGAAGGGGCAGAACTGCGTCGCCAGGGCATTCGAACCCGAATCATGGTGATGAATCCCGAGATGACGGCCTTCCGTACCATCATCGAGAACCGATTGGAGCCCGAGATCTACAGCTTCCGTCTGCTCGATGCCTTTGTCAAGGAGGCCCAGCGCATGGGTGTGACCAATTATCCCGTTCACATCAAGATTGACTCCGGTATGCATCGACTGGGCTTCCAGTATCCCGAGATGGAGGAATTGATTGCTCGTTTCAAGCAGCAGAATGCCATCACCATCCGCTCGGTATTCAGTCATTTCGCTACAGCCGACGATCCCAGGCAGACGGATTTTGTCCATGAACAGAAGCGCCGTTTCGATCAATGTGCCGATATGCTGCGGGCGGCTTTCCGATATCATATCCTGCGTCATATCTGCAATTCGGCGGGTATCGAGGTATTCCCGCAGTATCAGATGGAGATGTGTCGTCTGGGCATCGGATTGTATGGCTTCGAGGCAGCTCCGGTCGATATGAATCTGCAACCTGTTGCAACACTCCGCACCACTATCCTGCAGATCAAGGATATTCCTGCCACTGAAACCGTCGGCTATATGCGCAACGGGAAGCTGAAGCGCGACTCGCGCATCGCGATGGTTCCTATCGGCTATGCGGATGGCTACGATCGTCGATTGGGAAATGGCAATAGCCAGATGCTGGTCTTCGGTACCACGGGCAACATCAAGGGACGCCTGTGTCCTACCGTCGGCAACGTCTGCATGGATGTCACCTTCCTCGACGTAACTGATTGTCCAGAAGCGCAGGAAGGCTCCATGGTGGAGGTATTCGGAAAGAATCTGCCTCTGCAGCAAATCAGCCAAAAACTGGGAACAATCACCTACGAGGTGCTTTCGACCGTTTCGGCACGTGTGAAGCGCGTTTACTATAAGGAATAAATGAGAACGCTAACCCTTCGCATACTCTTTGCCTGTATAGCCTGCGCCCTTCTGTGTGCGTCCGCATCTGCCCAAGAGACTGCCGACACGATACTGATGCGTTATCTGCGACAGGAGGGACTGGTTTCCTATCCTGCACGCGACATTCGCATCTATACCAATGGCCATGACAAGCTTGAGGACCTTTTCCGTGACATCGACAACGCGAAGAAGAAGGTCTGGATTGAATACCTGATCATTGCCAACGATAGCGTGGGCAAATTGTGCATCTCGCACCTCGAACAGGCGGCCAGACGCGGATGCGAAGTCCGGATGATGACCGACGACTACAAGGACTGGGAACGAGGCTATGGCATGCGAACCAAAGAAGGAATGGACAGCATCCGCAGCCTGGGCATCGACTTCGTGACCTTCGACCGATTCAGGTTCCCCTGGTACAATCATCTTTGCCGCGACCATCGGAAGATTGTGAATATCGACGATAGCATCGGATACATCGGCGGCTTCAATATCGCCGACTACTACGTCAATGGCAATCCCTCCTACGGCGGATGGCGCGACACGCATATCCGCATCACGGGTGCTGCGGTGGAAGGAATGGCCCGGTATTTCCATCAGCAGTATCAGTATCGGGGCACAGGCGGCAAGGGGAAATATACCTTTGCGAGGTACCTCTTCGACGAAGATTATCGAAACGAGAATGAGCACACCCCAAAGGTCGTCTATTTCGAACGGGGAAGGGCCACTAAGCAAAAGAAGGCTGAGGCGCGAAATGCCATTATCGCCGCATTCGATGCAGCGCAGGATACCATCCGCATGGTTTCGCCCTATCTGCTGCCCACGCATACCGTTCGCCAGGCCATGATTCGTGCACTCGATCGCGGTGTGCATGTCGAGGTGCTCTTTTCGAAGAAGGGCGACATGGATATGCTTTCGTACGGCAACTTCCACTTCGCCAAACGCCTCCTTCGTCACGGTGCGCACGTCTTCCTCTACAAGGGCAGTTTCCATCACAGCAAGATCATGATGATCGATGGAACTGTCGCGATGGTCGGCAGCGTCAACATGAATTCGCGTTCCCTCAAATGGGACTATGAAGCCGCGTGCTTCGTTTTCGACAGGAAGACTACCGCCGAACTGGATCGCATCTTCGAAGAGGACAAGCTCCAGTGCGACACCTTCAGCCTCGAATACTACAAACGGGAATTCCCCCGAAAATTCCGTCACAAGGGCTGGTGGGTCGATCGCTTCTTGACGCCGTTCTTCTGAAAATACGGGGATGCGCCTTGACGATATCACGATATCACGATATTCCGGTGTCCCGGTATTTCGGTATCACGATATTCCGGTATCCCGGTGTTCCGGTATTCCGTTATTTCGTTATTTCGTAATTCCGGTATCCCGAATCCAGAACCCTGATCCCCAATTACCTACTAAATAAATCCACACCATGCTTAACGACTATCTTTTAGGTCTTGACGACCTCAAAACACTGCATCAGTACCTACATGATGTGCCTTACGACGTGATTCGCAACAAGTTGTACACGTGTTACGACCTGTTTGACGACTTCGACCCCTACGATCCCATGAGCTTCAACCGCTGTCTGGACACACGGGTATTCATGCACGTGACCAAGACCGGAAAGCAATCCACCAGCCGCCGCGAAAATGTGGCACGAGGCATCCACGACACCTGTATCCTGAATGCCATGCAGGCGTTCCTTCACGACTACGACCAGGTGCAGGTGGTCGGTGTGATGGGTGGCCATGCCATGCTTCGAACCGATGATGCCTATCGACAGACGGTGATGATCAGCAAGAAGCTGACCGAAAATGGATTCCTGATGATCAGCGGTGGAGGACCGGGTGCGATGGAAGCCACGCATCTGGGCGCTTGGATGGCAGGTCGGAAAGATGAAGAGGTCGATGAAGCTCTGAAGATCCTGGCTTCGGCACCCAACTTCAAGAGCCCGGGATGGCTGTCAACGGCATTCGAAATCATCAGCCTGTACCCGCAGAGCCAGTACAAGAGCTTGTCCATCCCCACCTGGTACTATGGTCACGAACCTCCGACCATCTTTGCCACCCATATTGCCAAGTTCTTCAACAACAGCATTCGCGAAGATACCATCCTTACCGAAGCCTACGGCGGTCTGATCTACATGCCTGGTAGTGCCGGTACGCTGCAGGAAGTCTTCCAGGAGGCAGTGCAGGACCATTATGTGTCTTTGGGTTACGCCAGCCCGATGGTCTTTGTGGGAAGGAAATATTGGACAGAAACCGTCCCGGTATGGCCTTTCATTCAGTATATGATGGATACAGGTCAATACAAGAATCTCGTGCTTGACCTTTGTGACACCATCGACGAGATTGTTCAGTCAATTATGGATTTCAGATTCTCACGACCCCCTCACAAGATATGAAACGCTTGCTCACCTTTTTCCTCGCCCTGTTTTCGTGTGCCTTCATGAAGGCGCAGAACAACTCTACCTGGATGGACAACGCAGAACCCGTTCGAATCGATTTATGGACGTCGGGTCAGCAGCCCAATTCGCGTCTGCAAGGCGATGCGCTTCCCGAGGACTCCATTTCGCGGCAACGCATCTGGCGCTGTGGTGTACCCCGCATCTATGCCTATCGTCCTGTCGTGGAAGAACGTTCGAAGACGGCAGTCATCCTCATTCCTGGTGGCGGCTACATCAAGCAGGCCTACGAGGTGAGTGGCGTAACGCTGGCCAAATGGCTCAACAGCATTGGCATCACCGCCTTCGTACTGCTCCATCGTCTGCCCAATCAACCCGAACTCATCGACCCGTGGAAAGCACCCTTGCAGGATGCCCAGCGTGCCATACGCTATGTACGCGCCCATGCCGAGGAATATGGCATCGACCCGAATTGCATCGGTGTGATGGGAACCAGCGCAGGAGGACACTTCTCGGCTTGCGTGAGCACCCTCACCGAAGACTGGTCGGCAGTAGGAGATGAGTACGATAAGGTTCCTTTCCTCCCGAACTTTGCCATCCTGGTAAGCCCCATCATCAACGAGCTGGAAAGCGAAACGGCTGGCAAACGCCTGGATCTGTGCGGCGCTTCGAATGATGATCCGACGTGGTCAAAGCTGTTTGCCATCGACAAGAGCGTGTCTTCGGCAAATCCACCCACATTGATGATTCATGCCTCCGACGATCCTGCTGTTCCCGTCTTGAATAGCGTGAAGATGTTCGAAGCCCTGAAAAGGGCAGGGGTGGAGAAATGCTCCCTCCACATCTTCCCCTTCGGCAAACATGCCATCGCTATGCGCAAGCAGCCGGGAAGCACCGCTCTTTGGCCGGAAATTGCTGAGGAGTGGATGCGGGAGATTGGGGTTTACTAATTTTCAGGTGCTATAGTTCCTATAGTTTTTATAGTTCCTATAGGTAAGATTTCCCAATATAGTCACTATAGTTCCTATAGGTACTATTTCCTGAGAATAACAAAAAAGAGCAGCCATTGAGCTGCTCTTCTTATTTAATTGCTTCCCCATTTGCTGGGCTTTTTGCCGAAATAGATATCCAGCGTGCCGCCGCGAATAATGTCGTTGTGATCAATCCAAGTGCGGTTGATTGGCACTCCGTTCAGCAACACTTTCTGCACATAGATGTTCTTGGCAGAATTCTTGTGCGTCGTGATTCGGAAGGTCTTTCCATCGCCGACATGGAGGGTGGCGTCATTCACGATTGCGCTGCCTATCTGCCATTTCCCGCCACAGGGTTCCACCTGATAGAGGCCCAGGGCCGAAAGGAGATACCAGGCAGACATCTGTCCCACGTCCTCGTTGCCGCAAAGTCCTGCCGGCTGATCGGTATAGAGTTCGTTCATCACTTGTCGCACACGTCGGGCAGTCTTCCAGGGTTGTCCGACGTAATTGTATAGATAGATGATGTGGTGCGAAGGCTCGTTGCCATGGGCGTATTGTCCGACAAGGCCAGTGATGTCGGGATTGGCTTCCGCGTTCAGTTCACTCGAGGCAAGGAACAGGGAATCAAGGCGAAAGACGAAATTTTCCTTGCCGACAAAACATTCCACCAAACCGGGAACGTCGTGCGGAACCAGCCAGGCATATTGCCAGGGATTGCCTTCGGTATAGTCGGACGTCTGGTGGCAGGGATTGAAGCCTTTTCTTGGTCGAAACTCGCCCTTGTCATCCAAGGCGCGGAAGAACTGCAGCTCCTTGTCGAACATCTTCTTGTAGCCCATGCTGCGCTGATGGAAGTGGGCGCTGTCCTCCTTCATGCCCAATCGTCCCAGAGCCTCGGCACCTGCCCAATCGGCGAGGAAATACTCCATGCTCTTGCCGACGGGTTCCCAGTCGTTGTGGTTGTAGGGCACATAGCCAAGTTCCTCCATCCAATGCAGCGAACGATTCTTCTTCAGGAGGCTCTCCTTGATGGCGCGTGCTGCCAATGTAGTATCAATGCCTGGAACATCCTTCAGAATCATATCGGCAAGAACGGGTACGGCGGGACAACCGACCATGCAATAGGTCTCGTTGTTCATCAGGTGCCAGACGGGTAGCTCGCCCTGCTCCTGATAGATATGGAGCATCGTCTGCGCATAATCGGGCAGCTTGTCGCGCATAATGAGGGTGGCCAAAGGATGCGCCGAACGATAGGTGTCCCAAAGCGACCAGGTGGTGTAGTTCTGGAAATTCCCTTCGCGATAGGCGTGGTAATCGCTGCCCATATAGTCGCCGTTCACGTCATTCCAAACCTGGGGCGCTACCATGAAATGGTACAAACCTGTGTAGAAGATGCGCATCTCTCTCATCGTGGGCAGGTTTGCCTCGATACGGCCCAATTCCTTGTTCCAAGATGCATCGGCAGCTTCCCGAACAGTTTCGAAGTCCCAATGATTCAGCTCGGCAATACGGTTGTTGCGGGCGTTGAAATAGCTGGTGGGAGAGAGGGCGACTTTTACGAGAAGTGGGTTTGAGGGGTTTGAGGAGTTTGAGGGGTTTGAGGAGTTTGAGGGGTTTGAAGGGGATTCATCGAACTTCAAGACTCCGAACTTGCCATCCCATTGCAGTTCCTGGATGGGCTGGTTGGTTGTCAATTCGAAATAGACTTCCTGATGGCTTGTCCAGCCATGACTGATGCGATATCCCACGAGGGTGTGGTCGTCCACCTGTTCGATGCGTGCCTGTCGCATGCGGTCGCCAACGCCATTCTCGAGGTCCACAATCAACCGGCGATCAGCCTGGTTGCCTTGCCAGGTGAAGCGATAGAGGGCCACGCGGGTGGTGGTTGTCACCTCGCAGTTGATGTTGAACCGATCCAGGAGAACGCTGTAATAGCCGGGGCGGGTGGTTTCGGTTGCGTGACGATAGGGAGAAGCAATGCCGTTTCGCGAAAGCTCGACATCGCCACAAACGGGCATCAGGGCGACATCGCCCAAGTCGCTGCAACCTGTTCCGCTCAGATGCAGTTGGGCAAATCCAACAATCGAATCGCAGCTCTCGTGATACCCCGAGCACCAGTCCCATCCCACTTTCGTCTGTGTAGGCCCGGCATTGACCATGCCCTGCGGCACATTGGCACCTAAGAAGACATGACCATGGTCGCCTGTGCCAATCGTCGGATCGACATACTGGGTGTAGTTTTGGGCGGAAAGGGTGGTGAAGGAGAGGGCTAAAAGGAGGGGAAGTGGGTTTCTCATAGAGTTATTTTTTGGAGTGTCGGAGTTCTCGGAGTATTCAGAATTCTCGGAGTATTCGGAGTATTCGGAGTACTCGGATTACTCGGAGTATTCCGATAATTCAGATCATTCCGAGTACTCCGATAATTTAATAAAGCGTAATGTATTCGTAGGTGTTGCCAACCGCTTCGAGATAGCGCTCAAAGTCGTCGTGGCTGATTACGACTGTGCCTCGGCAATCGTTGGGGTGGAACGAAAGCGACTGGGCATTCCTTAGGTTCTCGTCGAGGAAGAGGTGGACGTGATGTTCCGTGTCGTTGATCAGGCCGAAGGGCGAAACGCTGCCGGGCTCCAATCCGAGATAGCGCATCATGCGTTCGGGTGAAGCAAACGAAAGCTTGCCGCAGGAGGGCAGTCCCTTCGAGACGAGCGAAGCCTTGAGCCGCGCCTCCAGGTCGTGGATGGCCAGGTCATGGTCGCAGTCGAAACAAACCAGGTAGTGCTTGTTGCCCTTGTGGTTGCGGAAGAAGAGGTTCTTGCAATGCACCGAGCCGTCGTCCTTCCACCAGCGACGTGCCTCCTCGATGGTCTTTCCCTCGGGGTGATTGTAGTTCGTAAAGGGGATATTGTGTTCTCGAAGATAATTCAAAACGGTTTCTTCTCGTGTCATAATGCGATTCAAATTTTCGCAAAGATACACATATTAAATGAAAATCTTCTACTTTACTGCCAATATTTTACCTTTTCGATGAAATAATTTGGAAATTTGCGGTTTTTGACATATCTTTGTCGCGAATTATGGCTTGTTAAATTGCATAATGTATAACTTTAACTAAATAATTAACCCAAAAACAAAATGAAACAGATCTTCTTTGCAGCAGTTGCTGCGCTGGCTCTCGTTGCTTGCTCCGGCGAGAAGCCCAATCCGAATGCCTACACCATCAACGGCACCGTGACGGGTGCTGATGGCGAGACCGTCTATCTCATTTCCCAAGGTGACACTCTGGCATCTACCACTGTTCAGAATGGAGCTTTCACGTTCAATGGTGTGGCTGAAACTTCAAAGGAAGCAAAAATCTTTATCAACCGTCAACTCAACGATGGTCTCTTCCTCGAGCCAGGTGTGATCAATCATAACATCAATGAGCAGATAGCTTCTGGCACACCTCTCAACGATGAGATGAACGAGCTCAACACCAAATTCAAGGCTATTGTCGAAGCCCTGGATAAAGAAGGCGCTAACGAGGACAGCCTCTCGCAGGTTTACTACAATATGGTTGAAGAGATTTCTCAAAAACATGCTGGCGATGCTATGGGACTTTCGTTCTTCAAGGTGAATGCTATGGATATGACCAAAGCTCAGCTCGACAGTGTGATGGCTCTTTATCCACTTTATGCTGCCGATCCTCAACTGAAGTCGTTGGTTGAAGCCTTGGAAAAGGCAGAGAAGACAGCTGCCGGCAATCCTTACATCGATGTAGTGGGTGTAGATGCCACTACTGGCAAAGAGTTCAAACTCTCGGACGTTGTAGCCAAGGGCAAACCCGTCATCGTTGACTTCTGGGCATCGTGGTGCGGTCCTTGCCGTGCTGAGATCAACAACTTCCTTTCGAAGTATGCCAAGGAGTACAAGAACAAGGTGAACTTCGTGGGCATCGCAGTTTGGGAAAACAGCATCGACGATACGAAGAAGGCCATGGGCGAACTTCCCATCTCCTGGCCAGTGCTTTATGCAGGAGGCCGTGGTGCTGACTCTCCAACCGAAGGCTACGGCATCAAGGGCATCCCCCACATCATGCTCATCGCTCCCGATGGCACCATCCTCGCTCGCGACATTCGTGGCAAAGCCATCAAGGAGGCCATCGACAAGGCGCTTGCTAAGAAATAACTCGATTATCCCACCGCACCTTCTCGTGCGGTGGGATAGCTCTTTGGCTTTTCGAAATCACGAGATAACGAGATAACGAAATACCGAGATACCGGAATACCGTGATACCGGAATATCGTGATACCGGGATATCGGAAAACCGGAACATCGTGATACCGGAACTTCGGAATACCGAAAAACCGATATCCCGAAATACCGGGAAAATATCAAAATAAAAACTAAAAACACCAACCTCAAAAACACAAACTCCATGCAAATCTCTCGTTTTAGTTACTATTGGCTTGACACGTGGATATTGGCCAATGTGATCCAATTGGCGACACAGGAATTTTGCACGCGTTTTCTGAATCATACCAACGATCCTTGTGGAAGACAATTTGACCAAATGACGCAAGCGGCTCGTTCGGCACCTGCGAACATTGCGGAAGGAAACTCACGACACTCCACTTCGAAAGAGGCTGAAATGAAACTTACTGATGTAGCGCGGGCTACATTGGCCGAACTCTCAAACGACTATATAAATTGGTTGATGCTGCATGACCAGAGTCCCTGGTCGTCTTTTTCGCAGGAATATCGAGCTGTGTATGGTGTTAATTTGGATAAACCTGCCTATCGTGACGATGTGCTGCATCAAAGCAGCAACCATATCTTGAAGCAGAAACATCGGTTCGATTCCTGGCTGGAGTCGGAGGATTCGATGATAGCAGCCAACTGTATTCTAATTCTCTGCAATCGCCTGATCATGATGCTTAACAAGCAGATTGAGAACCAGCTGGACAAATTCCGTGAAGAGGGTGGATTTACCGAAGCATTAACCGCCGAACGATTGGCTCATCGCACGAAACAAAGCGAACAAGCCGAAGCCCCAGCTTGTCCCGTTTGCGGCAAACCGATGATCAAACGCGTCGCCAAGAAAGGAATAAACTCCGGCAATGAATTCTGGAGCTGCTCCGCCTATCCGCAATGCAACGGGACGCGGAGTATTGGGAAGTAGGGGGTTATTGTGTCTTTGGGTTCCGGGATGACGGTATTACGGGATGACGAGATACCGGAATACCGGAATAACGGGATATCGGAAATCCGGAATACTGGAATATCGTTATATCGGGATATCGGAAATCCGGAATATCGGAATTTCGTGATATCGTGATACCGAAGAACCGAGATGCCGAAATTCCGAAAAACCGAAAAACCGAAATCCAGGAAAAAATATCACGCAAAAACCGAAAAGCAACCCTAAATCTGCCAACCAAACTTTGCAAATCGTCTATTGAACTAATAAATTTAGTTGAAAAACGAATTATTAACTAAAAATATTCGTTCAAAACTAAATTATTTAGTTCATTTGCATCGTCAAACTGAATGAAACAAGGGCCACCTT